>Ga0209427_10004989_pt1 | contig 15254 bp, 12 predicted proteins | sample DeeMarSWOR136_30_FD_187465 | JGI IMG/M metagenome (GOLD analysis project Ga0209427, IMG submission 187465) | Marine sediment microbial communities from White Oak River estuary, North Carolina - WOR-1-36_30 (SPAdes) (version 2) | ecosystem: Environmental > Aquatic > Marine > Intertidal zone >...
AACGGGGCGTCCAGTTCACGCCCGGACAGAGCTTCCACGCAGCCGACAAGGAGATCCCTAACCTCCGCCTCTCCTACCCCCATCTGTCCCATGAAGATATCCGCGAAGGCATCCAACGGCTGGCGGCATGCATTCAAGACCAACTGAACTAGAAACCCTTCGGAGGCTCAACGCGAATCAAGGCTCCCGAGGACGAGGGACCGCGGAGGCGGAGGAGAGCCGCTACCTCGCGCCTTCACGGCCCCCCTGTGAGCAGGATCCGCGCGTCCACCACCACCGCTCCCTCAGCGTACACGAAGATCGGATTCAAGTCCAGCTGATCGATCTCCCCGTGCTCGACGACTAACCGCGAAACCTTCAGCAAGATATCCACCAGTGCTCCGATGTCGGAGGGCGCTTGCCCCCGTACTCCTTGCAGGACCTCGAATGCCCGAATCTCCCGCACCATCTCCCAGGCATCCGCCTCCGTGATGGGAGCGATCCGGAACGCAACGTCCCGCAGCACCTCAACGAAGACCCCGCCCAACCCAAACATCAAGGCTGGACCGAAGGTCGGGTCCTTCGTCATCCCGATGACGACCTCAAGCGACGGCGACGCCATCTGCTGAACCAGAACGCCCCGCACCCGCGCGCCCGGTGTATGCTTCGCCACATTGTTCACGATCGCCTCATACGCCGTGCGCACCTCGTGTGGCGACTTCAAATCCACCACTACGCCTCCCACATCCGACTTGTGCAGGATATCCGGTGAAACCACCTTCAGCACGACGGGGAACCCTAGGGCCTCCGCGGCCGTCACAGCCGCCTCCACCGTCTCAGCAAGCTTGAAGCCAGCCACGGGAATACCGTAGAGTTCACAGACTCGATGCGCTTCGGGCTCCAGGAGGGCCACGCGGCCCTCGGACACCGCCCGTCCAAGAACCTCGGACACGCGATCACCCACGGCTACCCACCTCATCCGTTCCTCTCACCGCGGGCATATCGGCGCCGCCTCCAACAGACCACTCACCCCAACCATCCATCAAACTACCCCTCAACGGCCATCATATCCTTGACCGCCCTCGTTAATGTGTATTATGATTCTGCCGTCCCCCCTCATCGCTCCACGCGGAGAGCGTCAAGGACGCGGGGCGGAAAGATCGGCCCTTCCCCCCGTCACCGGCGAGGCCCTATGCCGAGACCACTGATACACCGCGGCTAACGCGGCCACCGCCCGCTCGGGAGCATAGGGGTAACTCGGGATTCCGCGTTCCTCCAAGTACGTGGCGGCGTCCTCCACCGCCACGTCGCCCGAGAGCGAGGCCACCACCGGCTTCCGAATTCCCACGGCCCGTGCTTCGTCCACGACGGCGGCAATGGCCTCGGCGAAGGCCATAGGTGGCGTGATAATCGTCTGCCAGTACCCAAAGACTAGGCTGTGCACCCGCGTATCCATCAATAACAGGCGCGCTGTCGCGGCGTACGTCTCGGGTGGGGACGCCCCCGTGATGTCCACGGGGTTCGTGAAGCTCCCGAAGGGCGGGATATGCTGCCGTAGCTTGTGCTCTAGGTCCGGGGGCACCGCCATCAGCCGCAGGCCATGATCGTGGCAGGCGTCGGAGAGGATGACGCCCAGTCCCCCGGCGCCCGTGTGGATCACGACGTTTTCGCCTGGTGGCGGCGGCAGCACCGTCAAGACCCGCGCCCAGTCAAAGAGGTCCTCTAGGGTTCGAGCTCTCAGGACCCCACCCTGCCGGAACGCGGCCTCATACATGCTGTCTTCCCCCGTCAAGGCCGCGGTGTGGGACGCTGCGGCGCGGGCCCCACTCTCCGTTCGACCTACCTTCAACGCAACAATCGGTTTAACCTTGGAGACCCGCCCGGCCACCTCGAGGAACCGGCGGCCGTTCTTGAGGTCCTCGATATGCATGGCCACGACTGCCGTGTGGGCGTCTTGGGCAAAGAACTCGAGGAGGTCGGCCTCGTCGAGGTCGGCCTTATTCCCCAGACCCACGATGGCGGAGACCCCGACGCCATGGGCGCGCGTGAAGCCGATGACCGCCATACCCACCCCGCCGCTTTGACAGGTCAGGGCAATACTGCCCCGCTTGGTGTAGGGGATGCAGAAGGTGGCGCACAGGTTGACGGGCGTGTAATAGTACCCAAAGATGTTGGGGCCCAGTACGCGCACACCCGCGGTCCGAGCGGCGTCGACGAGGGCGCTATGAAGCCCCTGATTCCCCGTCTCAGCGAAGCCCGAGGAGAGCACGACGGCGACGGGAACGTCCTTGGCGCCCAGCTCGGCCATGAGGCTGGGGACGATGGCGGCCGGCACACAGATGATGGCGACGTCCACGGGTCCCGGGATGTCCGCGACGCGGGGATAGCATTTCAGCCCCAGAATCTCCGTTGCTCGGGGATTGACGGGGTAGACGCCGCCGCGGTACCCGCCTTCGACGATGTTTTTCACCACGGAGTATCCGACTTTGCCCGCTTCGCGGGATGCCCCGATGACCGCAATCGAGGCGGGACGGAACATCCGCCTCAAGTCGTTCACGACGGTCATACTTCGTCCACCAACATATGTGTGTTTCCAGCCGTTCGCGGCGTATGGGTTATGTTGGTGGAGATGTTGTTTAAATGATTGTCGATGAGGTGGTGGGGAGACTCGTATCTCGCTCACGACGTATTTACGATGCCTTGGAAGAGGGTAAATCCGTTGTTGGACGCGGAAACCTTGGTAAGACGGCGACGGCCTCGCATCAAGCTCAGGCGAGAAGACAGGGGTTAGGATAACTTAAAGACCTTGTCGCCCTTCCGGCACCGGTCTGAGACCTTCAACCCGATGCTGTCGCCCTTCTTAGCCTTTGTAACCGCCTTGTGCTCGATCTGCATCGAGTCCACGGTCTGGCTGAAATCCGTGTTCGCGCCCACGATGCTTATCGTGTCACCCAAGCCCAAGTTACTGCTGAGGTCGACTATCGCAACGCCAATCCGCGTGTAGTAATGCGCAACCTTCCCCACCCTCTTCCATTTTCCTTCGGCCATAATGTTCCCAGTAATACTTAACTCACGTGAGCTTAAAAGATTAATCGTCCCCGAGGGGGCGATTCCCCGTCACCGGGATGGAGCGTTTACACGTAGCGTTGAACGTCCTGCGTGAGAGAGGCTCACAGGATACGCGGGAAGCCTACGACGCCGCGTGGCGGGGTCAGGAGCCAGGCCAGACGGTCAACAAAGACGCGGGGATGTCGTTTACGTCGTCTGTATGGGGAATCTGTATTTGAAGTTCATAAGTAAGATATTTTGGAAGGAGACATCTTGATGCTGGGGATGAAGTGTGACAGAAAACCCATTGATTAAAGTCCAGCGAATGGTTTCACTGGATGATTTGGAAGTCTTAGTCGAGCAGTTAGAAGCGCTGCACCGAGATATACCCCAGTTTGAGCTGGATAAACGCGAAGACCTGGTGCAAGAAGTCACGAGCCTCGTGGACTATACGGAGTCGACGGTGAAATGGTTTAAGTCGTTCTCACAGTTTTTGGCCAACATTAACCCAAGTTTAGATCGGAAGAGCGAGGTCAAAGAGTACAAAGATACCCGGGTAGAGAACCTGATCCGCCGCGCGATGCTCTATAAAGCGACGTAACGAGACCGCGTTCATTTTCTCCGTCACCCGTGGGTCTGATCCAGCCATCAGGCTTTCGATAGCTGAAGATAGGACCCCAGTGACGTGTTCACCAAGCCTCTTCTCCGATACTCGGCGCATTCAATCACGTCTTTTGCGTTGTTGAAAACGAACAAGATATTCAAAAGTTGATTCCGCCCCCCGCACGGCCTTTCTTTGGGAGGGGCGGTGACCTCCGATGTCACTATCACACGTCTACAAATGAAAGGAATGGTTTTCCAAAATAAAGACCCGCGCGGCCGTGGGGGTACTCAGTTCACAGATCGCGTTTATGTCGTCTGCTGCAGGGTGAAAGGTCAAGACTTGTGAACAGGGTGTCTCGAACGCTTATTAAGAAACGGGAGCATAGAGTAGTCCCAGACCCGGTTTTCAGCGTCGTCTTCCAACGGAAGGGTATGACGCATGTGACGTTCTTGGCAGCGACCCGGGAGAAGGTGTGCAGGTGGGAGGGACGAGAGAAGGGAACGCGGTAACCATTCTGAGTTATGGCTTAATCGTGATGACGGTGACCCACGTTCTCACGCATGCCTTTGGCGGAATCCACACCGCCATCTTCTCGGTGTTACGGGATGAATTCAGGTTGACCCTGCAACAGCTGGGCGTACTCGCCGCCGTTCCTCCGCTCTGTCAGGCGCTTTTCGCCATTCCAACGGGAGTGCTCGCTGACCGAATCGGCGCAAAGAAGATGATTGTCCTGAGCTTCATCATCGCCACCCTAGGCGCCTTCCTTGCGAGCCAAGCAACCAGCCCCCTCATGTTTATTTCCGCGATCTGTCTCGTCTACGTCAACACCACCGTGTACCACCCCGCCTCGTACAGCTATACGACGAAATTATTCACGCCGAAGGACCTGCCCAAGGCGATCGGAATACATGGAGCGGGGGGGACGCTGGGCCACGCCCTGGGGCCTTTAGTCGTCAGTGTCCTCATCGGGGTCCTGGCCTTCGACTGGCGCCAAGTCTATTTCGTCTTAGCGTGGCCCATGATCATGGGCATCGTGATGACGGTCTTCGTCAAAAATGAGGCGGTGGACGAGGGCGACGCGGCGGACGCCGTCGTACAACCCGATGCAAGAGATCTCCGCCGCCTCTTAACACCCAGCTTGGTGATGTTTCTTGTTTTTTCAGGGATCCGCATGATGGCGGGATCCATGATCTCCACGTTCAGTGTGCTGTATTTACAGGACGTTAAGCTACTCAGCATTGCGGATGCCAGCTTAGTCGCCAGCAGTCGAACCTTATTTGGGATTGTCGCAGCCCCTCTTGGAGGATATATGGCCGCCAAGTTTGGAGAGAAGAGATGGCTTCTCCACATCCTCGCGCTCAGCTACCTTCTCCTCAGCCTCTCCCTCATCGTGCCCAGCGTGATGGGATTCATCCTTCTGTTCATCGCATCGGGGTTCTGTAACACCCTCGTCATGGCCGCCCGATCCTCGATCATGGCACGGCTCTCCCCCAAACAGCACCGAGGGCTCGGATACGCGCTGTACTTCCTACCCGGCAGCGTGATGGGGGCCGTTGCCCCCGTGCTCGCGGGCGTCGTGGCGTCGTCCTTCGGATTTGATGCGATCTTCTACATGTCCATTGGTATTTCCGTGCTTGGGTTGATTATTCTGAAGGTCTATGTGAACGTGGAGTGACCAAAGATTCGGCGCCCCACCCCGTCAACCGGTGACGGGCAGGCCATATCAGGTCCCATCAGCCCCAGAACGATGTCGAGGACTCCGGCGCTAAGGGGGTTCTCATGCACCCCCCACGCACCACTGGCAGGCTACGGAAGCGACGGTTACGCGGAGTGGGTGATGAAGTCCATCCGTCCCCCGTCGACGGCGATCACCTGGCCCGTGACGAAGGCGGACTCGGTCGACGCGAGGAATAACGCGACGGTGGCGATGTCCTCGGGCTCCCCGATCCGGCGCAACATGCTCTGTTCACGGAAGTACTGGAGGCGCTGTTCGCGCTCACGGGGGCTCCGCTTCCCGAGGCCCATGTCCGTCCGGATCAAGCCGGGGGCAATGGCATTGACGTAAATGCCGTGGGGGCCGAGTTCGAGGGCCATCCGCTTGGTCATAATGTTCACCGCGCCCTTGGTGCCGGCGTAGAGAAGATTTCCGGGAAGAATGGAGGTGCCCAGCCCAGCCACCGACGAGATGTTCACGATTTTCCCGTAGTGCGTCTCCATCATATGCGGGACGACGGCTTGCGCACAGACGAGAATGCCTTTCACATTAGTCTGCCACATCGCATCAAAATCCGCGTCGCGCGAGGCTAAGAGCGGTCCTCCCCCGACGCCCACCCCCGCGTTGTTCACGAGGATATCGACGCCGCCGAACTCGTTCAGCGTCCGCTCCACCATCCTACCGACCGCCGTGCGATCCGCAACATCCGCTTGAAACGCAAAGGCCCGTCCACCCGCCTCCCGAATCCGGCGAACCACGTCCTCGGCTTTCTGCTGTTGTCGATGATAGTTGACGACGACGTGGGCGCCTTCGCGGGCAAAGAGGGTGACGATGGCACGTCCAATCCCGCGTGACGCCCCGGTCACAAGGGCGACGCGCGTATCAAGCCGTCCCGTTTGATTTTGACTCATCATAACTCAGTAAGAGGTAGGGTGAAATCCTTATAAAATTATTGCGAAGCAGAGAAGACCCTCTCGCTTGAAAGGGATGGGGGTGAAGCACGGGGTTTTCACGCCTTGAGTAAGATATTTTAAGCTCATGTCGACATGTGATGGTGAGGTGGATGCGGTGGCAAAGAAATCGATTCTGTACTTTTCTACCCCGGGAGAGGTTAACACGGAAAAAACGTTGAAAGAGGCTAGGGCTCGCGCCGAGGAGCGGGGTATAAAGGATATCGTGGTGGCGAGCACACGGGGAGATACCGGAGTGAAAGCTGTCGAGGTCTTCAAGGGCTTTAACGTAATAGTTGTCGCCCACGTTACGGGCCTCAGGGAGCCGGGAGTACAGGAACTGAGTGGGGAAATGCAAGACAAAATTAGACAGGGAGGAGGAAGAATCGTGATGGGTGCTCATGCGTTCTCAGGTGTGAGTAGAGCGATTCAGGCAAAGTTTGATACCATGTATCCTGCCGGCATCATTGCGCAGACGTTGCGGATGTTTGGCCAAGGCATGAAGGTCGTGGTTGAGATCGGGACCATGGCGGCCGATGCGGGCGTAATCCCGGTCGATAAAGAGGTGATTGCGATTGCGGGCACCCATAGCGGTGCGGATACCGCGGTGGTTCTTAAGCCGGCGAACTCCCATCGCCTCTTTGACATGGAGATCAGAGAGATCATCGTTAAACCCAATAACCTCGCGAAATAGAATAGTGACGATGCACCCGCGACCCTCATCCCTTTTTTCTGTTTTCTGACGCTTGTTCTCATCAACACCCTCTAGAGCGGCTTACAGGTTTACTTGGTTGAGGAGCGAGGGAGGACGTAGAGATTACGCGCATCCCTCTACCCAAGGGATGAAATATAGCTTTTTTAGCGGCGCCGCCATATCATACGTGAAGGAGTGTGAGGTAGAAGTGAAGTATAAACGGCTGGGCAAGACAGGCGTCCAGGTGTCGGAGCTCTGTCTGGGGACGATGATCTACGGTGAACAGGTGGATGCGGCGACGGCGATTCAAATAATCCGACGCGCGCTTGATCGGGGAATCAACTTCATCGACACCGCAAACGTGTATGTCCAAGGCCGGTCTGAGGAGATCGTGGGGCAGGCCATTAAGGGGCGGCGAGACGAGGTGGTGTTAGCGACCAAGGTCCGGCATCAGATGGGGCCAGGACCCAATGACGCGGGCTTGAGCCGAAAACACATCATGAAGAGCGTGGAGGACAGCCTGACGCGGCTGGGGACGGAGTACATCGATTTATACCAATTGCATCGGCCGGATTCCGCGACGCCCTTGAAGGAGACACTGTTCGCCTTGGACGATCTGGTGCGGGATGGCCGAGTCCACTATATCGGGTCATCGAACTTCCCGGCGTGGCTGATTGAAAAGGCCCTCAGGATCAGCGAAGTCTACGGCTTAGAAAGCTTCGTCAGCTCGCAGCCCCGCTACAACATCTTGGATCGGGCGGTGGAGCGGGAGCTGCTTCCCCTCTGTCAGGAGGAGGGCATCGGCGTCATCCCGTACAGCCCGCTGGCGGGCGGGTTTCTCACGGGGAAGTACCACCGCGACGAGGCGATGCCGGAGGGCACCCGCGGTCAGCTGCGGCCGGACTGGATGCAACAGTATTTCACCGAGCAGAATGACGCCGTCTTACGCGAATTGCGGCGGCTGAGTGGGGAGACGGGATTGAAGCTGAGTCAACTAAGTCTGGCGTGGCTCTTAGCGAATCCCGTTGTGACCGCGCCGATCATTGGCGCCTCGAAGCTCACCCAGTTGGAAGAGAACCTCGACGTCGTCGACACGCCGCTGCCGACCCGAGCCCTTGAACGGATCAGTGAGGTCAGTAAACCCGAATGGCTCCGCCAGCTTGAGGTGGATGAGGCGCGGAGTCGAGCGTTTCAAGCGCAACGCTTGGAGTACTGGAAGAAGAAAAAAGCAGCGTAACGCCCTCAACCTGCCTAGCTAGCTAAAAATAGAAGGAGGTAGCTAGCTAGAACTTAGACTATGCGGCTTGGGCTTCAATAATCTTATGAGCCGAGCCCGGTCAAGAATGGTGTCCTTGAGAGGGGGTATGATAGATAGAGTTATGGATAGAGAAGCGTCAACAGCCTGACCAGTGATCCGATGGTGTTTCCAACGACATGGATGATCATGCCCAGAAAGATGTTCCTGTTCCACCACACAGCGAATGCGGCGGGGAGAAGGCTCAGAAGCCAGCCTGGCACTTGCCACGGCGTCCAGAAGTGATAGAGAGCATGAAGCACCCCATTGATCACAGGCGCCCACGCCTTAAACCGAGAAAGCCTCGGCAACAGATACCCTCGAAAGTACAGCTCCTCTGTGATGGGTCCGACGAAGCCGTTAACGACGAGGCCGATGATCGCGGTTGTCAGTAAGGTGGATTTGGGATATTCGGTGGATCCCATCAAGAACCAGTCAGGAAGCCAGAAGAAAAGATGTTCACGTAACATTTGCGCTATTGGAGGATATACAGCAACCAGAATAAAGTTACTATAGACGAGAAGGGTCGACGCGTAAAGCACGTAACTCTTTATCGGCATGGGCTCACGATAGAGTAAAATGCCGTTCCACGAGGAAGACGCACCGCTCTTTTTACGTTGATAAAACAGGAACCCCAGCTCAAACGGGATCAGAACAAGGATCCCTGCGATCAGAAAGGCTAAGTTTGAAGGATACCCCTGTGCGTTCAGCATCGGCGCAGCCATCACGAACAGAAGAGTCGTCAAGGCTCCGGGTAATAAATGCAGGAAGACTGATTTGAGTAAAGAGTGCTGTCGAATGTCCGCGTCCTTGACGAATCTCCTCTTCTTCATTGAGCCCCCTCTATCCTCTGTTTTGCATCGCTCTCAGTTGGTTGTCGGAGAGGAAAAATACTGGCCACCTTTCTGGAGATCATTCATCGCCTCTCCTACGGGTTACTGTTCCCTTGACTCATCCTTGCTTCGTCCTTCGCCTTCGACGAAGAAGCCCTGATAACAGATTCATCCGTGGCACCCTTTGCATGTACTGGGTATAGTCGTCGCCAAAGGCCTCCACGTTTTGCTGCTCATCCGCGAGCATCAGGAGATAACAGCAAACCACCGCAACAAGGGTGCCTACGACGACAAGCCCGTTTTGGCCCAAGAAGATATGCGAACAGAACATCATCATCGCTCCGAGATACAGGGGATGGCGCACAAGGCCATAAACTCCGCTTTCGACGACATGGCGTTCATCTCGTCGACGAAGGGTAATGGCGGACAGAATGTACAGCAAAGCACCGATCCCGAAAAGGATCCATCCCACTGACATCAGGCCTTCCATCATTGGTGGAAAGGAAACGGTGACGGCAACCATGTTGAGTAAAAAGGCCGTTCCTAAAACAAGCTTATAGAGACGGGGGCTTCGCTTCATGGGCTCTACCCCGATTCTCCATCCATTGCACAAAGAACTCCTAAGTACAGGCGACTGACCCACAGTTTCTGTCTGTATACAGCTAGCTTAGCTAGCTTTAATCCGACTAGCTAGATACACTCACTTAGTACGGTATTAATAATTAATATATAATGATTAGCAGTGTAATAACCTAACAATTAATAAATACTAACTAGCTAATTCAATATGGGAGGTAGCTAGCTAGCGCTAGGTGGTGAAATGAATGGTTGAAAACTTAAGTCGCTTTCGCTTCCATATGAAGCGGACGCGTGTGGTTTTAGTAATTGTGATACTTTTTTCTGGAGTTTTTGGAACAATATATGCTGTAAATTCTTGGATTAGTGTACCTGTTGGAAGCGCCATGCTCATAGTAGATGCCACAACTAAGAGCATCAGTGATCCAATTATCGGCCCAGCTGGCGGCTTCTACATCAATGGATTTAAAAAAATGCTGGGGTTACAATACGGAGTCTCTGTATACATCGCTACTGACACATTTGAAGGCACTATTGCATGCTTCTCATCGGATCAATTAGAAATGCAAATTCAAGTGCTCATTCGGTGGAGTCTCGATGCATCCAAACTAAAAGCGCTTTACATAAATTATCCCTCATTAAACTATAAACAGAAAACGGTTCAGTCAATTATGGAGAAGACGATCCGATTTGTCACAAAAAACTTTACTGCACTTGAGACCATCGCATTTAGAGAGGGTGTATCTCGTACTATTGAGGAGGAGGTTGCTAAGGCAATAACTAAGGAAGCCTCATTGGGCGACGCCGTAATAGATTTGAGCTTGGATGTGAAGAATATTGGGTACCCCAAAAAATATACCGATGCAATAGAAGACAAATTGGCAGCGGAACAAGCAAAAATCCAAGCACAATTTGAATATGAACGAACGTTGACACTGGCAAGAGCCGAAGCAGAATCCAAAATAATAGTAGCCAATGGAACAAAAGAAGCTATGAGGACAATTATTTCCATAACGGGTCAAACAAACTCCACAAGAATCGCTGAACTCTACCTGACATTAGAAGCTTTGAAAACAATGGCACCGAACACGCAATCGTTCATAGTAATCTTTGGGAGTGAAGGAATACCCTTAGTTTATCCACTAACAACAAACTCTACGGCCCCATAACCCGCTACGAATTTATCATTCAGTTTTTCAAAAACAGTCTTAATTAGCGCACTAGCGAACTAGTTAGCTAGCTTCCTAAAAATAACAACTAGCTCCCTTTTTTTCCTTCGTTTTACGAAAAACGGGTCTTGTAAAACGCTCGTACATGATTGAGGCAAAGACACAGGACGCGGGGTTTCGTGTCTAACGATACACTTGTTGACGTAACAGAAGACACAACATAGGTACACAACAACACGGCAACATAGGGGCAAGAGAAGGGAGCAAGAAAACCAACGTACCATAGCTTCTGTAAACCAACTAACTAGCTTAGTGAAGCCACAGCAACAGAGACATGTATCAAACTGAAAAAGAAAAGAACTATCACTCCTGAGATTAGCAGGCGTCTGACTTTTTTCGCGTCATACACCTATAAGATGTGTGAGTCCCTCTTTCTTGAAGGTTAACCAGTTACGTTAGCTAGCACCAGTCTATCTGATGGATTAACATAATTTTGTCGTAAGATATTGAGGAAACATCATCGTTGTTAGTGTACTACCTTTTCCACTAGCTGTCTGAATGCGAATCGTGACATTATACGAGAGGTGTGTCCACACTTGAAGGGGTAATGTGCTTGATCCTGCCCAGTAATTACCCGTTCGAATGTTAGTCATCGTATCGATGACATGTTCATCCTCAAATAGAATAATAATATGGGAAATCGTCTCATTCAACCAGACATTTCGCAACGACAGGGAAAGCAAGCCGTTATGGATTCCCCGCATAAAAAGGTCAGCATCCACATCAATGTGCACTTCTGAAGTGACGAGGAACGCGATAACGCCAGGAATTGGTTCAGTGAGATTCACCATATGTGTGTGCGTGACGATGGTGTCATCATCAAAGATGATGGTTAGGGTCACAGGGTACTTGACGCCCAGAACAGGAGTGAAGTCCATAATCTGCTTGACATCAGCATCATACCAGCGTAAGGGCGCAAATCCCTGCCTAATTTGTGATGGAGATATAGGAGACTTCGTAGAGACACCAAGCGAGAACGGCAGAAACGTCTGGTTGAGTTTTACGATAAGCGCCACAATCGAGTGTTCGCCCAAATTATGCACCTGACAGGAAAACCACGGAAGCGCACCTAACCAAGAAAACCCGATATTCGAATGAACGACGTATCCGGTATTAATAATGGGGGGTTTGACAAAGGGCGTGATCTCGATCAGATCTAAAACATCTTTAGTAGTAGCGTCGGGAATCCCCGTTATGAGATCGCCAACATGGATTGCATCATATGTGTTTCCCTGAAAGAGGTATGAGTGAATCTCTCCAACAGGGTACTGATTTACGGAATCCTTCGTAATCAGCCTTAACATCAATTCATACCACTGCGTATACTGACTGTCTTCACTAAGCCGCAAGGTTGTGCTCTTATCAAGTACTACTCCTTGAACCGTCTCGGGTTGAAAATAGCTATTCACGCCGTAGATTGCGAAGGGTAGTAGAATGATGATCAAGATGAGCGAAATAATCGTGATCAATGGTGGAATCGTATAACGAGAATGGGGTACCACGTCACGACGTTCCGAACGATAGGGGCGTTGGTTTATTGTCGTGATGAGGTGGAGTGCTTCATAGCCATACTCGGATAACTGATATTTTCCATCAGGTGTTGATGTTATCAAATCGTTCAATTTTCCTAAATGAAAGGATAAATGGCCGCTACTCTTAATGTTCATCACGTGTTTTAGCTCTGCAAAACTGAGTGGATGTTCGGTTAAGACTGTGATCAGTTTAACTCGAAAAGGATGCCCCAAGGCTTCAAATAACTTGGATTTAGAGGTATCAAAATCTTCAGAATCAGTACTCATACATATCAAAAAGATAAGGGTTGTTCAGTTATTTAATTCCTCGTTCATAGACCATTTATCGTAGCTAGCTGCACCATCGTGTTAAGTCCAGCCTTAGAGAGCGTCGACATCTGGGATGATGTCATTTACCTCCCCTGGTCAGCGATTCCCAACGAATGATCGCTCATATTATCAGGGGATCATCCATCCAATGAACAAGGGGGCCAATATCTTGCCAGTAGTGGAGAGAACGAGCTAGCTGTTTCAGGGGTGGAATTCCCTTCTTCCTTCAAGAGCGAGCTTCATTGTAGCAGTTCAGCAACCGCTAGCTCCCGTTTTCCTCGTTTTACGAAAAACGCGGTATGTGATATGTTGATATCCGATTGAGGCGGAGACGCGGAATGTAGTGTTTCGGGTCCACGCGAGCTGTTGTGGGATCCACAGAGGGCTCCACAGTGGAGATCCACAAAACCACATACGTAGAGGCACGGTGGAGACAGTGTGTGTCCACAAACCCATCGCTGGACACGGATACAACAAGCTTTTCCACTGCGAAATAGGACGGTAAACGTAGCCATTAGGCGTTTGCACCGTCCTCGTAAGTCTTGGTCACGCACGAAAATCGTCTTCTCGACGCGTCCGATGGCTCATGAGGCCTGTGAGATATTGGTCGATGGTTGAGCGTATGTTCTGAACAACGGGGCCTTTTTACGCATAGTGATTATTGTCATAAAGGGCCTGTTTTAGTTAGCTAGCATCAGAAATGAAGGTTTTAGCTCGCTGTCTGGAGCTGACCGTGTTTCATAGCTGGTAACTCCTCTAGGAGACTCAACCGTACGAGGTGTAACGTCTCCGCCAATACCTCTAACCCTATCACGAGCGAGGCACCGCGTTTCCCTCATCCATCGACCCCGCTCCCGTGCAACCGCAGTGCCCCCTTCCATGTGGAACGCGGGCGTCGTCACGCCGATCAGCCGCTCCCCCTTCCTCCCACGGAGTCCCACGTTCGCCCCATTCCTCCCCATGGCGCCCGGTTTGTCCCGTCCAATACGCGAGTATTCACCCGCGTTCCCCGAATATTCCCGAATTCACGGGAATCCCCCCGAAACATTTCCGTCGGTACAAACGAAACACCGACAGCACGGCGATAGGCGAAACCGAATTACGCTAACGAGCTGCCTCTTGGGGCGGTGAACTTCATCGCCCTTCATGGAGAAGGCACCGTCGGTGCGGCTCCCAGTGAACAAACAGATACGTCGACAAGGCTCTCATTGCCTCGTTTCATGAGGTAACCTCGGTCCGTCCTAGCGTATCAGGGATGGTCCGCAACAGGGGGAGGGCGATGACGACCTCCAGCACGATGGGGAGGAGCAGAACCTCGATCATGAAGCCCTGCTGCCACAGGACGCCGCCGAGGACGGAGGTGGGGAAACTGAGAATGTTGAAAAACCCCAAGAGGCCGAGCCATCGGCCCCGCTTCTCTTCCGGAACCATCTCAAAGTTCATGGTCACGAAGGGGACAAAACTCACGCCACCCACGCCGCCCCCACCGCCCCCATCCGTCGCGGAGCCAATGTAGCCCAATAGGCTCACAAGAATCAGGTATTCCGGCCGAGGCGCCACGACCAGTAACAGGGTGCCGAGGTAGACAAAGGGACGGAACAGGTAGAACGCCCGTTTCCGCCCGATCTTATCCGCTAACCGCCCCGCGGGAATCTGGAAAAGGATGGACATCACCGTACTTGCCGTCCCCATGACGCCGAGGATGTAGGGGTCCGCCCCCTTGACGTCCACGAGCCAGAGGGGCGTAAACGGAAGGGATAAGCGCATCCCGATGTTCCGGATGATCATGACAACCATCCATCGCTTCAGCCACCGCTCCCCCTGGAAGACCTCGCGGAAATCGTGGATGAAACCCCCGCGCTCCGTCGCATCGGGGACCGTAGGCTCCGTCGAGGAGGTAGACGGGGGTTTCAGCCACAGCGCGATGGAGAGAAACACCAAGGTGCCCAGCGCGAGTTGTATGAAGTACAGCGGGCGAATGCCGGTGGCATTGACGCCGCCGAAGTGGGTCACGATGACAGCCGCGACCAGGGAGGTGAAGACGCGGGGGATCGCCCAGAGCGTGCGCGAGAGCGACATGACCATGGAGCGTTGCGCGGGCTGGGCGTAATTGATGAAGAGGACGTCCACAAAGGGCATGACCAGCCGCATACACGCGCCATACAGGATGATGGCGGGGATGAGGGCCACCCAGGTATCCGCGAAGCTGTAGACGGCGGCGACGACGGCGGTGAGGGCGAGGCCCATCAGGATCACCTTCTTCGCGCCGTATCGGTCCGCAATCCAGCCGCTGGGCACCGAGATCAGGGAGCTGGCGACGGAGCCGATGCCTTCCAGGGACCCCAGTTCAATCGGGTTGGCGCCCAGCGAGGTAGCATAGAGTTGATTGTACTGGGTTGAGAGGCTCCGATGCCACATATGGATGCCGAGGAACCCGAAGAGGACTTTGATACGTCGATCCAAGTCCCCAAAGAACGCACGCATCGTTTCAA
>Ga0209427_10004990_pt1 | contig 15253 bp, 15 predicted proteins | sample DeeMarSWOR136_30_FD_187465 | JGI IMG/M metagenome (GOLD analysis project Ga0209427, IMG submission 187465) | Marine sediment microbial communities from White Oak River estuary, North Carolina - WOR-1-36_30 (SPAdes) (version 2) | ecosystem: Environmental > Aquatic > Marine > Intertidal zone >...
TGGGGCGTTGGCTGGCTTATGATACTTGTTAGCGGCATAGTCGGCAATCTGCTGAATGCTGTCTTGTACAAGACAGGCCATCTTTCGGTCGGGGCCTCTACTGCCGTCTTCGGGGCAATAGGCATCCTGGCCGCGCAGCAGTTTTTCAAGAAGTTTAGGCTACCTGGCCAGCGAATGAGGGCGTGGCTTCCCCTAGGAGGAGGTCTGGCCCTCCTTAGTATTCTTGGTTCAGGGAAGTATGCTGACTTGACGGCTCACCTATTTGGCTTTATGGCGGGAATTATTCTGGGAGCCCTTTACGGTGTCCTTGTGAAAGGGATGCCAACAAGGGTATATCAGGCCTGTTTCATTCTTATTGCTTTAGGAGTCCTTATCATGTCATGGATGAGGGCTTTTGGGCACGGGTGAGACAGGACTATTGGCGCTTCCAAGGCATCATTTGCCCCTTGGCCTCTTGATATTGCCTTAGAATCAGCTTTCGAGGGAAGTCAGGACTCGAAAGGTAGCCAAGGCTTGCGCCCAAGAAGCGCTCCTTCAGCCCCCTAAAAACCTCATCTTTTTCGGTCTCGGCAATGAAGTTGCGTGTCTTTTCATTGCGGTAGCTGACCTTTTCTCCCACTGCTGCCCGGATGGCTTCAAAGGCGAGACCTTGTGTGTGCACGCTTTCGAAGTATTCTGGCCTCACCTCAACATCTATGCGAGCCACAAAAGAGACAAGCCACCGGTCTCCAGTCACCCGTCTTGATCGGTCATAAACTTCAAGGGTCAGGCCGTTCTCAAGCTTTGTTTTGTCGATCAGTTTACCTTCCATACCCTAACGAAAACTCCAAGCGGGGACCCAAAAGTCAACAAACCAATCACGAAAACAGGAAAGTACGAAAACACGAAATCAAGTAAGCTCAAATTCGTTCCGATATCAAACCTCAAAGAGTCTCAGTTGTGGATCCTGTTTCTTGAGTGCTGGTCTTGGTGAAAAAGGTTTCTTGTGTTCTTTTAGATCTTCTTCAACGGCCTCAAGAAAAGGGGAGGCTTGCTGCGAAGTCCTCTGCCCAAACCACAGCCTCCTCTTGGCAAGGGTCAGATAGACCTTTGCCTGCGCACGGGTTAAGGCCACATAAAATAATCTTCTTTCTTCGAGTAGGTTTCCCTGTTCACCTTGTTTTTTCCGGTATGGTATTAGGCCGTCTTCACAACCGGCTATGAAGACGACGGGAAACTCCAGCCCTTTGGCGGCATGCATGGTCATCAGGGAAACCTTTTCTGCAGCAGGGTCGTAGCGGTCCTGTGCCCTCTCCAGGGCGAGATGGGCCAGGAAATCCACGCCCCGGCCCTCAAAGGATCTGGACAGATCGAAAAAGGCCGTCAGGTCTTGTTCAAATGCCTTATTATCAGCCATCGCATTCATGATGTTGAATTGATACAGAATATGATGAATTTGCTCATACACGCTCATGCCATCAAGGGTTTCTTTGAGCTGATTCAAATTCTTTGAAAATATCCTGAGTTTGCTTCTAGGGCCTGATTTGAGTCCGGAGATCTCGTCTGAGCCTTCGAGAGCGGTCATAAGAGAACCGCCTCTCATTTTAGACCATTGCTTTAGTGCATGAACAGTACCGTGTCCGATACCCCGCGAAGGGAAATTGAGGATCCTTTCCACATCAAGATCGCACGCAAGGGACCACCCCGCCTTCAGGTAGGAAATAAGCTCCATGATTCCCTTTCGGTTTTGAAGCTTTTCATTTCCAACCATCTGAAACGGAATACCAGATCGTGCAAAGGCTTCCTCCAGGGCCTTTCCCTGTTCCTTGATGCGGAAAAGCACAACAAAATCCGAGAAACTCCGTTCTTTTTTGTCTTGAAGCCGATCAATCCTCCCGCTGTCCATGGAAAAGTGGCTGATTCCGCCAACCTCCTGATCAATGGTCTTGACTATGTACTCGGCCTCTGCTTTTTCCGTGGGAAGTTCATTGACAGTCAGGGTCTTAGCACCATGGATGCCCGACCACATACCTTTTTGTGCTTTCTGCGTATCATCCACATCGATGAGCTGTCCCGAGGCCCGCAGGATTGTTTCTGTGGACCGGTAGTTTTGCTTGAGGAAAATCGTCCTTGTGCCCGGATAATCCGTGCAGAACCTGTGAAAATACCCGACGTCTGCTCCCCTGAATCCGTAAATGGCCTGATTCGGGTCACCAATCACACACAGGTCATGGCCCTCTGGTGCAAGAAGTCGCACGAGGCGATACTGGCCGTAGTTAATGTCCTGATACTCGTCTACTGATATGAAAGAAAACCTACCCTGATATCTTCTGGTGATGGTCTCATTGGTTTCAAAAAGCCTGACTGTCTTAAAAACAAGGTCGTCAAAATCAAGGAGATGGTTTTTGGAAAGGAGTTCTTGATACAACTTATACATGTTTGAAAACTGGTTCGGTAAAGGCTTATCAAGTCTACCCGCCAAGTCATCCTCTGATGAAAGCATGTGCTGTTTGGCCAGGGAAATTAGGCCCAGAATACGATCCGGATCGGGCTCCGAAGGAGAAGAAGCGCTTTCCGCCTCCTGGATGGCGATCTTGACCATGTGCCTGCGATCTGCTTCATTTAGCATAGACACAGGACCACTTATTCCCGCCGCATCTGCCTCACGGGTTATGATATCAAGACACAAGGCGTGAAAGGTCTTGATGGTGAGCATCTGCCACGCATTTGAGTCGTTAACAAGCCTCCTTAACCGCTCGGCCATCTCCTGGGCGGCCTTGTTTGTGAAGGTGACGGCAAGCACCTGCTCAGGCTGGGCAGTTCCCTCCAGGAGTAAATAGGCGATGCGGGAGGTCAGGGTGCGCGTCTTGCCCGTTCCAGGCCCTGCCACAATCAAAAGGGGGCCACCTTTGTGTTGTACTGCCTCTTGCTGGGCTTTGTTCAGATTCTGAAGAAGATCCCCGTCTGAAGGCGAATAGTCCTGTAGCCGCTCACCGGTTCGGGCCAGAAAAGCCGGCCTCTTTTGCCATCTGCCGGTTTCACCAAGTATCCCTTTATCATTGGGAAAAATGGAAGCCATAGGTTCCCCGGCGTGCAGTACTGCTCCGGGTGCGTTGTAATCAAAGAGACCTTGCTGATGTGGCACCGGGGTTGTGTGTGTTTCGACGAGATACCTTTGTGCAGTCTGTGCGTGGGCCTTCGTACTGGTATCGCGGGTGCTTGATAGAGCCCTGAAGAGTGTGCTTTGTCCCAAGAGCTGATGCCGCTCTTCCTCTCTGAAAAGCGAGATGGTGCCAAACTCGCCGTCGTATCCCGGGGCAATATGGACCCGGTTATTTCGCATTCTGCTCATCGCCTCAGCGAGCAGGGGTGGCCCGTGCCGCTCAAGGGCGTCCACAGGTGTCTTTCTGAGGATCTCAAATTCAGGGCCGTGCCTTTCAAGAAGTTTCTGATAGGCGCGGGCTACCTTCTTGCTCTTTGGTCCTACCTGAAGAACCTCCGATAGAATGTCTGTCAAGGGAAGAAGGCTTGTATACGGGTGTGTCCCTTTCGGTTTTGCCCCAGTTTTGCGGTCGGCCAGTGCTTCTACCCGGTACATGACCCCAATGGTGACCGGCCTGCCACAAACAGGACAGAGCCCCTTATTTTTCATGGTTTCAACAGGGGAGAGTCTCACTCCGCACTTTCGGTGGCCGTCAAAATGATATTTTCCCTCCTCGGCAAAGTATTCAAGGGTGCCCAGAAAACGTTTTGGATCACCAGATTTCAGTGCGTCTCTGATTGCAAAATAGGAAAGCTCTGTGTCAAAAAGGTTTGCTTCCCTTCCAAGATTGGCCGGAGAATGGGCATCGGAATTGGAGACCAGGGTGAGCCCATCCAGGCATGAGACCCTCCAGTTCATGGCAGGGTCCGAGGAAAGACCGGTTTCCACAGCAAAGATGTAGGTCGTCAGGTCGCCAAAACATTCTTCAAGTGAGTCAAAGCCGGACTTGGAACCAAGTACGGAAAACCAGGGAGTCCAGATATGGGCGGGGATCAGGAAGGCATCTTCCGAGGTTTCAAGCACAATTTCAAGGAGTGATCTCGAATCGAGCCCGAGGATCGGCCTTCCATCCGAGCTGATATTGCCGATCCGGCCAAGCCTTTGGTTGAATTTTTCCGCCAGCTCAAGATTGGGCACAAAGACAACATTGTGAACCTTGCGGGTCTTTTCATCCTTTTTGTAGATACTGCTAATTTCAACGCTCAGGATGAATCTGACCGGGCCTTGGGAAGCCGACGGCACCATATGCGCAGTCGCTGCGGCAAATGCCGGTTTTAACCTGAAGAGCCCATCTTCTGCCGGCTCGAGCTTCTCCGACAGTTCTGAAAACCATTGAGGGTGGGTAAAGTCCCCGGTGGCAACAACCGTGATCCCTTTTAGCTGGGCCCACTGGTTCAGGTATTCCAGATTAAGGTTCTTGGCCGTTGCCCGTGAAAGGTAAGAATGGATGTGAAGATCAGCAATGAATTCCATACAAGACAAATCAGGGGTTTTTACCCCTCAGATTGTAGCCTCTAGAACTTTACCTTCGGGACCTCTTGTTTTTCCTTGGGCACTTCAAAGAAGGTGGCTTTTTCAAAATTGAATATTCCTGCTACCAAGTTGGTTGGAAAGCTCCGAATCTCTGTATTATAAAGCCTAACCATTTCATTGAAACGCCGTCGTTCCACTGAAATCCTATTTTCAGTCCCTGCTAATTCGTCTTGAAGACGGATAAAATTGACATTTGCCTTCAGATCAGGATACCGCTCAACTACTACCAGCAGTCGGGCCAGGGCCGAAGAGAGTTCGTTATTGGCTGCAATCTTTTCACTAATAGCGCCAGCCCCAGCAACCTTCGAACGCGCCTCCGTCACTTTCAGGAGAACCTCCTTTTCGTGCTTGGCATATCCCTTTACGGTTTCCACGTAATTGGGGATCAAGTCGTAACGGCGCTGGAGTTGGTTTTCCACTTGTGCCCAGGCCGCCTTGACCTGCTCGTCTAGGCGCACAAGACTGTTGCGAGCCCCCATCAAATACAAAAGGGGAATGATCAATGCGAGCACAACAGCCCCGATGACAATAAGCGTAGTTTTTCGTCCTTGTGTCATTTAATCTCCTCCCTTTTCCAGCGTGTCCACGATTTTCCAGAGTTTCTGTACCTCCTTTAGATATGTCTTGAATAGTTCGGTAATTTCAAGGCCGCTTGGCTTGACCCTTTTTTCTTTAACGTCAAGGAGCTTTTCAAAAAGGCCGGTGTCCATCTGGAAGGCCTGGCAAACATTTCTGATGACGTCACGTTTGTGGCGGGGGAGCTCTTTTCCTTTCAGGTGAAGGAGCCCGTTAGAGATGGCGACGAATGCACCCATGGACTGGGTTATAAGTTGCTGGAGGTATTTTCGCTTGCCCTGGCTCTCTAAGAATGCCTCCCTCAAAAGGAGTAACTTACCCTTTACCTCCCTTTCACATTGCATCCTCAAGAACTCCCGGTCAAAAGAGAGGTCCTTCAGGATATCCTTGCCGTAAACGAATTCATAAGTGTTCTGAAAATTCAGATATTCAATCGGAAAGACATCCAATGATGTCCTGACATACGCTTCGGTTACAAACAGGGGCGTGGCCACATTACGCTTTTTCCACTTGGCTATGAGGTCAAATGTCCGGTCAAGGGAATCGATTCCCTGATCAGAAAGCACAATCATGAAATTTATGTCTGATTTGCCGGCAACATACTCACCACTTGCCGCACTTCCGTACAGGATAATGGAAACCAGATCGTCGCCAAAGAGCTGCTTGTAATCATTGATGATACCTGGAAATATCTCCTCTGGTTCTTTTGGTATCTTGGACATAAGTCTTCTCCCTAAAAACCGCCTCCAGCCCCGCCTCCTCCGCTTAATCCGCCGCCAAAGCCGCCGAAACCGCCGCCAAAGCCGCCGAAGCTTCCGCCATAACCACCCCGGCCATATCCCCCGTAGTATCCGCCGCCCCGGCCCATAAACATGAGCAACAGGAGTGGCCACAGACCGCCACGTCTCCTGCCCATAGAAAAGAGGACCAAGAAAAAGAGCAAGAGGACCACCAGGGACGACAGGCCAGAGCGCCTCTTCACTGGCCGCCTTTTCAAAGGGACCTGTCCGGTCAGGCTGACACGTGCATCCCTGGCAATGATGCTAGCTATTGCAAGGGTACCATTCAAAAGCCCTTCCCCAAAATGATTACGCTTCAAGTAGGGGATGATATACTGGTCGCGGATCTCGCCTGCGAGCCCGTCGGGAATAAGCCCCTCTACTCCGTAACCGGTTTCGATACGCATTTTACGCTCTTTGAGTGTAACAAAGATGAGGACTCCTCGGTCTTCGCCCTTTTTCCCAATGCCCCATGCGGCATACAAGCGGTTGGCGTATTCGTTGTAATCCTCACTACCAATGTCCGGCATGGTGACCACGACCACGGGCACTGCCGTCTTTCTCAAAAGCTCATCAGTCACTTGTGCCAGCTTCTGTTCATACTGGGGCGAAATGACATTGGCAAAATCATTGATAAGACCCCGTTGCTTTGGGAATGCGTCGGTGGCATAATTTACAATTGGGCATGCGAGTGTCAAGAAAAGGACCGTTACTACAATGGCAAACCCATTCTTTACATTCAAATATTGTCGGCTAGTGGTCATATGAGATCAGGGGACTGACACCAAATCTTGTCTGGGGACATTCATATAACACATCAAGTCTTCGAAAAAAACACTTAAGAGGCCGTCGATACTATGCCTTTGAACAACGCGACATTTTTTTGTCGGGCAAGGAATGCGAAAATTTTAACCGGAGGAATACATTATGTATTTAGAGGATAGCGCAAAGGTTGCACCTGACGGCTTGAAGAGAGGCACTGCGTGCAAGATTTGAAGCCTGACGCCGCATCACGAAAAAATGACAGTTTTGCAAAGGTCTCGATACGTGGATGGGGTAGCCTTGAGGCGACTCACGACAATGGAAAATCCCTTCCTTAAAAGAGCTGTTTTTTTGCTGTGCGCATCTACATTGGCAGATATCTTGCTACGTTTGAGTTTGCCACAAGGAAACTCAAGTTTTGGGCAAACTTTTCCGATAGAAAAGACAGGTAACAAACAAATCTCGCCTATCACCTTCAAGGAAGCTTCTCACGAGTACGGGGGAAAAGAGGAGACCTATGATTTTCCGCCGCAGGCGGATACAAATTTGGAGACCTTCAAAATGGAACACAGATACCATGTCGATTTAACAGGTTTCTGCAAAGACTCCGGGTAGGTGCTCAGGCTGTTGTTGATGGGAAATATTGACGAAATGAAGGGCATTCTCTTTGATCACAGGGCCAGTATATGAAGCAAGTGCAAGACCCTTCCATCCGGAGCGTGATCGTAGATGATGACAGAACGATCGGCGACATCCTGAAAGATTTGATCACAAAGGAGCATATTTCGGTCGACGTTTTCAACGATGGTCTCGATGCAATAGAGTTTATCACGAGAGGGCCTGTTGATGTCGTAATTACTGATCTGATGATGCCCAGGATTGGTGGCATGGAGGTATTACGCCAGGCCAGGGCGATGAATCCTGATGTGGTCGTTATCATCATAACAGGGCACGGGTCACTTGAAACCGCTATTCAAGCCATACGGGAAGGCGCCTATGATTATATCAAGAAACCCTTCAAACTCCAGGAGATGGAGATTGTATTCAATAATGCCGTTGAGAAGGTCAATCTGATACGTGAAAACACCCAGTTGCTCAAGGAGCTAAGGGAAGCCTATGATCAGTTGCTTGCCATCAAGAAAGAAAGGAACGAAGGCGATGATGAGCAGAAAGTGGAACGAGACAGGATAGCCAGACTCAATTTTTTCTCGAGCGACCACCCCGGTCTTCATCTCATGCATAGTGCCACGATTGGCGAACCGAATTACTTTGAACAACTGCAAAATATTGCCACGCTGAAAAGAGACGGATTATTGACAGAAAGAGAATTCAAAACCTTGAAAGTCCACCTGATTAGAGGCTTGAAGACCCATGAGTGAACCCCTGAACATATTGGTTGTTGATGATGATGAAGTAATCCTTCAGGTTTTTAAGGATTTTCTTCACGGAAGAGGAGCCTATTCGATCTTGACTGCCCGAGATGGAACAGAAGCCCTTAAGATTCTTGGGCACTCGAAGGTAGATTTTTGTTTTACAGACCTTAATATGCCAGGGATGGACGGGATAGAGTTCACCAGGGAAATTCATGAACTCGACAATACCATACCGGTCGTTGTGATGACCGGATATCCATCCACAGATAACACGATAGCGACTCTGAAACACGGCGTGGTAGACTTCCTGGTCAAACCGTTTCATATTGGCGAAATAGAGATGACGATTAAGAGAGCTTTAGAAAAAAAGGCTCTTTTTGTTGAAAATATGCTTTTAAAGGAGGAAGTCAAAGGAAAGGAACGTATTGCCCGGATAAATGAAGAGTTGTGCAACAAAGTCGGGGATCTCAAGATATTGAACATGATTTTGCAGAAGGTAGACTGGATAACAAGCAGCTCAGACCTTTTTGACCTTATCGTCAAGCTCTCTGCGGATATAACCAATTGCAACGAAGTCCATTTCCATGTACTGGACGAGACATTGGGAGGGCCAATCCCTATCGCCTCTTTTCATAGAGCACCCAAGCTTGGCCGTAGTGCAGGCACAGACAGACAGGCCGATCAAGTCTGCCTGGTCAGGGAGAGCAACAGTTGTGTCGCACAGGCGATTGCGAAGAAAATCTCCCAAGGGGTCCCCCTTCTTATTGACGGTGGTTATGACAGAGCGTTTTCAAATGCAAACATCCGTTCGCTGGTTGCCATCCCATTCAAAATTCGGAAAAAGCTATTTGGTATGCTGACCGCCATTGTCAGAAATGGTTCAAAGCCTTTCACTGAAAGGGATCTGTACTATCTGAATTTTTTGGCCGAGAGGGCCACGTTTGTTATAGAAAATGTCGCACTGTACGAAAACATCTACGAAAACCTTTTCGCTACCCTCTATGCCTTTGTGGAAGCGATCGAAGCCAGAGACCCATACACCAAGCAGCACTCGAGTCGGGTGACCGAACTTGCAGTTAGCATAGGGAAGGAGATGAGATGTTCTGACGAGCAACTCGATCTATTGTGTTTTTCGGGGCACTTACATGATATCGGCAAGGTCGGCGTTCCGGATAGTATCTTGCTGAAACCCGGCCCCTTGACCATGCAGGAATTTGAAGCTATTAAGAAGCATCCCGTAATTGGCGCGAACATTGTTGGCCACCTGGGCCTTTTGACCGGGGAGCAGAAAATCATTTTGCATCATCACGAAAGATGGGACGGGGGAGGATATCCTGATGGTCTTAAGGGTGAATCCATCCCCTTTCTGTCCCGGATTCTTGCCGTGGCTGATACTTATGATGCCATGGCTTCTGACCGTGCCTATCGGAAAAAGCTTACTGATGAGGTTGTGCTCAGGACGATCCGGCAACGTGCTGCCGCCCAATTTGATAGAGAGGTTGTTGAGGCATTTCTGGCGCTCTGTGAAAAGGGCGAGTTGGGGCGCAAGCATGATGCAGTCTCCTGCAATACTGCCTATAATGAATCCAGGCTTGACCTGAAAATTCCCCACAGGTTGTGACACCCTCCGGGTTAGCGACACCCATAACAACATCTTAAGGCCTGCTTTCCCTGGTTCATTCTCCTATCTCTGTCCGATTGTCAGCCTAAATTTTCAATTCGCCGGGGGCAGTTGAGGGGTTTACCCCAATATGAAACATGGTATAATGGTTGCATACTATGAAATTGAAGTCGTCCCGCGATTTTATATGCAGGGAGAAAAATATGCAGGAGTTTCCGAAGCAGGAGAGAAGAGAGTATGTACGGGCAGCCTTATGGGCTGATGTTGAGTTTACAGTTGTGGCTGCAGATGGGTACGAAGCTGTCAGGCGATCTGAACAGCAGCCATACTGCCAGTCTATTAGCCAGGCGGCCTTGCCCCTTGATGAAGGAGGCCAATATGAGGCTGATGGCACTTTTCATTCAAACCTGATTGATTTTTTGATTCACATAGATGACAAATTGGACCGTGTGTTAAAACTGCTGTCTAAGTCCTACGGACTTGAGGCGTCGGCCTGCAAGGATGACAAGGGCGGTGAGGACCTTTTTGTGGGACAGGGCTCAGATATTAGCGGAACCGGGATGAGTGTGATATGCGATAGGGCTTTAGAGCCTGGGCAGATCCTTAAGGCAAGTTTCACGATCTCAAGATTCCCTGTCATACCGTTAGTGCTATTTGGGCGCGTAGTGCGCGTGATACCTGTTCAAGAGGATGGCAAGCAGCGCTACCAGGTTGTTATGAGGTTTATTGATCTAGAGGAAGAGGATAGAGAGAAGATCATTGCCTACACCTTTCAAGTACAAAGGGACGCAATCAGGAAGAGGAAAAAGAGATAGCAATGGGAAATCGCGGAGAAAGTTCCGGAGGATTGATATCCCCATCGGCATCGTCAAGGGAGCAGATACTGCTGAGAAGGCTTGCTGACAACTATTATGGTGTATGTCTGGTTCGAGTCATCGAAGGAATAGTCCACAACCTCAATGGCCCGCTTCAAATCCTTTATATTCGATCTGAACAATTGGAGCAGAACCTGGAGCAATTACGGGGTGCCATGCAATCGGAAGCTCTCACTGAACTCGAAGGACTAGCAGGCCCCATGGGGGAAAGGATCAAATCAATCTCAAGGAGTCTTGACGATTTGAATGCCCAGCTGAGGCACCTTACAAGTGATTTGATCGTTGAAAGGCGCTCTGAGGTAGGGGATGTTAGGATTAATCAAGTCATAGAAGACTGTATTTTTCTCCTTAATGCCGACATGTTTTTCAAGCACCACGTGAAGAAGGCCTTCAAGTTGGATGATGCCCTTCCAGTGTTAAAGGGGCGAAAAACGGATTTCCGCATTATTATTTTGAATCTTGTCCAGAATGCGCTGGAGGCAATGGTCGATGTTCAAGACAAACACCTTACCGTTGAAACCTCCAGCCAAGAAGACAAGGTAATCCTCAAGGTTCAGGATACTGGTTGCGGCATCCCTGAACAAGACCGTGAACACATATATAAGCCCTTATTCACTACCAAGAAAGGCACCGGATACGAGGCCAAGCCTGATGAACATGCAGGCCTCGGCCTTTCATTTGTATCCCTTTTGCTTGGGGATTACAACGGAAGCATTTCATGTGAAAGCGTTCCTGGAAAGACCACCTTTACCATTGAAATTCCCTGCCTCTCACCAGAATCTATTCAATAACAAGTGGACATAAAGACGTCACCACCCTCCCTATCTCTCCCTCTTCAAGGGGAAGGGCTGGGGGGGTGAGATTTCCACATGCTATTAAGCAAGCACTCCCATGATGTTCCTGCTTTTTTTGGAGCACCTGTCTATTTTGGTGCAATTAATGCATCAGGATCATCATGCGGCCGAGGGTGACGACGGAAATCACTCCGAATGGCATCGCATTGCCTTTCCTATACTGATTTTCCCGCTCAGAGCTCATTCCGAGAAGAGGCCTAAAGATTTGGTCCTATTCTACCGATAGATAGGAGCAACAGGATATTTTGGACCTTCAGGAGTAGGACAATGGAGAAAATTCTCTTTTCCACACCAGAGTTAGCCCACTGTCTGGGTGTATTTCATACTACTGTCAGGCGATGGATAGAGCGGGGCGAGATAAGGGGAATCAGGGTGGGAAGAAATTATAAGATTCCTGCTGAGGAAGTACTCCGAATATTGGATGATCATAACCTGCCACTGCCTGAGTCATTACGCAAATATAAGCTTAGGCTAATAAACGAGGGTGAGGGCTTATCCACAGCACGCCATCATGCTTCTGTCGTGGAAAAGCTACTAATCGTTGAGGAGATAGAAGATCCAGCCATCATATGCCGTAAGCGGGCTATAATATCTGCCAACCAGGCCTTTGCAAATTTGCTGGGGTATTCCCAGGCGGATCTTATTGGCCAGGATGTTGGTGAATTCATAGAGGGGACCTTTCACGAAAGATTAGTCAATTTGGTTCAAAAGCGGCGGGAGCATCCTGGTCAGGGACCCCCACATTATGAAGCCCACTTGAATACAAACAAGATGGGGAAAAAGAGGATTAAAATTTCAGTTAGCTCGCTGAAGTACCTACCGGACGCTTTGCTTCTGATCATAAAGGAATAACAGCAGTGGGGAAAAGGGCAGAACAGTTGGTGTAGTGCTACCCGATCAAAGGAGTTATGGCCAATACTCTGTTTCAGGGAGCTGCAAGCATGACGGGTCGATGATGAGTTCTGGAATATGTGTGGCCTTGCGGGCGGGCGGATCATGGTTCCTTGTTTTCCACAAATTAAGATGCCTCAGAATTTTCAAACTTACTATACGCATTGTGCCATGACATTTTGGGCAAACAAGGGGGTCCACATTATAGATTTTCTGGATCAACCTGGCCCAATTCCTACCGAAAGCACTGGGTGAAACATCAGATTAAATCAGGGACGGCACAGCATCGTCTTTGCACTCCTTTTTCCTCATGCCAAACCTCGCGCTGCATACCAAAAGGGTTCTATATCTCTTTGCGTTCATATCCCCACCGCTTTACCCTGTGCTATTCGTTGCTCTTTTTCTAAGCATTTCCTCTAAGGCCCGCAGGCGTCCTTCCATTTCCTCTATCTCACTGAAGATGATCTGAGCATACATTTTTTCCTCTCCTGCCTGAATCTTTGTACTTAATCTACGGGCAAAACCGCCGATGGCCACGAACCTGTTTCGCAGGTAGTGGACCATAGTTTTGACCAACTCCTCTCTGTTTTCATACGACTCGATGAGCTCTTGCACCAGCTCGGCTTTACCCACTGTTTCCCCTATCAGATCAGCCATAATCAAGATGTACTCAAATTCGTCTTCGGTTATTGGAGTTTGCTTTTTCCCCGAATCGACCACCAGCACCCCGAATTTCACCTCCTGCTGCGTTCTCGCATGTACATATTTTAGCGGAACCGTTGCCTTAATCTTTACCTGTTCTTTTAGGGTATGTTCGTAGACATTAGTCTGTGAAGGATCAGTGAAATTGAGAGCTTTACCCTCTTCGAATACTTTACATACGATACTCTTCTTTACGATCTCCTTGTTGGCGTGAAAATCCTCATCGTAGTCACCTACCCAATATTTTATTACTAGCCTCGTATCCTCTAACACAGCATATCTGGCTCTCTTTCCTAACCGCTTATTTACATGTTCAAGGGCTCTCCTGATAATCACATCCTTGTCAAGGGATTGGCTTAAGAGACGGGTGATTTCGATCAGATCTCCCCAATATTGCTCTAATCCCGAACGGTTCATCTTTGCCCTCCTTTTTCTTCATGCCACGGGATTTGTTACTGTAATAACCGTAACAGCGCACCATCTGCTCCCCTCTGTTCGGGATGTGGGTGACGAGCTGCGCCAACCAATCCAAGACGTCAAACGTTTTTGATGAATTTCCATCCTTTGACTCATATATGACTTTTGCGACACTGTCTGGTGAATCATATGCCGGTACATACGTCATCCGTTCCTGTGAGAAGGAAGCACGGATAATGTAACGCCCAAGATTTTCCAGCCCCTCTTCGTTGTGGGACTATATTGCATTGCCACAGTAAACGTTGAACCCGCTATGTCGCCAGCTCATGATGTTTTCGATCAGGGCCTCGCTGATCTTCCCTTCTGCTTTCAACGTCTTGAACACTTCGTAGCGGAACAGTTCCTCCAGATCCTTAGCATCAGGCGTTGGGCAAACCATGAATGAGGCGTCCCCATAGAAGCAACCATCCGTAGCGATAATATGCAGATGTGGATTGAAATTTAGAAAATCGCCAAACGACTGTATCGCAATCACAGCACCAGCAACTGCATCTTCATACGACACGGCTTGCCTCAGATGCCGGTTCAATACGTTCCACGCACACTGGTTCAACTTGGACAACAGGCTCCTGTCAAACATGAAATATATCCTCAGCCTCTTGGGAATACTGAATACCCACTGCCGGTGGGAAAGATATTTCAAGATGTTTTCACAGAGGCGGGAGTGTAGCTGTCTTGCCATTATGATAACTATTGGAAATGGCAACATAACAGAACCATATCATAACATTTTCGGGCTGACCAGAATTGCAGGTCAATAGCAGAATTGTTAGCCTTAAGGTGAATGCTTGAAATACAATATATAGACATTCTCACTAGAATGTCCGCCTGCCAGTGTAATGGTTGTCGCCATTTAGTATATCTGGATTATCCAATAACCAACTATCATCCCCACCGTGGAAGTGGCATAAGGTGCAGGGGATGTTGTAGCCGATTGAAGCATGGCAGTCGTCGCACATATCATAGGATTGGGCATACGGTGCATTGGCATGACCGTTATAACTGTGATGAAAAGAATAAGTGGAAGCACCATGACATCTTTGGCACAAATTCTTCCAGTTCACAGTTAGAAAAGATGCAATACCATCTACAGTGTCTCCGTTTACTCGCCTCCTAGTCAACATCACCCTGGATGACCCATGCGGCTCGTGGCAGTCCGTACAGGAAAGGACAAGGCCATTTTCCTCGGTCCACGGCATGGCATAGGGCTGCTCAAGATACCACTGATTATACGACGTGGCAACGTTTTTGCCGTGTTTATCTCCACCCAATTCGCCTCCGGTAGTATCCCAATGTATGGCCTCTAAGTCTCTACCTAGCGTTGTGCTCGTAACAGCATCAGCGTGGCACTCCTGACAGAAGGTGACATAATCTGGCATGTTGGAGCCAAATCCATCTTCTGGTTCACCGTAGGATCCATCAGGTTCGTAGTAATTATCGCCACTAGAAAGCGGGGCCTGGTAAGCATAATCGCTCAACAGTTCACCGGGATCATCACCCAAGAGCTGGTCATGAGCAGAAGGTTTTGAGATGGCAGATTTAGTCGGATCTCCTTTATTTGCGTTTATCTTATTTCTTCTGGCAATATGAGCATTATGGCAGACACTGCACGGATTGGAGTAGGCAGTAAATGTAGAGGGCCACTTTGCCTTAGCTGTATTAAGCACATCGCTTAAGTTGTGATAAGACCTCTTGCCAAATGACTCGAAGATGCTTGCCGGACCGCCTGATGCACCACCAAAGGTTCGACTGTAATCTCTATTTGTTACTCCTCCAACCTGAACAGAA
>Ga0209427_10004991_pt1 | contig 15253 bp, 17 predicted proteins | sample DeeMarSWOR136_30_FD_187465 | JGI IMG/M metagenome (GOLD analysis project Ga0209427, IMG submission 187465) | Marine sediment microbial communities from White Oak River estuary, North Carolina - WOR-1-36_30 (SPAdes) (version 2) | ecosystem: Environmental > Aquatic > Marine > Intertidal zone >...
CAAAAAAGGACTTGAAGGGTGGAGTGTTGATATCAAAGTTTTTGTCTTCTGCCAATGTTATTTGTAGCAAATCTTTTTCGATGTAAAAATAGGCTAAGAAGTCTCCAGTCACAGTCTTTAGCGGAACCCCTTTCTTTTGTGGTGCAGCCGGGGGCGGTGGGGTCGGCTGTTTCGGTGCGGTCTCAACTGGCTTAGAGATTTCTGCTCTCTTGAAGCCCTCCTTAATCAGGGTCTCGTCTATTAAACTAAGCAGAGTTTTCAGTCCATCCAGTTCTGCTTCCATTGTTTCTACACGGTTCTCCAGTGTGGCACGGAGCCTAGCTATCTTCTTGATTTTCTCCTTTTCTTCATCTTCACTCATACTTCATCCCCTTCAGGCAAACCAGTTATACGCCTCCATCCAAGCTTAAATGAACAGACTATTATTCCATAACAAATATGAAAGAAGTCCTTTTAAGCTTGGTTTATCCCAGAAAACAAAGGGACAAACAAGTTTCAAAGGTTGGAAAATTAGATGCTGCCAAAAGTAATTCTTCACAATTCCGTGAGTTTGGATGGTTCACTTACCAATTTTGAGCCAAATATGGCACTGCATTATCAGATTGCGGGAAAATACAATGCAGATGCCCACTTGATAGGCTCAAACACTGTAAAGGTTGGCGTCGAATTGTATGGAGGAGAGGTTCCTCTGGAGGAAAAACAAGAATTCGCAAAACCGGAGAGAAGTGAGGGCCTTCCTTACTGGGTTATACCGGACACTAAAGGTATTCTGAAAGGGTTACTTCATACGTGCAGAAGATTCGAGTTTTGCAGAGACGTTATTGTGCTAGTGTCGGAGACGACTCCAGCAGAATATGTTACCTATCTTAAAGAAAGAAACTATGATTGCCATATCGTCGGCAAGAAACATGTTGATTTAGAAAGAGCGCTTGAGCTTCTATCAAAGAGATATGGGGTAAAGACTGTGTTAGCCGACACTGGAAGAATTTTGGGTAACCTGCTTCTGAATCAGGGTTTTGTGAAGGAAATCAGTTTACTGATTCACCCCTTGATCGTTGGAACTACAGCCTACAACATGTTTGGTATTGCTAACAAAAACAGCAAGCTGAAGCTATGCAAGAAGGAGACATTAGAGAAAAACTATGTTTGGTTAGTCTACACCCTTGAGGCTTAGTGCTCTTTGTTCCCTAAGATATTCTTTGGTTCTAGAAAAGATTGCAGGCTATGGAATTGGATTAGGTGCTCATCAGGGGCTTACGTCGTGAGGGTGGGCAGTTCATCTGCAGGCTTAAATTGTAGATCCCATTCTTCTTCCAGAAATTGCTCAAATTCCTTGAAGACGCTGCTTTCTGTTTCGTTAATCTTTCGGCAGACGTTCTCTCCTTTGTAGACGCAGCTGAGGTCGAATATGGCAGTTTTCTTTTTCAGCTCAGGATTTTCCTTTACTTGTGATATCAGCGATTCGGGTGGTCTTTCCGGAAACAGCCAACATGTGTATGCGACGTCCACCACCTCGTATGAAATACCGCGTCGGATGCCGCATTTGTGGTTTGACACGATTCTTTCAAACGTTGATGGATGAATGGTTTGCGTCCAAAGAAAATTGTGGTATTTTCCATCGTCTGTTCTGACCCAGTCTTCGGTTTCACATGTTTCCCAGCCGCTCAATCGGCACCGCTCCTTAAAACAATCGATGAGACTCCAAATTGTGGGAAAAGGTAAACTCATTGGCATTTCCTAGTAGACGTCTATAGAAGACTATTCTATTCTCGCAGATTTAAGGTTAATTGACAGGAACCCCGAAAAAATGTTGCATAAAGCCGCGAAAATTGAACAACTGTAGGAGCGGTTACATTTCAGCTTACATTTTTCTATAAATAAGGAGTGAATCCGTAAACTTGAAGCTTGAAAAATTTACGAAAAAAACTTGATAAATCTACATTTTTCCGACAGCAAACAATAAATTACCAAAACTGAAATTTAATTACAATCTTCAAGGTTTGCACGATGAAGCTGAAAAACCAAGCGATTTCTCTCGATTCTCTAGACTGGAAAATATTGAAAGCCCTCCAAGAAAATTCGAAACAAACCTACTCACAGGTTGGCCGCAAATTGGGCGTAGCTCACTCCACGGTCTATGATCGAATAAGAAAGATGGAGAAAAACGGGGTCATCAAAAAATGGACCATTGACATCGACCATAAGAAAATTGGTATGAATTACGTTACGGCTCGCATGACTGTTTACACTGATCCCAAGGAAAGCGAGAATGTGGCAAAGGCGCTGTCGGAGGCTAAGGAGGTTTTGGAGGTTTCGATGTCGCTTTCTGAGGAGTTGCTGATAATCGTGAAGGTGGTTGCCCGAGACCAGGATGAACTGCACTCTTTTATAGCAAAAAAGGTTGCGCCTCTTCAGGGAGTGCTGAGAATCCGAACTTCAATCATCACAAAAAAAATCAAAGAAGAAAAAATCATTATCGAGAAAAAATGAAAACTATAAAAGATTTAGCATCTATGATTAAACCAGAATAGAGACTGTTTCTCAGCACAGAGGAGAGCCTTACCTTGACGCCTTCATCTCCAGCCCGAATACTCAGAACATTGTCGAGGGAGAACGCTTTCTACTTCTTCACCTCTGTCGGCAACTACACGGGTCACAGAGCCATGTCCTTGGAAGAGTTTGCCACCAAAATCAGAGAAGTCCCAACCGCGTCTCTGGAGTTCCACTTCTATCGAGGAGACTTCGAAAAATGGACAGCTGAAGTTCTTGAGGACAGCGAACTGACAAAGAGAATTAGAGCAGTGAAGCTTCTGGAGCCCGCCGGCAACAACCTGCGGGATCAGCTGGATTTCACAGTTTCAAAACGTCTTGAGGAACTGAAAAGCACCGAATAGTCTAACTGTTAGCCGTCTATCTTTTTGAGTTGGCTTCTGTACATTTCAACTAACTCTTCTGTTGTCGTTGCGTCTTCGGCAGATTTGTCTATCCTATATTTTCCTGTGAAACGCGGAAACCGTATTGCCAGCCCGCTTTTTTCTCTTATGACGTTCATGGCGCATGTGTGGACTGGGCTGAGAGTCAATTCTGCGCCTCTGATTTCTATCACCACTGAGGGCTCAAACCACACATCCACGTCAAGGGATGAGTCTACTCGAGGATGTTTATGGCTTATCTTGTGTTTGCTCAGCAGTTTGGGAAGCTTCTCAAGGTCTGCGTCGGTGAACCCGGTTCCAACTTTTGTTATTGTCTCGAAGATATCTTTGTCTGGGTTGTATGCTGCCAGAAGATACGTGCCGTATGTTCCTGCTCGTTTTCCTCTTCCATGGAGTGCTCCTACGACCACCAAGTCAACGGTGTCGGTCATTTCGCTCCTGTAATCACGTTTGTATTTTATCCAAAGCCAACCTCTTGCCCCTGCCTGATAAACAGAATCCTGATTCACGGACTTGCACATTATCCCCTCGCTCCCGCTTTCCACAGTCTTCTCGAAGAACTGCTCCAGCTGCTCTGGGTCCTCCGCAATTATGCTCTCTGCCACTTGCACATTGTCGGTCTGTTCAATAACTTTCTCCAAATGTCTATGACGAACAGGGTAAGGTTGCAGAGTCAGGTCTTCTCCGTCAACGTATAGAACGTCAAACATGAATAGCGTGATAGGATGCTCCGCCATAGCCTCTTTTACTCCATATTTTCGTCTGCGGTGCATCAGCTCCTGAAACGGCTTCATTTCGCCTGTTTCTGGGTCAACCGCAACGGCTTCCGCTTCCACAATAGCTTCCTCAGCCTTAACATGCTTCTGAATATATTCAACTCCGTCTGGATACTGGTCAGTTATGTTTTCGAGCCGACGAGAAAAAAGAATAACCACATCCCTCCTCTTGTGTGCCTGTATCCGCTCGCCGTCATACTTGTATTCTGCTCTGCATTTTCCTCCTAGCTTCTCCAGAATCTCCTCCGAGGAACTCAGCCGCTCAGCAAGCATTTGGCGAATCGGCTCCCCTGGCAGCACCTTAAACTTTTTGATTCCATCCATTCCCTCTTCGGCAACGACTTTTGCAACTCTGCCCAAATCAGACGAGATGTTATAGGCGCGTTCCAGATGTTCGCGGGTCTCTTTTCCGCCTCCAAAAGCCACAGCCAACGCATCCAGAACCGTCATGTCGGCAATTCCGAGTCTTAGGCTACCTGTCACTGTTCGAACAATGTACTTCGCCTCGCTTGGAGAAGAATCAGATAATAGACCCGCCAACAGAGCCAACTTCTGGTCCACGGATCCTGAGCCTGTGGAGTTTGCCATCTTGTCCAACGTTTCGTAGACTCTCTCAACCGTCAAGGGTGTTGAAAAGAATGTTGCTTGGGTTTTCTTTTCCATGAATTTTTGGGTTGTTTCTCCGAGGTCCCCAGTTTTCTGCATGTCCTCTTCTATGTCCTTTTCTCTGTGACCCGCTGCCCTTGCAACTGCGCGTACAGCCAGTTTCTCTGCGATGCCTATTTCTATTCCAACAAAATCTGGATACAGTTTCCCCTGAGTCAAATACACAACCTTGTCGATGAGGCTCGTCGGCGTCTCTTTCAATATTTCGACCAGATAGTCGGTCATCTCCAGCCTTTTCGTTGTTGCCTCAATCCTTTCGTAGGCTTCTGCGATGCGGGAGTACTTCAACGGTGAACTTCCTCACACTAGAAAGAAGCTTATAGAGATATTAAGTTTTAAACTTCAACCTATTCAGTAAGCAGAACTTTTTCTATGGTGCAATAATGGGAGTTGAAGCAGCTATTTCTTTGTTTGGGTTACTTTTTTGCCAAGAGCAGTAGTCCGCAGAGGATGTTTAGGGCTCCTACAAGACCTAAGACGCCCATGAAGAGCGGGTTCAGGAACATGTTAACGGCTGTTAGGATGCTGTAAGCGGATAGGACAACAACAAAGATGCCTACAGCAAACATGATAAAAGACAGAACTCTGCCCACAGTCTCAGCCACTTTGAAAACATCCAAAGCCTCAGTTCCAGTGGTGTCCTTGAAAATTGGCTCTCTTTTGGGAATGTAGTCTGGGGCGTTAACCGAAATCTCCCTTTCTTTCTTCCGTTTTCTCGGCAACTCAACCCACATCCATACTGTACGACATAATCAGCTAATCAATTTTACGCGCAGACGCCAGAATGTTCAGGATGCCCGCAAGGATGGACACCAAGCCAACGATAATTATGAGGAGGAACAGGGAAGAAGGCACAACAGCCGGAGCTAACACGATAAGGGTTACGCCGACGCCGAAGCAAATTCCTCCCACGGCAACACGCAAACGGTTAAAGTCGATTTCGCGTTTCACCATCCTAAGATAGTACGTAACCAGCACTACTGCCATCATCCCAAAACTGGACAGCAGTGCACCTTCAGCGTTAACGTCCCTCAAGATCACAGGAAACACAAGCAGCAGAACAGACATGATGATTCCAGCAAGAGGAGTAAGTGGATAGAACGGAGCCTTGAAGGGTCTATCCAACCGCGGCATCTTTCTTCTCAACTGAATAAGCGACAGATTAACCAAAGCAAAAACCAAGAGAGAGCCGAAACTCGCCGCGTAACCAAGAAACGCCACGGCTCCGCTGATGCCAAAAAACACCACAAAAAGAGAACTTGCGATAATTGCTATGTACCGGGTTCCAAACCGCTTATGAACCCTCTGTATCGCGGCGGGGAGATATCCGTCTCTGCTCATGCCCCCAAGAAGGCTAGATTGAACAGACATGGCTGTGCCCACCGACGAGATACTGGCGATTATTCCCGCCAATGCAAAAAGAATGGCGCCAACCGGACCCATAATAGTCTTGGCTGCAAGGTTAAGAAGAGGAATCTCGTCACCTACTATTTCTCCACCAAGAGGAACTGCCCCAACAGCCACAAAAGCAACCGCAAAGTAGACCACAGTCAACACAACCGTTGATATCATCAAAGCTCTGGGAACATTTTTTCCCGGATTCTTGATCTGCGGCGCCCCTGCCACCAATGCTCTCATTCCAACAAACATTGGAAAAAGGTAGGCGGCAGTCGCAAAAAAGTGCATTACACTGCTGGGTGATGCTTCGGGCACTATGTTTTGTGGCGTCAAAGTGTATCCCACGCTTGTGGCAAGAAAGATGATGAATATTGCCAAGAACGCACCCACTATGAGAGTGGATGCTTCTTCTACTCCTCGAATGGCTAGGATTATGAGGACAACCACTAACCCCACAATCAATACGGCAACATTAGCCAAAATTAGGTCTTGAATTGACGGAGCAAACACTGAAAAGAGCACTCCAAGCTGGTCAACGAAAACCACGGCGGCAAGGGCTCCGCCGAATACGCTGGCGAGCCATCTGAGGCATCCAGCCATGAATGATATGAAGCCTCCGAAGGCAACTTTAGTGTAGGTGTATTCGCCTCCAACCTCGGGTATGGCTGCGCTGAGTTCGCTGTAACTCAACATGGTTATCAAGTTTATTATTCCACAAAAGGCTAGGGCGGAGATCATGCTGGGTCCCGCCAAATCAAAGTAAGCGTAATTCAGCAACGCAAAAATCTCGAACCCTATGGCACCGCTTAACCCCATGACTATCGCGCTGAGCAGACCATATTTCTTTTCGTTAGCCAACCAACATCTTCCTCCTTTAGTCTGTCCCTCGCCATTCACGAATCAGAAATAACCCGCTTAACACCGAGAAAATGCTGAATAGCACCAGAACCAGCAGATAGAGCGGCAGAAGTTCAGGGGGCACAGTAAATACTGTTTGAACTTCGAGAATGTTACACAAGAGCAGAAAAGCCAAGACTGCGGATAAAACTCCTACGGCGCTCTGGGCTATACCGATTATAGCGGCCACGATTCTTCTGATTTCCATATCCGATCACCTTCGCCACAGTATAATTCCTGCAACTAAATCAGCCAACCCGATTGCCAACAGCAGCAACAAAGGAAGGTTTTGAAGGTTTTCAGTTTCAAGGACGCTGAGGTCTACTATGCCGAAGAAACTGATGAGGAAGGCGCCTATCACTATGATTCCCACGAATATGAGGAAACCGCCTAAGGCAACTGCAAACCTGCTGAACCACTTCCTAACCCCCAAAATCCCTTCATCGCCCATCATGCTTCCCTCAGAACGTATCGTAGTGAACAATCTCATCAAAAGACCTCCTCCACGGAGCCATGGGTCTTTCAGCAGGATACCCAACAGCAACCATAGCTACCGGTCTCAGGTTCCATGGCGCCTTTACAGCCTTCGCAACTTCGTCCTCCCGAAACGCACCCACCCAGCAGGTTGCCAATCCCAGCTCCTGGGCAGCCAAAAGAATGTTTTGGGTGGCAGCCGCCGTGTCTTGTATGCTGTAAAGCTTTTCTCCTCGGCTGCCGTAAACCCTGCTTGATCGAATTGCATCTGCGCAAACGACAATAACGACTGGGGCTTCTTGGATCAAAGTCTGTAGGGTAGCGGATGACAACTTCTGTCTCGTTTCCGCATCTTTTACCACAACGAAAGCCCATGGCTGAGTGTTACCTGCAGACGGAGCCCACCTAGCAGCCTCTATCAACCGCTCAACATCCTCGTCTGAAACCTCTTTGGCAGTGTAAGCTCTGATGCTTCTTCTTTCTTTAATAGCCTCAAGGACATCCAAAACTGTCAACCCCCACAATTTTTTAAACCGCTTCTTTCCCTCCCTAACTGAGGCATTTTTAGCTTTGTGTCTGTCTTTGCATTTAAATTTTCACAAAAACATCTTCCGGCAATCCCAACCATTCCACAGAAGAAGACGCCTTCTTTTAGACCCACAGTTATCAACGATTGCTGCAACAAAACTTAAGAATCACAGTCCACGTTGAACATGCTGGAGCGAAACATATGCCCTGCACAGTACTAGTTTGCGGATTCTTCGGAGACACAGGAAAAGGAAAACTGATTTCCTACCTTGCAGTAAAAGACAAAACTGCGGTAACAGCAAGGGCTGGGGTGGGTCCCAACGCCGGTCACACCGTAGTTTATAGAGGAAAAACCTACAAGCTGAGGATGCTGCCCAGCGCCTTCACCTATCCAGATTGCCGCCTTCTGATAGGACCTGGAGTTTTGGTTAATCCAGAAATCTTTCTTCAAGAGATACAGGACACCGGAGCTCAAGGCAGAGTGGGCGTAGACCCCCAATGCGCTATCATCGAACCTAAACATATGGAGGCAGACAAAAAGGGGTACTTGGCGAAAAAAATTAAGTCCACCGGATCAGGTTCAGGTCCCTGCAACGCTGACCGAGTGATGCGAGTAGCCAAATTAGCCCGCGACTTTCCGAACCTCAAAGACTTTTTGGTTGACGTACCCTTGGAAGTGAACACTGCCATCTTTGAAGGAAAAAACGTTCTAATAGAGGGCACTCAGGGAACATACCTTTCTCTTTTCCATGGAACATACCCATACTGCACATCTAAGGACGTGTGCGCCGCGGCAGCATGTTCAGACGTTGGCGTTGGTCCAACAAACGTTGACGACGTTATTGTTGTGTTCAAGGCTTACAATACGCGAGTTGGAGGCGGACCGCTTTCAGGCGAGCTTTCGTGGGAAGAAGCAGAACGTAGAGGATGGGCTGAAATCGCCACTGTGACGGGGAGAAGGAGAAGAGCGGCGCCCTTCGATTTTGATTTGGCGAAGAGGGCGGTTATGTTGAATGGCGCCACCCAGACTGCTGTAACCAAGATTGACATACTGTTTCCTGAATGCAAGGGCGCCACATCTTATGGTGAGCTGTCTAGGGAAGCCAAAGCTTTCGTCGAGAACATCGAAAAGGAACTCAAGGTGCCTGTTACGTTGCTTGGCACCGGCCCGGGCACAATGGAAGTAGTTGATAGACGAGAAGAACTGAAGAAATGAGCTAAGGCTTTTCCGCTTTCTACTCTTTGTTATACAGTAGTTAATGTTGGGTTTGCCTCAACACTTATTAATTGAGTGAAAAAAGTTACACTCAGTTGAATTACACTGTGCCAATAAGCGAATCTGAATTTCTGGAGTTGCACCGTTTGGGGATGATACTGTGACTAGCTTGGATGATTTAGGGTTCCTCAAGGGATCAATCGGAGAGACGATAGTTTCCACTTATAGTTCGGATGGGCAACCGAACGCTGCGCCCATGGGCGTTGTAATAGAGGGCCATGAGCGGCTACTGATTAGACCGTATGTTTCGTCTCTGACTTACAGGAATCTTCAAGCAAAGAGATGCGCAGTGGTGAACGTGACATCTAACCCCGAAATGTTTTATCTGACAGCGTTCAAAGAAGCAAACCCTGACGGAAAACTGTCCCCTGAACTGTTCGAAAAAGCTGAGACCGTTGATGCTCCACGACTACGGGCGGCAGATGCAACTGTTGAGGTTTCAGTTGCTGAAACACGTTCTGTTGGCGCTGAAAGAGCCGAGTTTCTGTGTGATGTCCAGCTTGTCAAGGCATCAGAGGCGTCGCCTAAAGTGTATTGCCGGGCTCAGTTCGCAACTATTGAAGCCATCATACATGCAACCCGAATTAGGCCGTTCCTGAGAGGCGATAAGCACGAGCGAGAACGTGCCTTTAGGCTGTTGGAGCTGGTTGAAATCTGCAAAGATGTTGTAGATCGCACAGCCCCTAACTCGCGTTACTCCGAAATCATGGCGGATTTAAGTCAAAGAATCAATTTGTGGAGGAACAAAAGTGAAAGTTTATGTTAAGACTCCGGCACGGCTCCATTTTGGATTAATAGACATGAACGGGGACATGGGACGCTTCTTCGGAGGCTTAGGCGTAGCCATAGATCGCCCAAACGTTGTTCTTGAGGTTCAACAATCCGAAAGTTTCTCTGTCACAGGCGAAAAAACCAAGCTAGTAACATCGCTTGCTGAACGATTCCTTAAAACCTACAACATAAACGCCGATGCTAGCATCCATGTTGAACAGTCGATTCCTGAACATGCAGGGTTAGGCTCTGGGACGCAGTTAGCTTTGGCGGTGGCTGCAACTCTGGCAAAACTGTTTCATGTGAAGGCTTCAATTCAGGAGCTCTCCCTCGCAATGGGAAGAATGAAAAGAACGGGTGTGGGCACAGCAGTTTTTGATCAGGGCGGATTTGTTGTTGACGGAGGAAAAAGGATGAAAGGCGGCGTTATCGTCCCCGAAAGCTTTCCGCCACTGATTTTCCGTCAACCCTTTCCTGAAGAGTGGAAGTTTGTTGTTGCGATTCCAAACGTCAAAAGGGGGTTAGCGAAGACTGAAGAAAAGAATGCGTTCGGTCAGATGCCGCAGATGCCATCTGAGGTTGTTGGCAGACTGTGCCGGTTAACAATGATGAAACTGTTGCCTGCACTATTGGACCGTGAAATCGGAAGTTTTGGAGATGGCTTAACTCAGATTCAGCTAGTCATCGGCGGATACTTTGCCGGTGTTCAGGGAGGAACATTCTCCAGCACAGCAGCCACAGAGGCGATAGATTTCATGAAAAAACGTGGAGCCTATGGTGTAGGGCAGAGCTCTTGGGGACCTGCAGTTTACGGGTTAGTTCAAGGTGAAAAAGAAGCAAAAAACCTTCGAGCTGAGGTCGGAGCATTCCTTCAGGACAGGGATGGCGGACAAGTTTTCGTTGCTAACGCAAATAACAGAGGAGCCACCATAAAGTACGTTTGAGTTTGGAATGTTGACGGAGGAGATAGTGAACATGGCTGTGCAGATCGCTTGGGCGATAACTGGTGCTGGTCACTTCTTGAAAGAAACCTTTGATGTCATGGATCAGCTGGTTAAAGACAACAGGGTTACAGTTACAACATACCTGTCTTCAGCTGGGGAACAGGTGGTGAAGATATACGGGCTTTGGAGCAAGCTTGAACAGATATCCCCGGGAAGTTACCTTCAGGAGATTTTGAGCGAAAACAAAGAGGATCCAGGTTTTTCTCATGCAGGGCGATTCGCATTGGACTTGTATCAGGCGCTTATTGTTTCGCCTGCGAGCGGGAACACGGTTGCCAAGATTGTGTGTGGTATAGCTGACACTCTGGCGACAAATGCTGTGGCTCAGGCGCAGAAGGGTGAGGTTCCAGTTTATGTTGTGCCCACAGACCAGAAGGAAGGTTTCGTTGAAACTACGTTGCCTTACCGTGTTGACCGGAGAGAATGTAGGTTATGTGACCCGTGTCCTGCTGTGGAGATATGCACTTTTTCTGCCTTCAGAGTTGTGGATGGGGTTCCAAAGATCGATTCGGTGCTGTGTCAAGGCTGCGGATTGTGCGTAACCGCCTGTCCGTTTGGCGCTGTTAAGCATGGGGAGAAAAAGAAGCTGTGGATTAGAAGCGTTGACGCCCAGAATGTTAAGAAGCTCCGGTTGATGAATAACATGACCGTTCTGGAGCATCCGCAACAAATAGAAGACATAATCAAGAAGCTATAAACCATCGGTGTGAAAGTTGAAGGCGCTACTGGTAACAGGGTTGCTGGCAGAAGACATCGTGAAACGTTACGCTCAACAAAGCAGCGTCGAAACCGAGGTTCTTGCTTTGCCTATTCAGGTTGCCGCGTTACTGAAAATGCCAAACATTGCAAAAGAGCTTCAAAGGTTGGATATTGACGGCGTTGACGCTATTTTGGTTCCGGGACTAATCAGAGGAGACGCCTCAGTTATTGCAGATGCTACAGGAATTCCAACATTTAAGGGTCCAAGATACGCTGCTGACCTGCCCACAGTTTTGGACGCCCTAGCCAAAGTTAAGCTTTCAACGGTGACGCCTGCCTGCGACCTGCTGCGGGAGGAGCTTCAGCGAAAGGCGTTGCAAGAGTTGGAGTTGGTGGATAAAAACTGGGAGACTTTGCTACAGAATCCCGGCAACATGAGTATCAAAGATTTGGCTTTTGGCAAAGATTTTCCGATGCGGGTTATGGCTGAAATTGTTGACGCTCCGCTGATGCCGTCTGATGAAATTCTGCGGTTGGCGAAGCGTTACGTGAAGCTGGGAGCCTCAATTATCGATGTTGGCATGATTGCAGGCGAATCTAGACCCGATGATGCGAGGCGGGCTGTTGAAGCCGTCAAAAGTGTCGTGAACGTGCCTGTCAGCATCGATACGCTGGATCCAGTTGAAGCCAGAGAAGCCGTTTCCGCTGGCGCTGATTTGATACTGAGTGTGGATGCTGGGAACGTTGAAGAGGTGGCGTCTTTCGCTTCTGACGTGGCTGTGGTGGCTATTCCAACGAATCAGCGAGAAGGACACTTCCCCAAAGAGGTTAAAGAGCGGGTGAGGTTTCTGGAGGAGATTATCGGAAAAGCCAGAAAGTTGGGAATAAGCAGAATTTTGGCAGATTTGATTGTCGAACCCTCAAATGTTTTGAGGTCTTTTGTTGCGTTTCGTGAGTTCGCAGAGAGGAATCCCTATATTCCGCTTTTTTTGGGTGCCAGCAACTTCACGGAGTTGATTGACGCTGATTCTGTGGGAGTAAACGCCTTGCTTGCCTGTTTATCGTCTGAGGTGGGTGCGAATATCGTGTTGGCGACAGAGAAGAGCCCCAAGGCAAAAGGAACCGTCCGAGAATTGGTCACTGCATCTAAGATGATGTTTTTGGCGAAAAAGAGAGGCTCTGTTCCCAAAGACCTTGGCTTAGACCTTCTTGTGCTGAAGGATAAGAGGCTGCGAGGAGAACCCTACAACAGAGAGATAGAAGCAGAGGCACCTGTTATATCAGCAACCGAACATGTTGAACCCGAGGTTATGGATGAAAGGGGGCTCTTCAAGATTGCCGTAGACCACGATACTGGAACCATCGTTGCAGTTCACATTCCCTGCAGTCAAGAGGATAAGCTAAGCGTGATAATAAAAGGCAAAACTGCCGAGAACATATTTTCCAAAATTGAGGAAATGAACTTGATAACAAGGCTTGACCACGCCGCCTATCTTGGGCGTGAACTAGCAAAGGCTGAGGTCGCATTAAAAACAGGGAAAGAGTATATTCAGGACAGCCAACTGTTTAAAGGCTGAAAAGATTTTTTCTGAAGTTACGTTGCCGGGTTTTCGTTAGGTAACAGAGTGCTTTTGAGGACTCGTAACAATGGCGTGCCAACTATTGTCCCCAAGACAACTAAGGCTGCCCGCTCTATGGGGTATACGAAGAATATGCTTGCCCATATGCCGGGGTATGCTGCAACAGCTATTCCTCCGATAGGATAAGCCATTACTGTTTCGAAAAGCAGGTTCCCCGTCAGATGCTGCATCATAGTTCCGATGAAAAACATGATTGCTATTCCAGTTGCAGCTTTTGTTGCTGTAAACGTGCTGACCCATTCGACTGCTTTACGCCCCAGAGGCGAAATAAGCACTATAAGCGCTACTAAGTGCAGCCAAGCGAATGGAAGTGGAATTGTTATGTCGCTTAGGGGAATGCTAACGAAGATGCTTGTGTTGGGGTGTAGAAGGAAGGCTACAAGCAGACCAACGTTCAGTGCGATTACAGGGACCCATTTTCGTTTAATGAGCAGACCTAAAGAAACAGCGGCTACTGTTGCTGGAAGGAAATCCAGACCCAGAAAAACTGGCGGTTTTCCGAAAAAGGCTATCAATGAGCCAATTATTACGCTTAAGCCGCCGATGTATGGTCCCAAGATTAGTCCATAAAGGGGGGCGACGATGTCCGATAGCGAGAATGAGGCTCCTGAGGCGCCTATCATTGGCACTGTGGGTATTATCCTGAGGATGGCGTATATGGCTGTGAATATTGACATTATTGCTATGATTTTGGTTTTTGGAGCACTCTCGGCTATGTTAACCATGTTTGGTCACCTATTGATCGTTTTTGTGTCGCGGTGTAGTTTTTTACACAGCGTATAATTAAGCTTTTCCCTGTTAATCGTGTCTAAAATTGACAGGTGCATCATACACTCATTTAATGAACATATATCTAGACGGAAAGAGGCACTTTGAGAGTAACGTGTCTGGAGTTGTTGTCTCATAACCTTGCATAGTAAGGTTAATAGGTCAGCTCTTATTCTAGCTTGCTAGTTTACATTACCAAACTGTAGGAATCTTCCTTCATAATATGACAAAAATGTGTTGACAGAAAATTTAGGAGAGAAAAACCATGGGAAAGATAGTGATTGCTTACAAGATTCTTCCGTCAGAATCAACAGTTGACCTTGAAATGTTGAAAGAAAAAATCAAGAAGCAACTAGCAGACATTGCTTCCATTCAACGCTTCGCTGAAGAACCCATAGCTTTCGGTCTCTCTGCACTGAAAGTTAACATGGTTCTGCCTGAAAAAGATGGAATTTTGGAAGAAACAGAGAAACGGATAACTGACATAGAAGAAGTCGGTCAAATACAGACATTAGGGGTAACTAGGCTCTAGCTTCGTCAAAGCTTATATATGAATAGTATCCCACGAAAAACGTGGAGCTTCACGATCACACATAAAGGAAGGAAAGCAAATGAACGAAGTGCAGCTTAGAGTAGAGGACGCTAGACAGCGTGACGTTTACCGAGGAATCGCCCGAATCGACCAGCAGACCATGCAACAACTAGGCATCTCAGCGGGCGACGTAATCGAAATCATTGGAAAAAGAAACACCGCTGCCATAGCTTGGCCAGCATACTCTGAAGATCAAAACAGAGAAATCATCCGAATCGACGGATTCACCCGCAAAAACGCGGGAGTGGCAATGCACGAACTAGTTGTAATTCGGCCAGCACAGGTAACCAACGCCTCAACCGTGGTTCTGGCTCCCATAGACATGAAACTGAACGTAGATGACGACTTCACAAACTTCGTGAAGAACAGGCTTATGGAAAGAACCTTCGTGGAGGGAGACACCACCCTCGTCATGATGCTGGGACACGCCATACCATTCAGAGTAACCAAATCCCGTCCCCACGGCATCGTGAGAATCGGTCACGGCACAACCGTCCAAATCCTAGCTGAACCCGCTCCCGAAACCAAGGGCGTACCCCGCACCACCTACGAGGACATAGGCGGACTCCACGAGGAAATCCAGCGGATAAGAGAAATGGTTGAACTGCCGCTGCGGCACCCGGAACTCTTCCAAAGGCTTGGGATAGACCCCCCAAAAGGAGTGCTGCTGCATGGTCCGCCTGGATGCGGAAAAACCCTTCTAGCCCGGGCAGTTGCAAACGAGTCAGAAGCTAACTTTTATTCCATAAATGGTCCAGAGATAATGAGCAAATTTTACGGCGAGTCAGAGGCCAGACTCCGCGAGATGTTCCAGCAGGCTCAGAAGAACGC
>Ga0209427_10004992_pt1 | contig 15253 bp, 13 predicted proteins | sample DeeMarSWOR136_30_FD_187465 | JGI IMG/M metagenome (GOLD analysis project Ga0209427, IMG submission 187465) | Marine sediment microbial communities from White Oak River estuary, North Carolina - WOR-1-36_30 (SPAdes) (version 2) | ecosystem: Environmental > Aquatic > Marine > Intertidal zone >...
TCTTCGAAACCTTCCACAACAACTTCTCCTGCCGTTGCACTGCCTTCAACGCGTAAAGCCCAACCGCGTACCCAATCCTTTCAACTCCGTCTTGAATACGCTCCGTATATACGATTTTTAGAAAGCCTATTTCCCCCGTTCGCTTTAGATGCGTTCCCGCACAAGCCTCAACATCCCAGTCACCCGTTTTCACTACGCGAATATTCTTGCCCGGAACCGCACCACCCTGATACAGTCTAAAGCCATACCGTGATTCCGCCTCGCTCCGCAGCATCCACACCGTCTTGACAGGCATGTCCACCAAGACAGCCTCGTTAGCAAGAGTTTCAATCTTGTGTATTTCTGCAGGGGTTAACCTACGATAATGTGAAATATCCAGCCTCGAGCTTTCCACACCTTTCTGCGTTCCATGCTGCCACACATGCTCGCCCAAAACGCGCCTGGCAGCACCATTAACCAAGTGCGTAGCCGTATGCGCCTTCATGAGGGCATAGCGCTTTTCCCAGTCAAGAAAGCCTTTGACAACGGTACCTTCTTTAAGCGCAACTTGAACGCTAATTTCGTGTACTATAACTCTGCTCACCTTCTGAACGTGAACAACTTCCGCTTTTAAATTGTCGAATAGCAGGAAGCCCTCATCGGAGGGTTGCCCGCCCCCTTCAGGATAAAAGCATGTTCGGTCCAAAACGACGTATTTGCCATTTATTACTCTGAGAACCTTCGCATCAAACTCTTTGACATATGCGTCAGCGTAGTACATCTGCTCGGTCGGCAACAGATCTGCAACGACGGTTTCCAGCGTTGCTTCATCTTTTACTTCCTCTTCAACTGGCTTGTCGGCTTGCATGTGCCTGTCAGCTATTAGCGCGTAGAAATCTTCTGGGACTTCTACCGTGACGCCTTCTACTTCAGCCGCTTCCTTGACGACTTCAGGTGGAAGCCCATGGGAATCGTACAGTTCAGACAGAGTAAATTCGGGCAAGCGGTAGACGCTTTTCGCTTTAAGCTCAGAAGCAATGCGCTTCACTAAACCCTCGCCCCTTTTCAATGTGTCTTCAAACTTTTCTTCTTCAACCTTCAGCATTTCCACAATCTCGTTCCGCATGGTTTTGATTTGCGGGTAATCCCTTGACCACAAACTAACTTGCATGTCCACTATATCATAGAGACTTTCTAAATCGATACTCAAGCTTCTTAGCAGGCGGTATACTCTGCGAAAGAGAAGACGCGCCAAGTACCCTTCATGGATGTTTGAAGGAACGATGCCCTCTGAAAGCAGGAAACTCAAGCATTTCGTGTGGTCTGCCACTGCAAACGCGTTCTCAACAGGTAAAAGCACCCTGTCCAGCTCATCCACGTCTTTGCCAACAAGCTTGGCTACTTTTCGCCTTGCTGACAGCCTATTCGCGTTTTTATCCACAGTCACCAGACCTGAGTGCTTCGCCACAGAAAGCAGCAGCGCGCTATCCACTTTTAATCCCGCCACAGCAAAAACCTTGTTAAGCAACTCACCGTACACCGCGTGGAAACAGCTCGGCACTCCTTGGGAGAGCCAAGCGAAGCGGTCTAAGCCGTAACCCGTATCCACCGTGCGTATCGGCAGTCTAATGAACTCGCCATTGACGACCTTGTACTGCATAAACACGAGCGTGGCAACTTCCAAACCACCAATTATGCACTCAACGTCTGGACCAGCGTTTCCACCACCAACCCAAACATCTTCCTTGTACGTCACATCTTCAGACTTCACTCCAAGCACGTCAGTTACAAACTCGTGATGGTACCTTACGGTTTGGTCCTTCCAGTAAACTTCCCTGTTAGGGTAATTGAAAGCGTGGTGCCCGCCCATCTCAAAAATCGTCAAATGCCTCCCGAAAGTTGGTCCTGTGTTCGCTATGTCCACAAGGCGAATACACGGCTGTGCTATAACCAGCGGGTTGGCTGGTGGTGGCGCAATGCCATCAGTGACGTAAGGTTGAAAATCAATTATGCTCGCGTGGGTCAGGTAGATGTCGCTTCTCCATCTGGCCACAACTGGATAAGGTCTTACAAGCGTGTGCCCGTGCCTTTCAAAGAACGAAAGAAAAGCTTCACGCATCTCAGGCAAACTATAGCGGTTTCGTGTCGGCGGGTTCTTTAGGAAAGTGTAGCAGGCGCATCCGTCTGAAGTTGATTCTCCACAGTTATCCTGTTCTGCATTCTGCGTCCAAAAGTGTTCACCGCAGGTAGAACAGCGTTTTCTTACAAAACCCTGTTCCTTAAAGAAGGGAAGTGCATACTCTTCTGCTGGAAACCGCTTCAAACTTTTCAGACACTCCGCTAATGATTATGGGTTATCCTATCTTTTAAAGGGGTTACGAGATTAATAGATTTAAATAATTTTGCCTTTAACTGCTATCTGAGGAAACTGCACCGGTAAGTTGTCTTCGATTAAACTCATAAAATAGCATAATCATTCATGATTAGTAGTAATAGTTTCTTTTTTTGGTGAATTAAGTGCCCAGTTATTCCTCTGTCAATATTAATGTAAGTGTGGACCTCACATTTTTAATTGTTCTCAGGCGATGAGTCACAAGTTCCTTTAGTTGATCCATGGAATCAGCTTTAACTTTAAGGACCAAATCATAAACCCCATAGGAAACGTAGGCTTCCTGCACTCCGCCGATAGCTTTCGCGTCTTTTAGCACTTGGTCTTCTGAGCCTGCCCCAACATTAAATAAAACAAATGCACGCGGCATTTCGAATTTCCTCCAGCTCCAACTTTTTTATAATTACTAGAATCGTTCTATGGTTGAGCTTAAAAACGTTTAGACTTCCACATTAGAAGTGTTTGGAAGTTACGTTTGAGGCTTTGAAGTACTGGATAGAAGTGTGGTTAAGGAAGCAAAAGGCATACATAATTTTCTTCTGATAAAAGACAGCCTTTTATGGGTGCAACTTCACCGAATAGAAAAATTGCCGAAGCAACCAACTCAGGTAATAGCAACAAAAAATCTTTTCCACGACTCTAATTTAAGTGATTACGTCATGTAGAGCATCGTTGAGAAGCTGCAACGTGCAGGGTTGACCCAGTACGATGCAAAAGCATAATAGCCGTTTTGAGCATGCATCTAAGCACGGCTACAAAGTAGCCGAGAAGTCTAGCGTTTCCAGAACCAAGATTTAACATTGCGCGGGTTGACGACAAAAATTTAGGCTTTTCAACAATGGAGTATGGCAAATGCGTCAAATGCTTAGGAGTAACTTTCCAGGACGGCTGGAGATACTCTCAAAAATGGTGAATACGTTGTTGCAAACGCTTCTTTAAAACGCTAAAGTCTTCCTCAAACCTTTTTCTCATCTTAGTGAAACGCATCGCAGCTGAAGGGTGAATTGTTTTCACGTATTCAACGTCTTTTACCAGCGGAGCCTGCCACGCCACAGTACCCATCAGCACTACAACTTTTGGCGTAATAGCTTTGATCTGCTCCTCCAAGTAGGGTATGCAAGCCGCTATCTCGTCGGGCAGCGGCTTTCTATTATTAGGTGACTTATGCTTAACAAGATTGGTTATAAACAGTTCTTCCCTGCTGAATCCACTTTCGGCTAGCACTTTGTTAAGGAATTTTCCAGCCCGTCCCACGAAGGGCCTACCCGTTTTGTCTTCCTCTGCGCCAGGGTTCTGTCCCACTAGCATCACCTTAGCGTTGAGAGCCCCTTCTCCGGGAACCGCTGTTTTAGCTTCCTTCCACAGCCTACATTTTCGACATTTTCGTATCCGCCCGTTAAGCTCAACTAGTGTCATATGTTTCAGCCTTATGCTTTGGTCATAATAACCACACAACCTTAAAAAAACATGCTCACTATAGTTAAAGCGTCACGTTAGGTATGCAAGTTAGAATTGAATAGGAGAGATAAAAGCATGTCCAGCTCGGTTCGCGAAAAACTCACAGGTCTCCTATTGAGAGTTGCTTTCGCTTTTGAGCCTTTAGCTCCAACCGCCATTTCCTTCTTTTTGAGACGAAGGCTAAACAAGCTAAAAGAAGAAGGATTAATTTCAGACTATAAAAGCCAAACTCAAAGGCTAGGCAAATTTCACTACAGGATTGAGATTGACATAGATGTGAATTCGACGCAAGCCCTTCAAATCGTAAACGACTTTCTACCTAACCCATTAAGCGGCATAAGGAGGTGGGTTAATGTCTGAAGAGAAAAAAGGCAAGCTTAGACTCACGCTTGAAGTAGAAGTCAACGGAGAACTCATTGACCTCATGAAAGAAGGAATATCCAAGATGCAATGGAAGATACCTGAAATTATAAAGCGTGGCGAGGAAGAAAAACGGTAAATACATAATCTCCGCTTTAACCCTCAATTTTCTTTTTTAAGATTTTAATTTTTTTAACCATAAAACCGCTTTCAGAAATGTTTTTGCTCTAAACTGCAAGTTCTCTACTCATACTTATGAAGTTTTTAATATTCCAGAAAGCCAAGCGAGATATCCATCAAAAAATCGACCCAGAATTGCTATCTCAGAACAGCAGAAGACCCATAAGCAGCACATATTGTGATCTCGCCCGTGGTCGTTCTCAGGTTCACAAGAAAATTGCTACCCGCAGGATAATTATTGGACTGAAGGGGTGTCTGGTTTCCTGAAAATTTCTGGACAGCCACATTTATTCTCCCGACGTCAGTTTGAGATTCGATTCGAGCACCGACATTGCCATCAATATCCAATGATAGATTAATGCTGCCCGTTGTGGTTCGAGCATTCACAGTGGCATTTCCGAAGAGACTCTGCGACTCTGTCAAATCCAAGTTCACTAAGCCCATGGTGGACCTGAGATTAAAAGAAACATTGCTTGAAACCTCAACCTTATCCATTCTGAACTGAACGTTTCCAGTTGTGCTTTTTAATGACATGGAATCAGCGACAACTACCCGGTTGGATAGGCTGACATCCACTCTGCCTGTTGTGGTTTCTAAATCTATACGTTGCAAGGTCGTTTTGGTGTCAGCCTCCAAGATTATTTTGCCCACGCTTGAGCGAACACTCAGGCTCAAATTTGCCGATGGGTCTACGTACACATCACATTTAACGTCCAAGTTGTAAAAACTAGGCCACCTAGCAATTCGGGAAACGCTTGCTACAACTACCTCGGAGTTATTCGCAGTTTGATGGGTGAAAGTAACGTTTACCACGCGATCTGGGGCATCAAATATGCCCACATTGCCTACTGCAGTTACGTTCAATAAGACCATGCTGTTAGGCAGATTCTTGTATGAAATGTTCACGTTGGCAACATCAACTTGCAAATCTACAAGAAGATTATTCTCATTAGCCCTTGGGACTTGGTTTGTCAGATTGAAATTTACAGGGTAAAAAGGCAAGAATAGCAGGGCGGCTATAACTATAGTCGTTAGTAGAACCGTTATCAGAATAACTGCGGGTATTAGATATATAGGTCTCCTCCTTTTGGGTCCCACTGGTCTTGCAGCAGTCACTGAAACCACTGACGCCCCACAGACACGACAGAACTTTGCATCTTCGTCCAGTTTGGCTCCGCATTTACGGCAAAAAGTCATACCGCACAGAACCTCATTTCATGGTAAAGCTGTTTTGGAATTTAAATTTTGCCAAACCAAGTGCGTATCTAAGCGTTTGAAGCGAGAAAAAGGAAATATACTTCTTCAGTCTCATTGCAAAGCGAGGACTTTGTTATGTCCTATTGCAAGAAATGCGGAAATGAACTCTCTGAAGGAGCGAAATATTGTACTTTTTGCGGAACACCCGTGACGATAGAAGTGGCACCTGCGCCCGCAACGCCAGCGGCATCCCAACCGTCTGGACTCAAGTTGGCGCTTTGGGGTGATCGCTTTGTTGCGTGGTTGATAGACGCGATTATCGTCGGAGTGATTGTAGTAATACTGGGTTTGTTCCGTTTGCTTGCGGGTCTAGCATTACCGGGTTGGCCTGACTGGCTTCCCTTCTTCAACTTGAACTTGGGCGGCGTCTTATACTTCCTATATTGGATGTTCATGGACGGTGCTTATGGGCAATCGCTTGGAAAAATGATTATGCGACTAAAGATTACACGCTTGGACGGTAGCCAAATTGGAATGGGAAATGCTGCTTTGGAGAGCTTGGGGAAAGCTTTCTTTCTTCCTCTAGATTGCCTGTTAGGTTGGATACTTTATCCAAAAAGGAAACAAAGAATTTTTAATTACATCTCGGAAACAATAGTCATAAAAGAAACCTGAAAACCTTCAAATAAAAAGTGTTTTCTCAACATTTTTGTGGATTTGCCCACGCATGAAAGGAAAACTATTAAACATGCTTAGCTAACCTGCCTTTATTGTAGGGCACAAACTCTCTGATTTGCTCAATGGATGACTTTTCAACTTTTTCACGTTGCGCCTTGGGCAACTTCAATGTCAAAGCTTGCAGAATCTGATTTAGGAACTTTTTGCCTGACACATTCCCAGGAACTAAGGTAACGTAAGCTTTTGTTTTTGCCTTTACTGCTTCTAAGGGTCCACCCACAAACCGCACCTTCTCACCGCTAACCACACCCACTGCCAGCTGGAGTGGCACACTACGCATCCAATTTCGTTTCCCAATTACAGCAAAAGCACCGTGAGGCACGTACTCGCCTGAAGCCCCACCCTTGCTTAGCTGTTCAGATTTGACCCAGTAAACATCAGCTGAACTTATACCTTCCCGCCACCCTCTGGAGAAAGCAGCGGCGAACTCCCCGGCTTCACACAAAACTTGTTCGCTGGGAACTTTGCCTTCGGTTTTGACGACAACGAAAGGAGCACCTACTATGTCGGCGTGAAAAACTGGGTCCTCGGTCGCCGCGTGTTTTTTAATGAGAACTTCATTGCTAACAGCGTCTTTGCCTGAGACCACCAATAAACCGTCGGAAGATGTAAACCAGCGGAACTTCTCATACCACTCTTTGTGTTTCACCTTGCGCTTTGCGAGTTCTTTCATGACTTCCACAGGTTTAGTTTTAAGCGCTTCCGCCTCGCGTAGACGTTTCTCAATTTCGTGTAGCTTTCTGCGAGACTCTTCCAAGGCTCTTAATGCACCTGCTGATTTTCGCTTGGCCTTTTTTCCGCGGTCGTAGTACTTGGCAGCGTTTTCAAATAATGTTCTACGCAAATTCAAACTGAAACGCAGATTGTCCATGCGAACGTTAACTAAGAGGTTCTGCCTATCAAATGATTCTATAAAAGCGTTGAGTGATGTGTCAGAATCTTTTGCAGTAATGACTTCTGAAATGAGGTTGTTCCAGTCTTTTCTTGCTCTTTTTGTCTCAGAAAACCTGTTTAGAAGCGTTTGGACTTCACTTGAATGCGCATAAATAACGTCACCTATGCACCTATTGCGTTTAGCCTTGGCTTCATCTTCGAGTAAAGCTTTTTCCTGCTCGGCGATTACGCGCTTGAGCCTCTCGGCTTCCTGCTTCAGTTTGTCAACTTCCACGCTGGCAACAGCTTTCTCCGCAGCTGTGGCTCTCAAGTAAAGCTCATCCACCGCTTCGTTGAAGCTTTTGTATGGCTGAGACCGCAACGTTACGTAGCGTTTAAGCTTGAAGGGCAAGGCATCCTGAAAACTACCGTCCTCAGCGAGGACTATATGGGGCTCCACCTTGAAGCCATTAACTGCAGAGAGCAAACTTTGGAGACCCCGGAATATGCCATCAACTTCTTTGCTATTAAGAGCACTGGATTGTTTTGTTTTTTCTATATTAGCTCTTAGCAGGGTTTCTTCCGCGTAAAAGCCGCCTACTCCCAGAAAGCGTGCTATTGCTCTGACAACTTCAACGTCGCCCGAAGCTTTCAAAGCTTTTTCCAGCTCTTCTTTTGACACGCTGAAAGGGTTTTTCCCGCTTGAAGGTGGAAACTGGTAAACCTCGCCGCGGGTTACGTTGCGGTCGCGCATACGCCGGAAAGTTAAGGCTTGCAAGATTTCGCCTTCTTTGCCTGTAAGGATGATGTTGCCTTCGCCGAACAGCTCTACAATGAGCCGCAAAACACCCATTTTATTTCTGAAGTAGATGGTAACCACTCGCTCAAACTCGTACTGTTCAATTTTGTCCATCCAAGCACCACGCAGGTGTTTTCTCAGTGCCATGCAGAATGCAGGTGGAACTTTGGGGGGCTTTAAGGCATATGCGGTTAAATGGAGCCTTTTGCCTGATTCAATGACAAGCCGCAGCGAAGGCGTATCGGTCTTGTGTAACTTCAAAACAAATGTTTTCCCATTAAGCTGGTAGATGTTGTTCACTCTGGAATCGGCTATGGTTTCGTTGAGTTCGTGAACTATAATGGCAATGTCGAAGCTTGTGAATTCCTTCTTGCCCAATTAATTCAGCACCATGGTTTGGAATCTAATAGTTCGGACTATAAAATAACCCTTTCACAGCCGAATGATTCTTTTTGGGCTAGCTTGGGTGGGCTCGAAAAGAATGGATGGTGAATTTGATGAAAATACTAAAGCATACAGGATATACATAACCTCGGAGCCAAATCTCTTACCCGACAAAAACTTTTAACCCTGAACCCACATAGCTACTAGAAACCTAATTTCTGTCAAGCAATAAAAACTGAAACCGAGATAAAACAATGCAAAAAGATAAAACAATAATCAAATTGCACAAGCCAGACGCGAGTGAACTATTATTCTTTTTCGCCTGCGGGGCAATAATAAGCGTTCCACTAACCCTCTTTATTTATCAATACACAGATTCCATACTAATCGGTCTCGATTCATTCGCGACCAGCTTAATCTCAAGCGCAATTTTTGCGCCCTTTATTGAAGAATTCGCCAAGGCATACCCACTTTTCTATCGCCACGGCGAAACCCAACGGTCAATTTTCAACCTTGCATTGTTAGTGGGTCTTGGCTTTGGAATAGTGGAATTTATAACATACGTTACCGCAATAGGGGCACCTCTAATTAGCAGGTTGCCGGGACTGTTCTTTCATCCCGCAAGCACGTCTATTACGGCGTACGGCATAGCCATCAAACGCCCCCTACCATTCTATATGGCTGCTGTTGCCCTTCACTTTTCTTACAACTTTATAGTGCTGATGAGCAGTGCCTACGATTTTTCACCGGGGATTTTTGTAGTGGCAATAGCAGTCTTTTCTGCTTGGTACTTGCGAAACGCAACAAGAGAAAAAATAGTGATTTAGCTAACGCTATGAACTCAAGAAACGCTAATTGTATTGACGATTCTGCTTCTTTATGAGTTAAAATTTTGAAAAAATAGCAGAAACGATTTAAATAGGCAACTTTTTAATGTAGGTCCAAAATATAGTCTGCGAGGATTGACTCTAATTGAAACCATTAGTGGCTATTTACTGGATAAGAGTATCTTTGAGCATAGTTGCAGCTGCAATCAGCGCCATAATAGCTACAATGCAAAACGCAACTGACCTTTACACTTTCGTGAATGGTCTAACCATTGCCCTACTAGTTTACTTATTATCATATTATGCGATTAAGGCAAAATTCATGAATAAAGTGGAAAAGCAGTCAAAAATAATGACTCAGGCTATAATTATGTATTTCATTGCATGGGCAGTCTTTTTCGTACTATTCTATTCCTTGCTGAAAGGACCTGGGTTGACTGTTTAAAGAGATGTTTCACTTTTTTTCAGACAGATAATTTGCCATCGTAACTTGGCTCTTGTCGCCCCTCAGAGTTTCTACATTTTCCTTTTTATCTTCTTTGTTCCTGCAGCTCTCAGGACGATGAATATCCATCCGCGTCAAAATGCGCATGCAGTCTGCCCAAGCCGAAAAATATCCGCGATCAAAGTCGCCGTGAAGCCCATTTCTCATATGATCCAGAAATTCGCGTCTGTAACTGTGTAGTGTTGCATTATCAGTTAGGTCAAGCTTTGAAAAGAACGCGTACGAGTCTCCGTTGTTTTTGCGAGAAAGGTACATGCCGTACAGAGCTCTGAAGTAACCTCTGTTCCACTCGGTCTTCTGCATTTTCTGCTTTAGACGTTCCAACTCCCGCATCGATTCTGTGAACTGCCGCTTAACGATAAGCTGGAAGTACCTTGTGACTAAGGCTTGAGAGATGGGCATTTTTAACGACCGCGATGCTTGCTTGTTTTCTCTTCTTCAGATACATCCTCTATACCGTTCTCGGTTACTTTAAATATTTCCTCGCCTTCGGGCAGATATGGACTTGACACTAGTCGAGCGATTCGCACAGGACCACGTGAAGCTCTCCGTAGATAGATGCGCGTGTGACTAGTGTGTCCGACGATGTGACCGCCTATTGGGTGAACTGCGTCGCCGAAGAACACGTCTGGCTTAGCCATGACTTGATTAGTTACAACAGCAACGGTGTTAAATGCACGTGCTAAACCAATGAGCTTGTGCATGTGCTTGTTCAATTTCTGTTGTCTAGGCGCTAACATCTCTCGTCCAACATATTCGCTTCTGAAATGGGAAGTCAAAGAATCCACAATTATCAGCTTAATGTTGTTTTCTTTGATAATTTCATCAGCGTTTTCCAAAAGGAACATCTGGTGGTCCGAAGTATACGCTTCGGCGTAGATGATTTTCTTAACAACCTCTTCAGGTTCAAGCCCAACATGCTTGGCCATCTGAACAATTCGCTCGAGTCTAAAGGTGTTTTCCGTGTCCACGTATAAGGCGCCACCGTCCAGACCTCCACGTTCTGGAGGCAGCTGAACGTTCACGCATAATTGGTGGCATATTTGGCTCTTTCCACTGCCGTATTCACCGTAGAATTCGGTGATTGTTTGGGTTTCTAAACCTCCGTCAACAATCTCATCTAATGCTTGGCTGCCTGTGGTTAACCGCAGGATATTTTGGCGCATCTTAAGAAGTTCATCAGCACGAATGAAGTTAATGCCAATTGCTGAACGGGCTTCGTTGATTATTGAGAAAGCCTTTTTTTCGCCGATACCAATAGGTTCCAATTCACGAGTGGTAGCCATTGCGAGCGACTCAACGGTGTGGTAGCCAATGTCGCGCAGTTTTTGGGATGTAGCTGGTCCGACACCTGGGATATCTTCTATGAACGCGTACTTCTTTTTGGGTTCCGATGTGTATTCTTCTTGTTCTTGGCTTTCAACGCTTTCGTCTTCTGACATATAATTAACCTTGGGATTCAGTTGCGGAAAGCTATATTTAAAACACACGAAACAGGGGAGTTTTTGGTACATGGAGAGGTGGATTAAAGTGAATGTATGTTTTTATTTTAATAATCAGCGTGGATTTTGTTTGTTGTTTCAGAATATTTAATATTAAACCTTAATATTAAATACCAGAAGAGCAGAAACATTTTTAAAACTTCGAAGAAAAATCGCCGTTTTCAGAATCTAAATATTAATCATGCACCTATCCCCTTAACGGTCACTTTCTACACAGGAATGGCTCTTCTCATCCTTGTTGATATTATAAGAACAATTCTGGAGGCAATAAACTTGAGCGAACGAGCAGAAGCCAACAAAGGTTTGCAGCTTTGACAAGTCTTCTAGGTTCCCTTCGATAACTTCCAACAAACATATTGATTTCGCAGGTATGTCAGTCGTTGCCAGTACCCATTGTAATCGGGCAGATTTCGGTTGTATTCTTGGCAAATTAATTGGGAGGATATTAGAAAATCTGCTAAAGTAAGGTTGCATGGAAGGGAAATGGTCAACATTGCGGTTATGCTAAACAGCGCTTTTGCTGCTGGATCATATAACAGAGGCTCCAGCGGGACCCAGAAGAAAAGTAGAAAGTCAATGCATTCTTAGGTAATGCGCAAGCCTATCTACTTTTCGCCACCCAAAGATCAGCTCTAGGAAATGGTGATTTCTAGACCGAGTTCACTTTCTAAGACCTAGCCGGTTATTCCAGTGGTACAGAGTTCAAGTTGAAGCAGCGTGTTCTTGTTAAATCGGACCCATCCAAGCAGGTTGGGTTTCTTGTGGTTTTGGGCTATAAGAGTTATTTTTTTCTCTGACCGAGAGCAGCTATCTTTATTGCCATTTTAAATATATCCCTTTCGAGGTACACCATCACTGAAAGGCATCTACATTAATTTTCTTAATAAAAATTTGCAGCTATCTAGATGACATGTTTAAATGTTAGAATAAAAGATTGAAGTTTCATGGGTTGCCAGCAGCGGCATACTAACGAGCTTTGATTAAGAACAAATTTACAAAGAGAAAAGAAAGCAGAAAGTCTCTTAGGATATTGCAAAGATTAAAATGATTGAGCAATAGAACGAAGCGCTCAAGAAGCGGATTAAGCAGTTGAAAGATAATCTGAAAAGATTAAAGAAGTAATTTTCTGCAGTAGTTCTACTTGCTTATTTAAGAATTTACAGTTTTTTGGTCATGACGTAAGCATCTTCGCCGTCCGAATAGTAACCATGAATCGTGCGGCTTGCCTCAAACCCTAGCTTCTTATAAAGGGAGACTCCTGGTGCGTTCGTCACTCTGACTTCCAAGTAGCAGAGTTTAGCCTTGTAATACTGCATACCTTCTATTGCCCTCGTCATCAACGCGTATGCCACGCCTTTGCGTCTGCCCTGCGGTAAAACCGCTATGGAAACCACGTGGCCCTTCCTTATTAATCCGCCCAAACCGATGCTTGCCAAGCCTACTTCGATGCGACACATTATGTAGCCGACGATTTTGTGATCTTCTTCTGCCACTACAAAGGTTTCCGGGAACCGTTTATGCAGGTCCATGAAAAAGAAGCCCATATAGTTCTCTGGCAAGCAAAGACGGTTGATGTGCATTACGCTTTGCAGATCGTCTGGGGTAAACTTGCGCAGCTTGTAAGTCTGTTGCATCTTTTCGCCTTCTTAAACGAGATTTTAGAAATTAAACTTAAAGCTTACGCTTAATCAATCATATTCACGCTTGGTTGACCCTTGAGAAACTTCGTACTGGAACTACACTTGTTCCGCTGATTTCACTTCAGGTAAGGTAAAATTGCCTTGAGGTATAGTCCAGACTTTAGCCTGTGAACCTGCGTTTTTTAAAGTCTCGCGTAGCGCATCGTTAACCGCCCGAGCTGTCTTCAACTTGAAAACACCATTGGCGTAGTAATCCGGCAGTGAAGAAATCAGGGTGATCGAGTGGTTTTTAAGTGCTTTAAGCAAATAGTACGCTTTGTGCCCTCCCAACTCGAAGTGCCGCTTGACCTCGCGTTCAACTTTCTTTAAATCTTGCAGCCGCGTCATCCAGTCAAAAAAAACCTGGTTACCGTGTCCCTCAGCGCACTCAGCCACCATAATTACGGCGCCTCCACGCTTAACCACCGCTAAAGCGTTATCCAGCGCTTTATAGGCTTGATATAGATTTATGTCTGCAGGGTAGCCTCCTGGACTGACAACCACAACGTCAGCTCTCCGGTCCACTGATACGCGGTACATTTCATCCACAAGCTTGGTGGCTTCGAGGAACGCTTGTTCGAGGTCGCCGGCAAAGGCTTTCACGATTTCGTTTTTGCTGTTGGTTACCACGTTCAGGATAAAATCCACTTTTGCGAGTTTTGCCGCTTCGGTCATGTCTTCGTGAACGGGGTTGTTATCTAGGACACCGGTGCGTGCGTTGGGATTTAGTAGCATGGCGTGGTTGTGGCTGATGGTTTCTTTGCATGAGATGGCAGGCATGACGCTCTTACGTCCGCCTCCATAGCCAGCATAATAGTGGAAACACACATCGCCCAATAGCACTTTAATATCTGCATCAGCAAAAACTAGGTTTATAAGAACGTTTGTTCCGTGCTTAGTTTTGCCTATGGACGCCAGGTCTTTGGCATTGCAGTCGTGGCTAACTGTTTTTACGCGATTTAGAATTTCCTCGCCGAGTATTCGTTTGGCTTCTTGAGGTTTGACTGCACGGTGTGTACCGCAACCAAAGATGACAGTGACGTTTTCGTCTTTGATTCCTGCAGCATTTAGCTCTGCAAGCACTGGCGGAAGCATGGCGTGGGTAGGTGTGTTTCTAGTGAAGTCGTCCACAACTATAGCAATTTTTTGCTCTAGCTGAGCTATTTTGCTTAACCGCTCAGAACCAATAGGCTCATTTAGAGCTCTTTCGATTTCAGCTTTCACGTCCACAACGCCTGAAACCTGTTTTGGTTCAATTGAGCCAAGGAGGTTTCGCGCGGGGATTCTGACGCATACGTCGCTTTTTCCATAGGGAAGCCAAACGTCTACCATGGCATTTTCACACGGTTAACAATGGAAAAGAATGGCAGAAAGCATCTATTAAGCCTTATCAAAAAGGTTGACCAAGCGCGCGTTTCTTCAGGATAGTAAGACGTGAGCTGATTGCCTAGCAGATTTCATGTATGAACTTTCAGACTAGACCACTAATATAATAGCACAAGTTAAAATTATGTAAAGTGTGTGGCTATACTAACGGCTAGTGATACGATTTGAGAAAAAGGGACCATACCTTGACTAGGCTAAATTTGGAGAGTTTTCATTTGCCGCTGGTCCAATTCAATAAACGTAAATCACTTTAACTTTCTGAACCAAGAATTAGAACAAACTCTAAGCAACCTAACTATGGTTGAAAATTGTTCAAAAGATTTTAAGGAACTGATTTTGGAATTTGGTTTCTATATATAAATAGGGGTTCCAGCAAAAAATCGCATAACATCAGGACAACACAACTTCTTTAAAACCGAGTTGCACAATAATACCTAATGTGAGGAACCAAGTTATGCCAATCGAAAAAACTCCAGAAGAAAACGCCATCCTCTTCGTTTGGTTCAACCATTACGCAGGAGTAGTAATTAAAACACCCTCGAAAACGCTTGTAATAGATCCAGTGGATATTAGAGCACGTAGCTTCCCCGAAGCAGACGCAGTGCTTATAACCCACGAACATTACGACCACCTAGATCCACGCTTAGTAGCGGAAATCCAAAAAGCAACCGACTGCATAATCATAGCTGACCCAGCCTCTACACAACGCTTAAAACACACAATCCCCCCGGAAAAACTGCAGCAAATCCGCCCCAGCGAAGAAATCAAAGTGGGTGAGGTCTCGGTTAAAGCTGAAAAATGCAACCACCCCGCGGCTGAACCAATCACCTACATAATCACAAGCGAGGACAGTGTAAAAGTCTTCCACACCGCTGACAGCTTACCCTACCCAGAGCTCGCAATGATGGGTGAAAAAGAAAAATTTGACGTAGTTTTTTGCACTGTGGGAATCGCGCCAGGCGCGTCACCTGAAAAAGGGTTCGAAATCGCAAGGCTA
>Ga0209427_10004993_pt1 | contig 15252 bp, 13 predicted proteins | sample DeeMarSWOR136_30_FD_187465 | JGI IMG/M metagenome (GOLD analysis project Ga0209427, IMG submission 187465) | Marine sediment microbial communities from White Oak River estuary, North Carolina - WOR-1-36_30 (SPAdes) (version 2) | ecosystem: Environmental > Aquatic > Marine > Intertidal zone >...
TTTGAGAAAAACCTATTTTCTCATTTTTTTATGGATTTACTGCATAATATGGGCATTATTATATTCATCATTTAACGAGATTTAATTTCCTATGCTATACTTATTCTTCTGGTGTGATACTTTGTAAGTAGAGGAATTGAAGGAAAGATATATGAAGGATAACGTTTAAGAAAAAGAAGTGAATTGTTCAAAGGTGATCCCATGCATGAACCTGTTTCAGAAGAAGAGATGTTCATAATTGAAAAACAGGAAGTGATTTTAAAAGATTTTGATAGTTCAAGGTTTGTTCTAGACATTGGTGGGGGAGGTGAAGGTATCATTGGTGTATTAAAAGATGAGGTCATTGCTATCGATATGAGAAAGCATGAGCTGGAAGAAGCACCAGAAGGTCCTCTAAAGATTGTGATGGATGCTCGGAATCTGCAGTTTTTAGATAAAACCTTTGAAACAGTAACCTCGTTTTTCACGCTGATGTTCATCAAGAACCCTGATCGCAAAAAAGTGTTTGAAGAAGTTTACAGGGTTTTAAAACCGGATGGAAAGTTTTTAGTGTGGGATGTGGTTATTCCGCCAAGTGACAATAACAGAGAGTGGTTCGTAGTACCTGTTACAGTTACAGTACGGAACGAGGAAATTGAAACAGGTTATGGTGTGAGGTGGGAAGGTTCAGAACAGGATGCAAAATACTACATGAACGTGGCTGAAGACGTTGGATTTGAAGTAGTTGAAAAGGAAGAACGTGATCAGAATTTCTTTTTGCACCTGAAGAAATCCAGCCCATAACGATCAATCAGTCATGGTACAAACTTCTCATGAGGTTACTCTTTTTCTTGTACTTGTTACGACCGAGAAGATTCTCTTTAATGTGGCTCTTCTATCCCTGTAAACAATAAAATCTATTCCACTTGTAGAACCCAAAGACTTATAACAATTTAATACCAGTGAGCTCAGGCTCTGACAGAGGCACTGCAGTTGGTGTGTGCAACGCATTCGCAAGATGAATGTTCTCTTCTATCCACGGTGCCTTTGCAGTAAAGACTGCCTCGCTATAAATACAAAGGAGGTGAATGAATGACATCTATTGACCTAGATGATCTCAAGCCGAAACATTTGGATCTACCACAGCACTGGAATGATTGGTATTTTACTGTGAACTTTACTCACGAAGGAAAAGACTACTGGTTAGTATTCTCTACTGCTGAAGGAACCTTCATGGGGGGGAGTGGTGTTGGGTTAGGGTTTGCTGCAGATCCTTTCTCTCCTGTACAGGAAGATGATACCTCCGTTTTAGGAGGAGCTACAGAACAAATTGCAATACACAACCTGCTTCCGAAAGATGCGTTCACGTACACAGAAGAGAATAATACGATAACAGTAGAAATGGACGATCTCACTTCTGTTTGCAGACCAGATGAACAGAAGATTATCACAAAGAATGAAACTATTACAGGTCAATTAACCTACACTCCGCGTGGCCCTGTGCTCCGATGGGGCAACAAACCAGACGGACAGTGCCCGGTGACAGAAGGAACCAGTGTCAGCGGCATTGAATCTTTATCTGATGTTTCTGGTACAGTCACTATCAAGGGGAAAGAAATCAACATTACAGGCAGAGGTGTATTCGAACACGTGTGGATTAGTGCACTAGAATTCATGAAGATCAGAGTCATGGACTGGGTCTATGCGAACTTTGATCAAGCATACATGTTTTTGTGTCACTGTGAATCAATCTCAGACAATGGAACCCCCTACCACTATGAGGAAGGAACACTGTACCTGATGGAAGAAAAAGACTACTTGGTGGTAAGAAAGCTTGAATTTGTGCCAGAAACCTGGGTGTATTTAAACCCTTTCCGCAGATTCATACCTTCACGCCAGAAAGTTACAGTGACGACAGACAAGGGAACCTTGGAGATGAAAATTCAGCTCTCACTGTATCCCCAGATTGCACAGACTATGAGAATGGAACCTTTGACCATGCACAATATTACCGGGTGGAATATCATGTTCTTTGATGCGCCCATTGCACTGGAAGGGAAATTCTCCTACACGAATGGAAAGACTGTGGAATTGACTGGTGGACAGGGAGTAAATGAACAGCTGAGAATACTTCCACTGTAAAAAATTGGAATTTGGTACACTGAAAGGGATGTATCCTTTTTGAACCTATGAGAGTACTCAATAGTATCTGAATTTCAGATATCGGAGTCAGGAATCACCCTATCAGCATGACAACGAACCCATCAGATAATTGTCACTCCAGGTTATCTAGGATAGTCTCATGTAAATGTACATCCTTTAGTCTAGCTATAGCTCACAAGAAGCTGTAGACCTTTTACGTCAGATCTATTCTTAGCTTGATGTCTTCGCAATCCTGAAAACATCAGCTGGATGTCCCATAGCCATACATTGGATCTCTGTGACCTCGTGGGGATGTCCTGTAATCCACTCTATCAAAGCTTCCACAATTCCAACAGTAATTCAGAGTCTCCAATGTTCCTTCGAAGCTCCCTGCAACCGCAACGTCCTGCTGCCTTGCTATGCGTTTCAGAATCTCGATGTATATTTGAATCTTGGAGGCGAGGTCTGTTGAAGGCAACGGCTTTTTCATATACACGTTAGATGTGGCGGGCCCGCGGGGATTTGAACCCCGGAACTCCGGCTTCGCAGGCCAGCGTCCTAATCCAGGCTAGACCACGGGCCCAGCACTAGAACCTTAGTTTCTCAAGTAAAAGGATTTTTCCTTCATGACTATAATCACCGTTTGTCTCCTCCGAAATGCTTTTGTGGGAACAGCCATGATTAAGGCTAGGTTCTGCCGGAGCCTCTGAATCAATGACTAATAGGAAAGTCTACTACAAACACTGGATAGATGAAGAAGCTGACATTCTTGTGAGGCTAAATCATCCTCCATACGTCGTAAACACAGGCATGGCTATCTCGGGCCTAATTCACATAGGAAAGTGTCGATCAGATCTCCTTTGTCCGGGAGCTTTGGCAATAAGGCTTGAGAATCTCGGGAAGAACGTCAAGCACTACTTGACTTTGTACACACAAGATCCGTTCAAAGCGAAGCCACCTCTTGTCAAATCCGACTTTGCAGAAGAATATCGTGGTGTAAGAATTCTGGATGTTCCGTGTCCTGAAGGTTGCTGTGAAAGCTGGGTAGAGCACTTTCTCAACCCGTTCAGATCTGCCTTATCTCACTTCGAGATTCACCCCCTAATGATTGCGACCACTGAAATGTACCGAATGCCGAAAATGAAGAAGATGATCAGAGTCATCATGGAGAAACAAGAGGAAATACGAAGGATTGCCAACAGGTTCCGAGGCGAAGCGAAAAAGCCTCCTGGCTGGATTCCGTTCAATCCCTTGTGTAACAAGTGCCACGCTATAAGCCCTGAATTCACTGAAGCGCTTTCAATAAATCTTGAGAACTGGACCGTCGAATACCAATGCAAGAAGTGTGAAGACCACGGCGTTTCTAATATGGAAATGGGAAAGCTGGACTGGAGACTGGAATGGGCCGCAATATGGCACGTCCTCGATGTTGATTTTGAACCTTTTGGAAAGGATCACGCGATGGCTGGTGGTAGTAGAGAAAGTTGCAGCGCACTGGCCAAGGAAACCTTGGGATTTGAGCCTCCCCGAGGGCAGCCTTTTGAGTTTGTAGCAATGCTCATCGATGGCAAGTCTATAGAGATGACCAGCTCAGGTGGAGTTTCCTTCGATTTCGACGAATGGCCGAAAGTGGCTGAACCCGAGGTGCTGAAATACTGGTATTTGATTATGAAACCAATGAAGCACTTGGAGTTCAACCCGGCAAGAATTCCTTATCTTGTCAACGAGTACGATCGAGCAGAGACAGCTTATTTTGGAATAGAAGAGCCACAAGATCTACAGATCGCCTTAGCTATGAAACGAAGCTATGAATTAGCTCACAACGAGACTCCGCCGAAAGAAGTGCCAATTCAAGTACCTTATGATCACGCTGCCATGGTTTCTCAAATAATCTCTGTTCTCTCAGATCGGAAGGCTGTTTTGAAGGTTCTGAGGAGAACTATGCCTATTCCAACAGAAGCTTCTGAAGAAAATATCAAGTATGTTCTAGAGAGAATTCGAAGAGCGTACTATTGGACAACGAAATATGCACCGGCAAGGTACAGAATCAGTATATTGCCTGAAATCTCCAAGGATGTAAAACAACAATTGCGCGAGAGAGAAAAGGAAGCTTTGGGCCTATTTGCTGACGCGCTCGAAGCGCGCAAATGGACTCCAGTCGATCTGAAGGCGGAAATATACAGGATAGCCCGCGAAGTCGCAAAAATAAGTCCAAAAAGGTTCTTCCAAGTTATCTATCTAGTGTTCTTCGGCCAAAAGTCAGGACCGCAAATAGCGCCATTCATTCTATCACTTGATGACGAGTTCGTTGTTGAAAGGTTAAGAGAATTACGTTGAAATTCAATAATCTGCAGAGCAATGCACACGCAAGAACTATGATGCATTTAGAATCGGAGCCATCTTAGTATCCACTCTTTGCGGTGACCGTCGCGCGCGTGAGCGAATATACTGAATTCATTCCTCCACTATTGAGGAGATACTCTGTTCGTTGGCGACTGATAGTGTTGGTTTACTCTGCTTTGGTGCCGCAGTTGGGACAGAACTTCGCTGTTGGTGTGACTACCTGCTTGCAGTTGGGGCAGGTCTTCACGTTTGGTGTTGCGGGCGTCGTGGTCAGTGCTTCGCCACAGTTTGGGCAGAACTTTGACGTCACCGGTGCTGTGGCTTTGCACTTGGGACAGAGTACCATGGTTGCTTGAGGAGCGGATCCGGTTTGGAACATTGGGGGTATCAACATCATGCCCGCGCCAAGGGCGGCTCCTTCAGACTTTCCCAGCTCCTCAGCCGCTTTCTTAACAGTCTCCATTCTTAGAACTTCTGCTGCTGGCACTGCTCCGGCGGATTTAAGCCAGAATAGTCTCTCTCTATACTCGGGTGTTGTATCGATTCCTTCAAATCGCAGGTCTACTAAGTCTATTCCAAGCCTCTTGAATGCGTCTATTATATGAGTTTTCACGAGAATGGATGTTTCGTCTAGTTTCGTGAACACCGAAACTAGATCGTATCTGGACAACTCGTCAATCATTCTCTCATTCACGAAGCCCCTTAGAAAATCATTGACACTGGGCGTTGTGTAGGCGTCTTGCCCTCCAACAACCTGCGTAATGAAGAGTTCGGGATCCGTAATCTTGAACCAGTATCCCCCGTGGACGAGAAGTGGCGCCAACTCGGTTGTTTGAGCCCTCGCCCCATATTTCCCAGCAAACTGCTTGATTGAGACGAATATAACTCTGGCTTTGAAGGGCGTCTCTCCAAACCCAACTAGTCTCCGTAGGATAGAAGTCAACAAAGGAAGGTTTAACGTCGTTAGAGTGTGTCTTCCAGGTCCAAAGATGTCATATGCCTTCCCATCTCTGAAGAAGACCGCTACCTCCATCTCGTTCACAATCAGCTGCGCACCCCATGTGATGTCTTCTGATGGATATGTCCAAATTATGTCATCAGGTCCGGGGTTTACCCAATTTATTACTTGAGGCATACGATCATTCCTCCACTACGTCCAATATTGCACTTTTCCGTCTATTGAACGTTTCTTCCAGGCTATCAATATCCTTAATGAGGTCTTCAATTCTCGTTTTCGCTTCGGTGAATTCCCGATCTGCCACTTCACTCTTAAATTTCTGTGCCTTGCCTACAGTTTGTTTGATTGAGCCTAGTAGGTTCGAATCAAATTTGATCAGCCCGTCTAATCGATCTTCCTTGATTTTTATGGCGTCGAAAAAGCCGCTGTATCCGTAGAAGGCATGGTTTATCTTTTCTGAGACCCTGTCGAACTTCGCAATTAGTCTATCCATTGCGGTCCAAGTTTCGATTATTCTATTGTCAACAAGCCCTTGATAAGTCTCCTTGAGATCGCTCTTAGCTTCTGAAAGCTTCTCGTACAGGTGATTTCTGATTAGCTTGTCAGCTTCTCTACGCAGTTCCTTTTCTTTGTACCCTCTGAATCCAGGTATTACCGTCATGATCTTTTCGGAGAGCCTTTTCTCTTCTTCGACTTTTCTAAACGCTTTACTCTTCTCACCCAAAGGATTTCCCTCTTCTCTATAGATTCTCCATAGAGAATATTTAAAACAATCTGAAACCCTTGGTGGAAGATCTTCAGTAAGCGTTTATGATACGCAAATCACAAATGCTCTCTGCAAGCTTCAGTCGTTGAAGGCATAAATACTGATTCTTACAAGTATTTTAAAGATGAGAAATGGGTAAGCTGGACATAATCACTGTAGGCGTCGCCATCCTGACTCTTGGTTTGTCCGTCGTAGTTCTTCTCTTCAACCTCATTTCAATCTGGGAACTGGTTCCAATGTTCTTGACGATAATCGGCTGCTGGATCATAGCCACAGCAGGAATAAAGGCTATTTCAGAAACCTCGGCCTATGAAAGGCAGCCCTTCAGCACGGCTGGGCTTGGATTGGTTATCCTCGCCATAGGGGCTTCCTGGTGGCTTTACGCCCGTGGGGTCGAACCGGTATACGTGATACTGACACTCACACTGATTATCGGACTTCTAGTCATCGTTGCAGGTGTCCGCGAGTGGACCAAGAAATAACGGTCTGTACGCGAGTGGAGCCTGGTTCTCTCTGGGGACCTCTCGGATGCAGACTCCTCATCGGCAAGCATTCCTTAAGTTATAGTCAATTCATCAGCAAGCATGCTTAGAGAATTCGAAGACGAGCGTTTAGAAGAGACTGAAATCTGTGGCGGGGATGTCTCCCTTTATAATCATTCCAGTGGCGCCATCCGCGATAAGATTGTGTCTTTCGCCTTTGTATTCGTAGACGATGAACCAGATGGGCGCATGCAGATAGACTGCATCACCCGTGGAGAAATCAGTCTTCATCTCTATAATTTTGTCAACATCCTGTTTTGCGAGAAACTCGTGATGGCTGGTAACCTGTTGTTTGGCCACGTTGACGGCTTCGTGCTCTTCCATTTCGCTGTTCAACACCTTGGCCGAACCCTCGATCTTTCGGAAGTCGTAGGGGATCTTCCCCTCGAGAGGAACATCGTATTCCTTCGTCGGAAAGTCTGCTGCTTTCCTCGCCAAAACCAGCCAGTCATACTTCTTTTTGATTTCTCCTTCTTTCTTGACAGGCGGAATGAGTCGTTCGAATACTCCAGTGTAAGTACTTTCGGCCGTGACTGGAACAACCCAGAATGGGAGGTAGACCAGGTCTTTCTCTGAGATTTTTGAAGATTTGGCCAAGTCTCTGGGTTTTGCGAAACCCGACCGCATCCATTCGCGTATAAGTTCCTCGACTTGATCGTGGTTATACTTGTTGAGGAACATGGAGTGCTCAAGGGTGAAGGCCTTGCCGGTCTCGATGACGCCTGTGAAGCCGCAGTATCGACAAGTTGCGATGATCTCTCCTGGCTTAAACGAGATTGGCGCACCGCAATTTGCGCAGCGAATCTCTTGGATCACTGACAAAGGGAACACCTCGACTTACTCTAGGTAGAGGAGTCTAACATGAATCTTTCCGTAGTCCCAAGACCTGTGTGCGTCTGTTTTATATCTTGAGTCACATAAAAGATTCCTTTCGAGGTGATTCTTGGTTGAGGGAAAAGTGTCCTAGATGCAAGAGTGAAACCTTCGAGTTGGGAACCCCCGTCGTCAAGGTTGGTAAGACGAGGAAAATGAGGGTTGCTATTCGTGAATGCGCCGAATGTGCACTGATATTTTACGAGCGGATGAAAGAGTCCTAGGCGGCGAGCTAGGGCACATAAAGCATATTTGGAGAGGGCCTATAGGTACTTTTGGTTAGGAGGAAGATCGCCTTGGCTAGATTGGCTCAACTGAGGCTTTCTATGACAGTCGCCATTCTTCTGGTAAGCATCATCTTTGGCGCGTTTCTAGTCAGCTTGATGCTCCTAGTTCAACTGCCGCTCACCATCTCCCTTGTCTTCACCTTAGTTGCCGTTGTGCTCTTCATATTGCTTCAGTATCTGATAGGCCCCGCAATCGTGCGACGGTCAACCCGACTCAGATACCTGACCCCAGAGGAAGCAGCGCAGCTTCAATGGGCGTCTGATGCCAAGGAGATGGCGGAGAAGACGGGGATACCGACGCCCAAACTGGCAGTAGTTCCGGATCAAACTCCGAACGCATTCGTCTTTGGAAGGACAACTCAAGGCGCGACGCTTGCGCTTCATGAAGGATTGCTTAAGCAATTGAACAGGAATGAGATTCGCGGGGTAATTGGCCACGAGCTGGGGCACATTAAGCATAAGGATTTTGTCGTGATGACGGTTCTTTCTGCGTTGCCCTTGATCGCCTATCTTATAGCACAGCTGAGCTTCCGAGTTGCCTTGGCTACCGATGGGGGAAAGAAGAAGGGTGGTGAGGTGGCCTTGAGAGCTTTGCTCTTGGTGGCGGCTGCAATTTCGTTTGTCGTCTATATAATCACGCTTTTGTGCGTTATGAGACTGAGTCGTCTCAGGGAGCACTTCGCCGATGCCTATTCAGCCTACTTGACTGGAGCACCTCGACAGCTGGAGAGTGCATTAACGAAGATAACGTATGGTTTGTCGCTTTCGCCCAAGCCACCTCATGGCGCTAGGACTCTCTACATCGGCGACCCCGCTCTGTCCAAGCAGGAGTGTCAAGGCCTACTGCAGCGGAAAGAAGATTACGATCTGGACAGGGACGGCGTCCTCGATGAGAGGGAGCTCCAGATGGCCATGGAGAGGGAAGCCAAATCCAGATGGACAACTGTGAACACGTGGTTTGCGACCCATCCTGCCACCTATCAGAGAATCCTAGTGTTGAGACAGATTGGCAAGGAGATTGAGAGCGGTCGTTATGCGAGCGACCGCATTTACGCTCAGGTATGAGAATTTAGAATATAGTCTCTTTAGCGGTCCTTATTGCTGATTACGCGCTTGATGCAAGCGCCTCTCTTCGGTTAGCCTTCTTCGGCTTCAGCAATTCTTCCACAATCTCGAACTGCCGTGCATATATGTGACAATTCTTGGAATGGAAAATCAGTTTGCCGGTCTCTACACCGAGGTTTCCTCGTCTATTGAGTTCTGACACGAATGCTTCGTTGAAGATTTGAATTCCCGCTATATTTGCCGGTAGTCCAGCATAGGCGTCCCATGATCTGAAGTAGCATGTGGAGTGGAGCTTGTGGTTGACTATTTCAGTGTCGATCAAACTGAGACATGGAGGTTCATGCTTTTTGCTTTCCAACCGTTTCTTTATGTCTTCTGGCAGTCTGATGACGAGGGTTACCTGTCTATCTCCCGGCTCCTCCACATATCTGGCTATCGCCTTCTCCACCTGATCAACGGGCGCTCTCAATCTGCTGCCGTAGGTGTAAGTCTCATCTTCAATCACACCGGACCATAGGTACTTCAAGGCGTACCACTGCACGTACTTCATATCGCAAGGAGCCTGGTCATCCACGAGGGGGCGGGTTTCAGGATTCGTGATCTCGATTGTCAGATTCAGTTTCTTGGTGCCAGAACACTCTGATCCGTACTTCACTTCGAATAGATCGCCATTGCGCCATATTTCCCGGAGCACCTTGTACCACGCGTCGGGACAATCAAAAGCTCGGATCTTCACGTGCTTCAAGGCTCAGATCTCCCTCTCACTCTAGGTCAGTTCAACCCGAATAATAGCACACGGGGTCCAAATTAATCTCTTCGCCCTTTCCGCTCATCTTTCGGAAAGATTAAATAAAGCTCCGCAGTTATTGAGTAGATTCAATACGCCTGTCCTACGGTGAGACCATTGTCTAAGAAAGACTTGCTCATGAAAATCAAAGAATTGAAGACGGACGTTGGGACGATAAAAGATCTTGAAGTTTCCTTCGGTAGAATTTTCGACGAGGAATGGGAGGAACCGGTTGGACCGACACCCTTCCCCTCGATAACAGACCTCAGGGAGTGGGATTTCAAGCTTCTGAATCGGTACAAGCCGTTCTATCTGCCCTTCTGCGACGTCTGCTGTCTGTGCACCTTTGGAAAATGTGACCTATCAGAAGATAAACGCGGTGCCTGTGGACTAAACATGGCGGCGCAACAGTCACGTATCGTATTGCTCGCCTGTTGCATCGGAGCCGCCACGCATACTGCGCATGCCCGGCACCTAGTTGAACACTTGATAGAGAAATATGGCCGGAATAGCCCGCTTGACGTTGGTGGTCTGAACATAGATGTTGAGGCTCCAGTGACGCGACTAGTCTGCGGCCTCAGACCAAAAACGCTCAAAGATTTGGAGGATGCGCTAGACTATTGTGAAGAGCAAGTCACACATCTTCTGTCCGCCACACACACTGGGCAGGAGGGAAGTAACTTAGATTTTGAGTCCAAAGTTCTTCATGCAGGAATGGTAGACCAAGTTGGTATGGAAATCGCGGATCTGGCGCAGATTTCGGTTTACGGCTTTCCGAAGGCTGATCCAGAAGCCAATCTGACTGATTTGGGCTTCGGTATAGCAGACATCTCCAAACCTACGATTTTGGTTATCGGGCATAACGTGCCCTCTTCTATTGGGATAGTCGACTACTTGACAGACAAGGGCCTACTGGGCAAAGTTGAAGTTGTAGGCATATGTTGCACCGCCCACGATATCACCAGATACAGCCGTATGGCAAAGATCGTCGGTCCCATCTCCTGGCAATTGCGCTACATTAGAAGCGGACTCGCTGATCTAATCGTAGTAGACGAACAGTGTATCCGAGCAGACACTTTAGTTGAAGCCCAAAAAGTCAAGGCACCCGTAATCGCTTCGAGTCCGAAAAACTGTCTGGGGCTCGAGAACAGGACCGCCAGTCCCCCAAAAGACGTGATATCCGAACTGGTGGAAGAGAAGGTTCCCGGAGTTCTCATTTTGGACCCAGACAAGGTTGGGGAAGTCGCGGTTGAGACCGTGATGGCTGTTGCCCCGCAAAGAAAGAAGCTCAAGATTATCCCAGAAATAGAAGAGATCATAGCTGCTGCCCAAGAATGCACGCAATGCAATGAATGCATGCGAGCCTGCCCAAACAACATGCCCATACCTGAGGCCATGAAAGCAGCTGCTGAAGGAGACCTTAACCCGCTAGCTGAGATCCTTGAGAGTTGTATTGGTTGCGCCCGGTGCGATAGCGCCTGCCCCAATGACTTCCCGTTACACAGCTTCATTGTGAAAGCTGGAGAAGACAGGTTGTGGGAGGAGAAGTTCAAGATGCGCGTTGGGCGCGGGGCAATTCAAGATGTAGAGATTAGGGAAGTTGGCGGACCGGTAGTTCTCGGCGAGATTCCTGGAGTAGTTGCGCTCGTAGGATGTGCCAATTACCCACGCGGCGGAAAGGAAGTTGCAGAGATCGCTGAGGAGTTCGCAAAACGTAGATTTATCGTGGTCACTTCCGGGTGTGCAGCTATGTCAATAGCCATGGTAAAGGATGAAGAGGGGAAGACCCTCTACGAGAAATATCCGGGCTCTTTTGATGCAGGCGGCATCCTCAACGTAGGTTCATGCGTCTCCAACCCCCACATAGCGGGCGCAGCCATCAAGATAGCGAGCATCTTCGCAAAGAGAAAACTACGGGCTAACTACGAGGAGATCGCAGACTACATCCTCAACCGAGTGGGGGCTGTAGGAGTCGCTTGGGGCGCCATGTCCCAGAAGGCCGCTTCAATCGCCTCGGGCTTCTGGAGGCTCGGAGTACCAGTTATTGTCGGGCCCCATGGCTCTAAGTATCGGCGCATGCTCCTCGGAAGAGAGGACAAGGAGGAGGATTGGTACGTGTATGATGCCAGGACTGGCGATAAGGTCTACGGTGGCCCTGCTCCTGAGCATCTGTTTACCACGGCTGAAACCAAAGAGGAAACCATGGTAATGATAGCGAAGCTTTGTATGAGACCCAACGACACGACTAAGGGCCGTGCCATAAAGCTGACTCACTATATCGATCTCCACAAGCGGCTCTACGGCGTCATGCCCAAAGACATACATCTCTTTGTCCGAAACAAAGCTGATGTACCCATCACGATGAAGAACGAGATCCTCACGATTCTGGAGGAAAAGGGATGGAAAGAGAGGAGAATCCCGGATCCAACCCTGCTACCTAGACTCATCAGGAAGAGAAAAGGTGATTGACATGGGCGTGAAGGCAGAACCTTGGCAGAAAGCTGAGATCGCGGGTCCAAAGAAAGCGCTCCTCATCTTGAAGCCAGAGGTTGTAGCCGCAATGGTGAAGAGGGCGAAACGTCCCCTCCTAATTGTCGGACACCTAGCTCCTGAGGAATATTCGGACGGCACCAAAATGATCGATTACGCAATCCGTATGAGTCGAACTGCAGGAGTCCCTGTGGTTGCTACAGCACACACCACAAGCGAATTTGTCAAGAGGAAATTTCATCCCACAGCTTGGATGTCTGCAATGGACATCGCCAACCGGCTCAAGGATCCAGAATGGAGCGGGTTAGATGGTAGGGGCTCATACGACCTTGCGATGTTCATGGGGCTACCCTACTACATGGAATTCGTAGTGTTGGCAGGACTGAAACACTTCTCCACAGATCTTAAGACCATAAGCCTGGACAGATTTTACAATCCGCACGCAACGTGGTCTTTCCCAAATCTCTCAGTCAAGGATTGGAACGAGAATTTCGAAACATTGCTAAACAAACTAGGAGGAAAATAAGAAATGTCCATGTTTGAAGACATCCCGGTAGACGTCGGAGTGATCTACGAAGGAGAAAGAATACGAAGAAAAGAAATGTACGTCGAACTCGGAGGCCCAAAGCAAGCAGCCAAGTTTGAACTTGTACGAGTCAAAAACTTGGATCAAGTGGAAGACGGCAAGATCTCAGTAGTTGGACCCGATATCAAGGACATGGAAGAGGGAAGCAGCTATCCCTTTGGGATTTACATCGAAGTCGCGGGCAAGGATGTCGAGGAAGAACTTGAAGGCGTCATCGAGCGCCGTATCCACGAATACTGCAACTTCATCGAAGGCTTCATGCACCTCAACCAGCGCTACGACATCTGGATTCGGCTCGGCAAGAAGTCCTTTGGCAAAGGACTGAACTCCTTTGAAATAATCGGAAAAGTCCTTCATCGACTCTTCAAAAGCGAATTGTCCTTCATCGAGAAGCTACAGATCACGTTCTTGACCGACCCAGCAAGAGTCAAGGAGCTGTACGACCAAGCCCTCGGAATCTACGAGGCCCGTGATGCCAAAGCCAGAGGACTCAAGGACGAAGAAGTAGACGCCTTCTACGGATGCACTCTCTGCCAGTCTTTCGCCCCAACCCACTGCTGCGTGATTACCCCCCAAAGATATTCGAATTGCGGATCCATCAGCTGGTTCGACGGCCGAGCCTCAGCGCGTGTAGACCCAAAGGGCCCTGTTTTCACCATCGAGAAAGGAGAATGCCTAGACCCGTTCAAAGGCGAATACACAGGAATCAACAAGACCATGAAGGAAAAGACCATGGGCGAGATAACACGCGTGTGGTTATACACAGCCTTTGATTCCCCCCACACCTCTTGTGGGTGCTTTGAGGCTGTCGCCTTCTACATACCAGAAGTGTACGGTCTGGGAATCGTTGATCGAGGCTTCAAAGAAGCAACCGTCAACGGTCTGCCCTTCTCGACCCTGGCGGACTCCACAGCTGGAGGACGGCAGGTCGATGGGTTCCATGGCATATCTATTGAGTACATGCGGTCTCCAAAGTTCCTCCAAGTTGATGGGGGCTGGGACCGCATCGTATGGATGCCCGCAGCGATCAAAGAGCGAGTGAAAGATTTCATACCGAAAGAAATAGTTGACAAAATCGCCACAGAAAACGACGCGAAGACAATCGACGAGCTAAAGGTGTTTCTTAAAGATCGCGACCATCCGGTTGTTCAGCAGTGGAAAGAGATACCTGTTGAGGCTGCACCGGCAGCTGAAGAAGAAGCCCCAACGATGCCCTTGACAACTCTCCCGACGACCGCTGTCGCCACAGGCGGCGGATTCAAAATAATCTTGAAGAACGCAAAAATCCATGCAGAGCGTGTCATCATCAAGAGCTTGAAGAAGAAGGAAAAGCGGTGAAAGACAGTGGGGGAAAAAAAGGAAAGGAAGGCTGGGTTAAAATTTGATCCGAAAATCCTTGATTTCCTGACCACTTTCGAAGAGATGGAACTCGAAGACGTGGAAATGGAACTTGGCGATTTAGAACTATGGTTTCAACCAGGCGCATTCGCCGTCCCACCGAAAGCAGTCGCCCCCCCTGCGGAGCGGAAACCCACAACTCTTCTTGAAGCAGACTTGGTTCCGCCGATCGAGGAATACCCCGGACAGATCAGAACGGTAAAACTCGGAGCCACCAAGGGCGAGGGAGGATCGCGCGCCAAGACCGTGGTAATCGGTGGCGAGACTTCACCAGCATTTTATACGTTTGAAAACCCGCGCCCACATCCGCCAGTAGTCTCCTTGGACGTGTTCGACACAAAGGTGCCACTCCCCAAGGCCATAAAAATGCATGTGGAGGAGGTCATGGAAGACCCCGCAGCATGGGCCAAACTCGCAGTCGAGAAATTCGGCGCCGATATGGTCACAATTCATCTCGTGAGCACCGACCCACTTATCAAGGATACATCGCCAACAGATGCTTCCAAGACCGTGGAGGAAGTACTGCAAGCAGTAAAGGTCCCCATAGTTGTTGGAGGCTGTGGCGACCCCAAAAAAGACGCCCTACTCTTCAAGAAGGTGGCCGAGGTCACCGAGGGCGAAAGAGTTGTACTCAGCTCTGTCACCCTTGACATGGCGGAAGCCGGTGTCCTCGAAGATGTGGCGAAAGCCGCCAAGGATCATGGACACGTAGTGCTCGGCTTCACAGCCTTAGAATTGAACCAAGCAAGAGAACTGAACAGAAGACTGTACGAGTTCCTCCCTGAAGACAGAATATTAATGGACCTAACAACAGCTGCCCTCGGCTATGGACTTGAATACTCTTTCACAATCTTCGAACGTGCCAGATTGGCGGCACTGATGGGGGACCCAGAACTACAGCACCCTGTCCTATCTGGAACTACCAACGCGTGGGCTGCCAGGGAGGCTTGGCTAAAGATGGGCCCCAAGTGGGAGCCGAGAGAGCTTAGAGGCCCCATATGGGAGACGGTCACAGCACTCAGTCTGCTTCTGGCGG
>Ga0209427_10004994_pt1 | contig 15249 bp, 9 predicted proteins | sample DeeMarSWOR136_30_FD_187465 | JGI IMG/M metagenome (GOLD analysis project Ga0209427, IMG submission 187465) | Marine sediment microbial communities from White Oak River estuary, North Carolina - WOR-1-36_30 (SPAdes) (version 2) | ecosystem: Environmental > Aquatic > Marine > Intertidal zone >...
GGAGCTATAATATAGACATCGGAGGGGAGACGACGACCCTTACGGTGGCAGGACTCGCTCCCGCCACATTCAGCGTGACCGGCCTCACGGTCAGCCCCTCAGAGGTAGAGACCGGAGACTCGGCAACCGTCACAGCCACCGTCGAGAACACCGGAGACCTCTCGGGTACATACACGGCGGAGCTGAAGGTGGACGGGACAGTCGAGGACACCGATGATGTCACGGTTGACGCCGGCGAGACCGAGACCGTGACCTTCACGGTCTCCATGGATGAGGCTGGAACCTACACCATCGACGTCGGAGGCGAGACCGCCACCCTCACGGTGACGAGCCCGCCGACCCAGAACTGGCTGTACATCGGCCTCGCCGCAGTGGCAATAGTACTCGTCGCCGCTTACCTCTACATGAGGAGAAGCTGACAGGAAAAACCTCTTCTCACCCTTTTTTATACTATGTAAAACAAAAGGATATTATCAGCTCTCACGGAAACCAGCCCGAAACGCTGGCCGTTTACCAAATTCTGGGCTATGGTGTCAGGAGCCTGTATAAAGTATAAAATCGTTTCCAAATGGAATAAGGGTAATTCCATTGGACTCAAAGGCATTAATCACATTTCGTATGAATTTTCGCGCTCGTGAAAACCCAATGGCTTCAATGCGAACTTTTATTCAAAACCCATCTTTTCCCTCGCCGAGTTCAGGGAACACAAATGTTCTTTAAAATGCACGACCCAAATTAAAACGAGTTTATTGAAATTAGGGAGAAAATCAATATCTCTGATAAAAATTTTATTCGTGTTGATTTTCTTAAATGCAACATGTTTCATCCCATTGCAAGATGCAATAATATGTGTAAAATCATCTCCAATTAATACATACGAATTAAATGAGGCTCAAATGCTTGTTTTTGTGTCTCCCCAATATTCTGGGGACATCTCCATATTGCAGGCAATAGAGGATTATGCAGCTGCCGTTGAGGACGATGTAGGATGGAAGATCAAGATAGTTAAGCTCACTAACACAACCAACACTGTTGGCCACATCAGACACGTAATCAGAGAGCACTACTACTCGAGCAAGATGTTCGCGGCGATGATCGTGGGGGAGGATACGGATACCCCCCTCGACGCTGAGAAGCCGTACATAGAGGTGCCGTCCATCTGCCTCTGGTCGGAGCTCGATGAACCCATCTACTTGAGTTCTCACACAAACACCACCAGCAGGTGGGTGCCACCGGGTGTTGGCATAGAAGAGCTGAATGACTTGCTTCGAGGGACGTGGGTGGATGCGACCGCCCACAAGCCTGATGTATGCATCTCCTTAATCTACCCGACGGCAAGCTGGGAATATGAGGAGAAAAGGACAAGGCTGGTCTCCACATTTGAAAAGTTCTCCGATAGGGCCTTCGACTATGAAGACAACATGATATTTGTCGTAAATGGCACCATGCACTCTACTAGAGTCTGGTCTAACTTCGCAATCCTAGGGAACGTCAGTGGAAGAACAGATGGCTCAAGGGAAGATTGGATAGACGCACACGGAGATAGGTTCAAGCTCGTGACCTCTCTCGGGCACGGTAACCCTAGAAGCGCAGACGTGCTCCGCTGTGAGGACCTGGAGTTCATCGATACACCCTTCCTCGTCGTCGGAGGCTGCCACACCGCCGGATGGTACTCCGAAATAGGAATCCTGAACAACCAACTGGATCCCAGCATAGGAGGATGGTTTGGAGAGCAAGTACTGACCCACCCGAATCTCAGGGTCATCATCGCTGGAAACCCTTGGGGAGGCATCCTGAGCTACGGCGGGCCATCTCTAGCCCTCGGCGTAACTGTTGCCGAGGCCTGGGTCGACAGAGGCCCCCACGTCCTAGGCCAACACGGGGTGGTCAGCGTGAACCCAGACAACATGATCGTATATGGGGACCCCACATTCCATTTCCCCGACTCTCTGGGCTCACAGTCGAGAACACTACAGGTTCCGACAGACTACCCCACAATACAGCGAGCACTGGACCTGGCCAAACCGGGAGATGTGGTTTTCGTGCATAATGGAACGTACTATGAGAACTTGATGTTGAACACGAATAACATAACGCTCGTCGGTGAGGACCCCGACTCCACTGTAATTGATGGGGGCCACGCTGGAGATGTGGTGAGCGTTTGTGGAGACGATGTGAGAATATGCAACTTTACAATGCAAAATTCAGGTCCTAGGAAATACGGCGGGATTAAAATCGTGAACAGCGATAACGTAATGATAACCGAGAACAATATCATAAACTGTCATTACGGGATTTTAGACGTTCCATTCAAGGGGAGGAACTACATAATTTCTGAAAACAGAATATTCAACTGCAGCTTTCATGGCATGCACATCTGGGGACAACCAACCACAATCACAAGGAATCTAATTTACAACAACGTCGGCAGTGGGATATCACTGGGATCAGATAACCACACAATACACAAGAATGAGATAATTGATAACGGGTACGGCGGTCTGAACCTCTACAATTCATCTCAGAACCACATCTTCGAGAACGACATAATAAAAAACGACTGTGCCTTGTTGGTTCATCCCACCTCTTTCAACAACAGATTCTATCATAACAACTTCATAAACAATGGAATCAGTGTCGCATTCGAAGGGACCCCATCCATAAACGAATGGGATATCGGGTACCCCTCCGGCGGGAACTATTGGAGCGACTATCCCGGCGCGAACATGTTTGGAGGGCCCCACCAGAACGAGACCGGATGCGACGGAATCGGGGACACACCACACTTCATCGAGGCGTACAACCAGGACAACTATCCGCTCGTCGCACCCCTATACATCGCAGGCGAACGCCTGGTTGAAGTCACGGCAGAAGAGACTCAGAGATGCGACATCGGAGGAGATTCCATCGAGTGGACAGGGCGGTATCTCGACGGAGATGAAACACTACGGGGTCTGGCTTTTCTCAACGACACCTTCCCAAAAGTAGATGTGAGCAGATACGATTACAGAGTGATCGGCGTCCTTGACTCTAGGGATAGGCTTCGCAAATCCGTCTCGAATGATTTCGAGGTGATCCTTGATCGTGTGGTGATAGTGGAGGGCGGGGTGTCGAGGAGCTCGACCTCTGTTGGTGAAGCAGAGACGGTGTGGTTCAAAGCCGTATACGAGTACGATTCCGAGGTTTTCGACGGTTCCAAGGGCGTTTTGTATGTTAACGGGGAACCGATGGAATGGTCTTTCGAGAGGGGTAGATGGGAGAGAGAATACGCCTCTGATGCTCCTCAGAGGGTTTCGTTCAGGATAACGGGCGTCGAAGATGAGAAGTACGGGTTGACGACGATCAAAAATGTCGTCGCTCTTCCCACTGTAGAGTGGAAGAGCCATTGGGCGACCGGCTTCATCTATAAGTTAATTTTGATCGCGCTCATCGTTGGAGGAAGTCCTTTCTGGTGGCTCAGGAGAAAGAAGTTGATACGTCAACGCGAGATGCGAACCCCAAACCATTGAACCAAATAGGAAAGCTGAAGAAACGTAGTGCATCTCATTGCGCTCGATTGGCATACGGTTCAGATAACTCAGGCACATCGAGATGAGCCAGACGAACCTCTACTTCCATCTCAACGTGATGAAGAGGGCGAGACTCATCCAGGTCGTGTCCAGGATTCTGGAGGGACGCCACAAGGTCTCACACTCCGGTCACGTCGCCCGAACTATGAAAAATCGGGATCCAGAGGACAGCCTGATAACGCGTGGTCATGCGCTGAGATCAGCGTTAGTAACGAAGTTCAAGATGGAGACGACGATCCACACTGCAACGAGAAGAATCGTTGTCTTAGTTCTATTTCTGATCTCGCCCTCCACCAGCCACTTCGGTACGAATGTGACCAGGCTGTAGATCGCCACGGCCACGGGGTTCATGACGAGCATTATCGGGAATGTGTAGAGCAGGGCGTTGTCCGAGAGGACCACCTCTATCACGAAGGCGGATACGAGCATCACCGACGTTATCCTTCCATCGCTCCATCTTCTCTTGTATATCAGGAACGCGAAGAGCAGCGGATAGCCGATGTAGAACACCCAGATGAGTGGCATGTGTTCAATCCATCTCTGAACGTCGGGGTTGAAGGCAGTGGTGAAGTCCACGACGACCCACGCGAGAGTTCCCGTGAGCACGTATTTCGAGAATGTATCCATCGAATCACCTCTCCTGCGCCTCAACCGCTTTTCCCCTGACTGTTCATAGTGGTATCAACTTCTTTGCTCTAAAAGAGCTTCTTGAGGGGCATATGGTTCTAGGTGAATCGTTGAACTGGTAGCCCGGGGGAGATCGTCCTCGCGTCGGAGGGTCTTGGTCGCTTCACGTATCTCTGGGTTATGATGTATCCTTGTGACATAATCGCGCTTTCATCAAGATCCCGTGACCTCTCCCGATGACTGCCAGGACCGCCATATGACGTTGTACTGCACAGGCCCCTCGGTCAGTGTTCGAAATGAAAGAGCTGTTGTTGCCTTCCCAAATGGAGGAACATATATTCGATCTTCCTGTGTCTGGCTTTGGCCGCTCTGAGACACGGTTACATGAATTGAACAGAACCCGCCGGCGGAATTCGATGTCACCGTGATTTCCATTGTTGTCTCACCTTGAGTCCAGTCGGTTTCACTGTGGGCTGAGACGGTGAATAGATGCCCTAAAAAGAGAGAATACCCTGCGACGAGCAGTGCGATGATTGCTTAACCATATTTCCGATTCACGCTGATCACCTCACTCGAATAGTTCTTGAATCGTCATGAGGCTGACTGCAGCGAGAGACGGGAGGATTATCGTGGTCATGAATGAGTCTACCCCCATCACCAGGCCTGCGGCCATTGCGCTGATCCAGAGCACAATGTGGCCTATCATGGCGCCAGTCTTCTTCCTCATGTAGAGGGCCTGCCTGTTGTACATCGCGGTTTTTAACAGCAGGCTGTATGCGGATTTTCCGACGGGTGAGAGAACGTATCTCCCCTTCTGCTGGGTCACGAAGGGTGAGAGTGTCTTCAGGTGGTAGGAGAGGGTTGGGCTGTCCGGGATCTTTACGGTGTTCAGTATCTCGGTGAAGGTTGTCTCTTTTGCCTCGCCGATGTATCTGAGCACGTCTCTTCTAATCTGGTGGTCTAATGCCTTGAAGACCTCCTCTTCGAGGTTGCTTATCTCCTGATCTTCTTTGGCGCCCAATTCTTGCACTCGTGCGAGTATTTCTTTTACCGGAATTTAAATCAGCGAGTGAAATGAAGTTTAGTAAAAACTTCTTTACTAGGTAAAATTTTATTGACGTCTAGGAAAATGGCGTGCACGTAGTTGGAAGGTGGCGAAGCTCTCAAGTTATCTAGTCAATCCCTCTTTTACATTATAGGTTTTCGCGCGCACAGTAAACGGGATTGGTAGCCAGGGGTAGATTCGTTCTCCAGTCTGAGGCTCCAAAGGCCCCATCCTCGCCCTTCAGAAAACGTACCTATCGAATAATTACGATCTATTTATGGTGTGTCAGTAAGATGAAATGTGCTTGAGGGACCGGTCACGAACATCTCCTCAAAGCCAAAAAAATTCCTGGAATAACAAGCTACCTGTTATCTGAAATTTTCAAGGCGAAAAGGACTAGAATGGTAGCCCCAGGTTGATTTAAAGGGTTTATTTGTAAAATACTGAGTGCATGTTAGATACGATTTTTAATTTTGTAGTGATGGGGTTAGTGTTAAATGTTAAACGAAATAAATGAGCATAGATATTCTAAGAGAGGATGCCAAAATGAAAGCGATTGTGCGTGAAAAATATGGATCACCCGATGTTCTTGAATTAAAAGAGGTAGAAAAACCTACCCCCAAGGACAATGAAGTGCTGGTTAAAGTTCATGCGGCATCCGTGAATTATATTGACTGGCAGGCCTTGACGGGTGAATCGTTCTTTATCCGCCTAACGACAGGCGGGATTCGAAAACCAAAACACAAGATACTCGGAGACGACTTGGCAGGACGGGTTGAAGCTGTTGGCAAAAACGTGAAGCAGTTTCAGCCGGGTGATGAGATATTTGGAATAAGCGATGGTGGCGCTTTTGCAGAGTATAGGTGTGCCCCTAAAGACAATCTGGCACTAAAGCCAGCCAATATGTCGTTTGAGGAAGCAGCGGCCATACCTACGGCGGCAATTCCCGCCCTGCGGGCTCTTCGCGATAGAGGACAGATTCAACCAGGACATAAAGTTCTGATTAATGGTGCGTCTGGTGGCGTGGGCACGTTTGCGGTGCAGATCGCTAAGTCGTTCGGGGCTGAGGTGACCGGCGTATGCAGTACGAGCAAATTAGACATGGTACGCTCGATTGGGGCGGACCACGTCATTGATTACACTCAAGAAGATTTCACCCAGAAAGATGAGCGTTATGACATGATTCTCGCTGCTGGGGGATACAGTTCGATCTCCGATTATAAGCGTGCATTGAGTCCCGAGGGGATTTATGTCTTTGTCGGAGGTTCCATGACTCAATTCTTCCAAGCGGCACTCCTAGGACCATTGACTTCAATGACAGGGAGCAAGAAACTGGGTTCCTTAGTCGTCACGAAATTGGACAAAGACGATTTTGTTCATTTGATAGAGCTCTTTGAAGCAGGAAAAGTAGTGCCAGTTATAGATAGACGTTATCCGTTAAGTGAGGTTGCAGAGGCTCTCCGGTATTATGGAGAAGGACACGCCCAAGGAAAAGTAGTAATAACTGTAGAAAAGAGATAGTAAATGAAATTAAATTCTCAAGAAACCTTAGTTCGCGTGTGTTTTTTCTTTTTTTGTGTAGAAAGAGATAGAGAGAGGTAGAGAGAGGCAGAGAGAGGCAGAGAGAGGCAGAGAGACAGAGAGACAGAGTGGGAAAGTGTGTGTGGAGGTTAAATTTTTTCCCCAAACCCAAAAATTTTAGAGCGCGCTATGAAAGAATGTCCAAATATTTCGACTTGATAATACTATGCGTAACTCAAACTAAAGATACCTGAAAACACCAGATGGAAATAGGGGCCCTTCCTCTACGGGCTTCGGGCAGAGGGAATTGGGAGAAATGGCTCGCAGAGGGGATTCTCCCAAATGGCCTGGACTAGAGTGGTATGGAGGGAGCAGGGCGAAGCCAGCGACCGAACGGAGTGATAATGTTTCACGGTATTAGATGAATGGCATGAACATGAATGGTAGCCCGGGAGAGATTCGAACTCTCGTCTGAGGCTCCAGAGGCCCCCATCCTTGACCGCTAGACGACCGGGCTGCTCGGATCCATACACAACCAGAAACAGGATATAAGTCTAACCTACCCACCCCGAGAAGAAGACCGCGAGAGTTCACAACACCTCACCGACACCGAGCCGCACACAACACGAACCCAGCCCGTCGAAACACACAACTCGCCACGAACAACCCCCAATATATCGAAAAAACCCTCCTTCTATATGTATGAGGCGTCAACAATGCAGTTTCTATTCCCCCAAAATCGTTCTATATATCATCAATGAATGCCTATAGACTATATGGGTATACGCCGGAAGACTTAAATATAACAACGGTCGGGAAGCATATGCTCCAGGTGAACAGAACTTCTGAATCACCAGAAAGTCTGCGATGGACGAGATTTAACCATAAATGTCGGGGAAGAGCATGTCGAACCGAAGGAAATCCGTGAGCGAGGACATCTGCTCAGAGTGCGGGAGCAGCAACATCATTCACGACGAGGAGTCAGGCGAGATAATCTGCGGAAGCTGCGGCCTCGTGATAACGGAGTCCACAATAAACAAGGGCCCCGAGTGGAGGGCCTTCACCCAGACCGAGAAGGAGTCCAGGAGCAGGGTCGGCGTCCCCCTCTCCTTCTCCGTCCACGACAAGGGCCTAACCACGATGATAGGCAGGGTCGGCCGGGACGCCTTCGGACGCAAGATACCCCTCAAGACGAAGCTCCAGATGCTCCGCCTCCGCAAGTGGCAGATAAGGTCCAGGGTCCACTCCTCGGTGGACAGGAACCTCGCCCAGGCTATGGCCGAGCTCGACAGGCTCACCGACAAGCTCCACATACCTCCGACGATAAAGGAGAAGGCCGCAGTCATCTACAGGAAGGCGCTGGACAAAGGCCTGGTGCGGGGGAGGTCGATATCGGCCATTGCCGCCGCCTCCCTGTACGCAGCCTGCAGGACCACCCAGACCCCCCGGACGCTGAGGGAGCTGGCAGACCACAGCCCGATAGACAAGAAGGACATCGCCCGCTGCTACAGGCTGCTCCTCCGCGAGCTCAACCTCCAGATGCCGATACCCGCGGCCCAGCTCAGGGTCCCCAAGATAGCCTCCAAGGTGGGCGTCGGGGAGAAGACCCAGCAGAAGGCCGTGGAGATCCTCAGGGAGGCAGAGCGCCTGAAGACGACGGCCGGCAAGGACCCGATGGGCCTCGCCGCGGCGGCCCTCTACATCGCCTGCGTAATGAACGACGAGAAGAGGACCCAGAAGATGATCGCCGATGCTGCCGGCGTCACCGAGGTAACCATCAGGAACCGGTACAAGGGCCTCAAGGAAGCCCTCAACCTGGAGATCTAGGACCATCGAGCCCTGATTCGATGCAGTGACCCACGATTCTCGGATTGAGGGTCAAGAATCGATAAATATTCCCCCATCCCAAAGGAGGATGGAGATAATGTCCGAGACCGGGGGAGAGAGCGACATAATCCCCCTCGAGAAGGAGCGGGGGCTGTCGACGCAGAGGACCCTCATACTCTGCATAGACGGGGATGACGACATTGGCAAGAAGGCCAAGATCGTTACCCCCGTCGTCAGCAGGGACTCTAACATAGAGGCGGCCGTCTCCCTCTCCCTCGCGGATCCTGAGGAGGCAGACGCCAACGCCATGTACGGCGCCGTCAAGCTCTACGATCAACTCATCAAGAGTTACCCCGACGAGGTCTACCAGGTGGCAACGATATCCGGCTCATCCATGGGGGGCGTCGAGGCCGACAGGAAGATGGTCCGAGAGCTGGAGGATGTCATAAAAGCCTTTGGTGCCACGGGAGTTATACTCGTGACCGATGGGTACTCCGACGAGCATCTCATCCCCCTCATCCAGTCGCGGATACCCATAACCTCGATCCAGCATGTCGTGGTCAAGCACAGCGAGCGCATCGAGGAGACTTGGGCGGTGATATTCCGGTATTTCAGGATGCTCGTGGAGGACCCCTACTACTCCAGGGTGAGCCTGGGCGTCCCAGGGGTCATGCTGATCATACTGGCCGTCCTCCTGGTCTTCGACCAGATCCACAACGCTGGGATGATGCTCAGCTTCGTGATGGGGATCACCCTGCTGATCAAGGGGTTCGGGTGGGACAGCAAGCTCGCCGTAGTGAGGTTGAAGCTCCCGCCCGTCGAGAGGCAGCTCACCTTGGCCTCCGTGAGCGTCGGGTTCATAATCTCCCTCGTCGGCATCGTCCGAGGTGTAGTGAACGCCTGGGGCTACGTGCCCAACCCAGCTCCACCCTGGTGGAGGAACTTCTCCTGGTGGCTCCAGCTCTCCCCCACCCTCATAGGCCACTTCCTTCTCGAGGCCATAGACTTCATCATACTCGGGGCGATGGTCGCCCTCATCGGGGGCGTCGCGGCCTACTACATGCAGAAGGACTCCAAGGTCTGGCAGAACGTCGTCGGAATGATAGTCACCTTCTGGCTCAGGTTCATAGCCATCGAGTCGGCGAAGGTCCTCATCGAGCCCGAGAAGACACTCACGCTCTGGTCCCCCCTCGTCTTCATGACCATCGCGGGCGTCCTGACAACGATACTCGCCGTGTACATCATCTACGGCACATCCAAGACCCTCCCCTTCAAGAGGAACAGTCAGACAGAGTCCTGACCCCCAGCCACAGTACAGTTTTATTCCCGGGATGAGTTGTAATTGGAAGGTCAACCTCGATGCTGCGGGATCTGCTGTCGGCCCTGGGGATCTACAGGCTTTACGGGCGCTGGCTGCGTTCGCAGATAGACGACGAGCGTATCCCGGAGCACATAGGCGTAATCCTGGACGGCAACAGGCGCTGGGCCTCGGGAAGGGACCTAATACCGTGGGAGGGGCACAAAGAGGGAGCCGAGAAGGTCAAAAAATTCCTCGAGTGGTGCCTCAAACTGAAGATAAAGACGGTGACCTTCTACGGCTTCTCCACAGAGAACTTCAACCGATCTGATAGGGAGGTTGAGGAGCTGATGAGGATCTACGAGGAGAACCTCCGGGCCCTCATAAAGTCGGACGTCCTCCACGAGAACGAGGTGAGGTTGAAAGCCATCGGGCGCATCAACCTTCTGCCCGAGAGCCTAGTTGAACTCATCGGGGAAATAGAGGAGGCCACAAAGGGCTACGACAGATTCTATCTGAACGCCGCGATGGCCTACGGCGGTAGGGCGGAGATCGCCGACGCTGCCAAGGAGATAGCGATCAAGGTTCGGAAGGGAGATATAGAGCCTGAAGACGTCGACGAGAGGCTAATCGAGGATCACCTCTACACATCCTATCTGCCCCAGCCTGACCCAGACCTCATCATAAGGACCTCGGGGGAGGCACGGCTGAGCAATTTCCTGCTGTGGCAGTCCGCCTACAGCGAGCTCTTCATAGTGGACGTCTACTGGCCCGACTTCCGGGAGATAGATCTGGAGAGGGTCATACGCAGCTTCCAGATGAGGGAGAGGAGATACGGAAAGTGATGCGCCTCAGACGCACATCGCGTCCAGCTCCCTCGGGAAATCCGTGAACCTCTTGGGCGACTGGCCGTCGACGAGCACCGTGTCCTCAATCCTCACACCCCCGAAACCGGGTATGTAGATCCCGGGCTCGTTGCTCACCACGTTTCCGGTCCTCAGGGTGTCCTCGCTCCTCTTGCTTATCGAGGGCGGCTCGTGTACCTCCAGACCCAGGCCGTGGCCAAGGCTGTGGATGAAGTACTCGCCGTAACCCGCCTCATCGATCACATCCCTCGCGGCCCTGTCCACCTCGACTCCGGCGGCTCCATCCACGAACCTTGGGAGGGCAACCCTGTTTGCATCCAGAACTGCCTCGTAGATCTCTGCCTGCCTCTCCGTGGGCTGGCCGATTATGAAGGTCCTGGTTATGTCCGTTTTATATTCCTTGTACGCTGCGCCCATATCAACCGTCACCAGCTCCCCGCTCCTGATCTTCCTGTCCGTGACCCCTCCGTGGGGGTATGCGGACCTCGGACCCGAGACAACGATGAAGGGGAAGGCGATGTCCTCTGCTCCTTCTCTCCGCATAGCGTATGAAGCCTCAGCGGCAACTTCATTCTCTCGGACGCCGTCACCGATGAACTCCCTTATCGCCCCCATGCCGATGTCAGCCAGCTCCCCAGCCCTCTTCATCAGCTTCAGTTCCTCGGGGTCCTTCACCTTCCTCATCTCCCACACGAGATCTGGCACAGCCTCGATCTTGACCTCCCCAAGAGAATCCCCTAATCTCCTGTATATGTCGAGAGATACCTCGTCGAAGCCTATGCTCCCACAGCTCCTCTCATTCAGAATCTCGGAAACGTCTCCTATCAGGCTTGACCTAGTGTATGGTCTGACATCGAGGCCGGTTGCCTGGTCCTTGGCAACAGTGATGTTGAGGCTTGGGGCTAGCAGCACCGGTTCCGATTTCGGCGTGACCACTAGAACCCCCCCGCTTATTGATCCAGTATAATACACAATGTTGGGCTCCCTCGCCACGATGTAGGCGTCGAAGCCCTCCTTCTCTATGGATTCTGTTAGTTTTTGGATCCTCATAATCTACTTATTTTCGTGAAATTGGATAAAATTTTAGGTGGAAATTTTTGATTTTTCATCATCTGATGATCAATCATTCGATCTACCTGTACGAGGAATGCCGGGCACCCATAATTCGCTCGTAATACTCAATAATACCGATCGTTTGGGTGGTTTTCGCGAACGTTAGTCTTGAATTGTTTAAAGATATATTGAAAAACACTTTGGGAATGCCCCTCCGGATTTACTAGACCCTCAGAAACATTGGAGGGCATCTCGCGTAGTAAATGGTGGAACACGACTTGGTCTATATCCAGAGGATTACGGTGAAGAACTTCAAGTCCTTCAGCGGAACCGTGAAGCTGAACTTCCAGCAGGGTTTCAACATAATCACGGGTCCGAACGGAAGCGGCAAGAGCAACATCATTGACGCAGTCCAGTTCGTGTTCGGGGAGCTGGGCTCGAAGAGGATGAGGGTTCCCGACCTCTCGGGCTTGATATACGATGGCGCAGGGGAGGACTCTTCGAGTAAGCCCCAGTACTCCCAGGTCACTATCTACTTCAACAACACAGATCGAGGCCTCGCCATCGACCGCAAAACAGTCAGCATAGCGAGGAGGGTAGACCGCCAGGGCAAAAGCAAGTACCTCATGAATGGGCGCCCCTCCTCCAGGCGAGCTATCCTCAACGTCTTGGAGATGGCTGGAATAACCCCCGGGGGCTACAACATCGTCCTCCAGGGAACCGCCACAAGGCTGAGCGATCTCACTCCATCGGAGAGGATGAACGCCCTTGAGAGCCTCATGGGTATAACAGAGTACGACGAGAAGAAGGCCGAGGCGAGGAGCAGGCTCAACGAGGCCGAGAGGAAGATCGAGGTCGCTGCCGCCCGGATAGATGAGGTCCGCAAGAGAGTGAACGAGCTCGAGCATCAGAGGAACGACGCCCTCAGGAACAACCTCCTCATTAAGGAGGAGCGCAGGCTGGAAGCACTGAAGCTCTCCTTCCAGATCAACGACCTGGAGTCCAAGATAGGGGAGATCAGGGAAAAGATCTCCGAGAACGAGTCCGAGATCAAAAAGTCTGTGGAGGAGAGGGAGAGCCTCGAGGCCGAGAGAGACAAGGCCTCAGATCGGCTGGAGGATTTCACGAAGGAGGCCGCCGAGAAGGGCAACACGAGGCTGCCACTCCTCAACTCGGAGCTGGTCGGGAAGCGGGCCCTCAAGAACTCACTGGAGTCCCGGTTGACTCAGATCGTACATCGCATCAGCTCCCTCCAGAGGAACATAGATGACAAGCTCTCCGAGATCGAGAGATCTCAGGTAGAGATAGAGGAGAAGAGGAAGAGCCTCGAGGAGGCTATGAAGAGGGAGGCCGAGGTCGGGGCTGAGATACTCAAAAAGGAGTCAAAGATCGAGGGGCTCTCCACAAAGATCTCCACACTGAGAGAGACCGCCGAGTCGAATCAGAAGAGGGTGGAGGATTTGACCGAGTCCCTGGTTCCCATGCAGGAGAGCCTGAGCGGGCTGGAGATCGAGATCAACAGGCACCTAGTGAGTACGAACTCGCATGAGGAAAAGATCGAGGAGCTGGAGCTCAAGAGAAAGGAATCCTCGAGTGCCATAGAGTCCCTCAATGACAAGATAGGGCAGCTGGACACCCTCAAGCTTGATGAGGCAAAGAAGCTCGAGGAGATGCTGAAGACCATCGAGGACCAGGTCCAGAGGCAGAGGAACATCAGAAGCACCCTGGAGGGCGCCAACAAGCTCGCCAAGGAAGCAGAGGTCACCATAACCCAGTTCAACGCGAAGAAGGACCTCTGGAAGAACATCGTGACGGAGGAGAAGGCACAGGCCCGCATCAAGGAGATGGGCGAGGCCGGGGCCTTGAAGGGATACCACGGGCCTCTGCGCAGCCTCATCAAGATAGATCTCAAATACCAGAGGGCTGTCCGACCCGCCTCCAACGGTTGGATCGACGCCATAATCGTCGATGACCTGGAGACAGCCGTCGATTGCATCGAGAACCTGAAGAAGACGAAGCTCGGGAGGACGAGATTCATCCCACTGAGGGACGTCAACACCCCCGAGCCCCTGAACGAGATAGATGACAGCGGGGTGGTGGGATACATCCCCAACCTTCTCAGGTACGACGAGATGTATGCACCGGCCGTGTACTTTATCTGGGGCGACACCTTCATAGCGAAGAACAGACGAGTCGCCATAGATCTCGCCAGAAATGGGTACAGGGCGGTCACCCTCTCGGGAGACGTCTTCGAGGTGGAGGGCGGCCTAATAGGCGGCCACTACCGGAGGCCCCCCAACTTCGAGAAGCTGATACCGAGCGAAGACTCGATCGACAACCTCTCTCAGACCATCAAGGCCCTCAGAGGCCGGTTGAGGAACCGGATGTCGGATCTAAAGCTCTCCGGCAGCAACCTGAGGAAGTTCACAGCCCAGATAGACCACTTCAACAAGAACATCGATGAGATCGATCAGAGGATACAGGAGACCATTGAGAGCATACAGAGCCTTGAGAGAAAGATAACCACCATTGACGAGAGCGCGACGAAGGTGGCCGAGGAGAGGGAGAGGGAGCTCGCGCTCATCTCGACGCTGCAAGAGAGAAAGGAGAGGACGATCCAGCAGATCGTTAGCACAAAGAAGGAGATCGCGAAGCTGAAGGAGAAGTCCATGCCCTCAGACGTGACCGGCCTGGAGCTCTCCCACGACACCCTTCTCCGAGAGCTCCAGCAGCAGAGGAACGAGCGGGCTCAACTCAAATCAGACATATCCGTCCACACAAACTTGATAGACCGATACCTGCAGCTGAAGACCCAGGACTCCGAGGGCCAGATAGAGAGCTGGCGGGGAGAGATACTCTCCCTTGAGGCAGAGCGCTCGGACACCGAGCTGAGGATAGAAGAGATTAAATCCGAGATAACTGCCCTAGAGAAGGACTTCAAGGACGTGACTTCCGAGGTCGAGGCCACGAGTCGTGTCCTCGAGAGGCACAGGCACGCGGTACGCCAATTTGAGCGTCAGATCGAGAGGCTGGATCAGAGGCGCGTTGGTATCGAACGGAGGTCCATGGAGCACAGCATTGAAGTGGAGAAGCTCCGGCTGCAGGCGGAGCAGAAGTTCGAGGATCTGGCCAGGATGGGATTCGAGGACATGGTGTCGACGGAGGATGTTGACCTCAGCCACGTCGAGCACGTCCTGGGGCGCATCAGGCGGGAGAAGAACTCCCTCGGGGCGATCAACCAGCTCGCCATCCGACACTACGAGGAGGTCGTCGTCAACTACAAGTACCTCAGCATCAGGATCAACGAGCTGGAGGGGGAGAGGGCCTCCATATTGAAGTTCATCGACGAGGTGGAGCAGGAGAAGCAGGAGCACTTCATGAAGGCCTTCAACGAGGTCTGCGAGAACTTCTCCACGCTCTTCGCCAAGCTCACAGGCGGGGGGG
>Ga0209427_10004996_pt1 | contig 15245 bp, 9 predicted proteins | sample DeeMarSWOR136_30_FD_187465 | JGI IMG/M metagenome (GOLD analysis project Ga0209427, IMG submission 187465) | Marine sediment microbial communities from White Oak River estuary, North Carolina - WOR-1-36_30 (SPAdes) (version 2) | ecosystem: Environmental > Aquatic > Marine > Intertidal zone >...
ATGGTTGTTTCCGTCATCGCTGGACCTGATGTGGTAATTCGAGCTGATCGCGACCAGTTAGAACAATTGCTTATCAATGTAGTCAATAACTCCGTAGAAGCCAGCCTCGAATCCAAGCCAAATGGTGACGGGCAGGTTCTCGTCAGCTGGCAAACCGATGGTGAACAGCTTCAGGTCTGGATCGAAGATGATGGTCCCGGCATCGATGAAGCTATAGATCCATTTGTACCATTCTACACGAGCAAGCCCCAGGGATTAGGGATCGGTCTGGCGTTAAGCCGTCAGATAGCAGAGGTTCATGGCGGTTCTCTTACACTGGAGAACCGCCAAGATGAGACGGGATGCCGAGCCTACCTGCGATTGCCACTCAAATGAGGACATTACTGTTGCGGGAACGACTCTTGCAGGCCTGGTGTTTGGCGTTTTGGTGAGGATAAGTGTCCGTTTTCGGGCGCGCCAATCCCAAAATCGGACACTCAAGTTTTTTCACAATCATAATTCAACCACTCAAGAGGCTTTTTTGAAGATAAAGGCAAGATTTCTCTACAAATGTAGTGTGGCACGATAATTGCTAATGTTTCCAACATGGATATACCAAAAAAATTCGCAAAACGTCGGCGTTACATTCGTCGCGGCTTATATGCTTTAACAGGATTGTCTGCAATAGTGTTGGTCACTATGGGCGTTTCGCGCTTGCAACCGGCTGTGCCAAGTGTTGACCGCCGGACAATATGGATGGACACCGTTAAAAGGGGATCCATGCTTCGCCAGGTTCGGGGTGTCGGCACCCTTGTGTCGGAAGACATTCTGTGGGTTCCTGCAGCAGTGAAGGGCCGGGTGAGTCGGATTCTTGTTCAGCCGGGTACTACAGTAAAGGCGGATACTGTTATTCTGGAGTTGACGAACCCGGAATTGGAGCTTGAGGCACTTGACGCCCAATCGCAATTGAATTCCGCCATGGCAAAACTGGACGCTCAGAAAGTGAGTCTGCAAGACCAGCTTTTGGGAATGGAGGCAAATCTCGCCCAGATGAAGGCCAATTATGAAGAAGCCAAGCTCAGAGCGGAAGTAGACCAGAAACAGTTCGACGAAGACCTGATCTCGGAGCTTAACCTGACGCTTTCCAAAACCCGGGTTGAGCAGTTGGAGAAGCTGCTGGAAATTAACCGAAAGCGTCTTGAAATGTTCCGTGATCAGACCATCCCTGCTCAACTGGCCGAGCAAAAGGCGCTTTTACATCAGGCAGAATCGCTTTATAAGCTAAAACAAAGTCAAGTCGAGTCGTTACGTGTACGTGCCGGAACAGAGGGCGTCTTAGCGCGGGTGAAGGACGAGGAAAATATTGAACCCGGCCAATCGATCTCAACGGGCACGGTCGTAGCGAAGATAACCAATCCCAACCGCCTCAAAGCACAACTGAAGATCCCGGAAGTCCAGGCGCGGGATGTCCGGAACGGACTGCCGGCAGAGATAGACACCTACCATGGCATTGTTACCGGCAAAGTGTCGCGTATTGATCCAACGGTCATGGAAGGCAATGTTACTGTTGACGTATCGCTCGATGGCCCTTTACCAAAGGGAGCACGACCTGACTTATCCGTAACGGGAACCATCGAAATCGAGCATCTTGATGACGTGCTCTACGTCGGACGGCCAATTTTTGCTTCGCAGGACAGCGCCACTGAACTGTTCAAAATCGTTGACAATGGCAAATTCGCGGTACGCGCGCGTGTGCAGTTTGGACGTAACTCCGTCAGCACAATCGAGGTATTAGAGGGCTTGGATGTCGATGATCAGATCATCCTGTCAGATATGTCGCAGTGGGATGATGTTGATCGCATCAAACTAAAATGATTGCAACAACTGTTAATTTGGACAAGTATGAATGTGGCGTACAAACCAATTTCTTTAGGTGAAGCATTAGGCAAATAAACTCTTATAGGGAGCTACACAATGAATAATCATAATCAGCTGCTTATATCTTTGGAAAAAATCACCAAGATTTTCCAAACAGAGGAGATCGAAACGCACGCCCTGGCCGGCGTCCACATGGAAATCAGAGCTGGGGAGTATGTGGCAGTCGACGGGCCGTCCGGTTGCGGCAAATCAACTTTGCTGTCGATTATTGGTCTTTTGGACACACCCACATCCGGGGTGTACCAGCTCAAAGAAGAAGACGTAGCCCAGCTTTCATTGTCGCAGCGGGCACGCATCCGTAATCGAGAGGTCGGCTTCATCTTCCAGAGCTTCAACCTGATTGGTGATTTGACTGTTCAGGAGAACGTCGAACTGCCGCTTTCGTATCGCCGTTTGCGCACTTCCGAACAAAAGAATCTGGCTGGCGAGGCGTTGGAAAAGGTGGGTATGACTCACCGCCGGCAACACTACCCGGCCCAGCTCTCCGGCGGCCAGCAGCAGCGCGTCGCAGTGGCTCGGGCCATTGTGGGCAATCCGGCGATAATTCTCGCTGATGAGCCAACGGGCAACCTCGATTCGAAAAACGCAGAGGCGGTTATGGAATTGCTGGCTGCTCTGCACCGTGACGGCTCGACGATTTGTATGGTAACACACGACCCCCGCTGGGTTTACTTTGCAGACCGCACCATTCATCTGTTCGATGGACGGATAGTGGCAGATGAAGAAACGGCGGAGGTTAAGTAAAATGAGAACCTTATATCAGGACATTCGTTATGGCTTTCGGATGCTGGTAAGGAATCCAGGCTTCGCAAGCATAGCGATTTTTATATTGGCGCTTGGCATCGGCGCGAATAGCGCCATTTTTAGCATCGTCAACGGAGTGCTCCTACGTCCGTTGCCGTTCCACGAGTCAGATCGACTTGTAACGGTGTACGAAACCTACTTCGAGCAAGGTTTAATGCACGTCCCCGTCGCTCCGCCGAATTATCTCGACTGGGAAGCCCAGAACCACGTGTTCGAGGACATGGCTGCTGTCGGATTCAATGATTACAACTTTAGCGGAAGTGGTCAACCCGAGCGAGTGCAAGGTCTGCGTGTTTCGTCGAGTTTGTTCTCGCTCCTAAGAACTCAGCCAATTCTCGGCCGCATCTTCACGCCTGAGGAAGACCAATATGGTCAGCACCAAGTTGTCATCTTGAGTCACGGCTTTTGGAAACGCCGTTTCGGAGCTGATCCTGCCATCATTGGCAAGGCAGTGAGTCTCGATGACTCGAGCTACACTGTAGTCGGAATCATGTCCCCTCACTTTCAGTTTCTCAGCCCACACGTCGATTTGTGGGTACCAATAGCCTTCAACCCTTCTTTTGAACTTGCTAATCGAGGTCAGCACAGTTTCGAGGTAGTCGGACGCCTCAAACCAGGAATAGTAATTGAAGATGCCCAAGCTGAGTTCGGAGCCATCGCCAAGCGTCTTGAGCTGCAGTTCCCCGATTCAAATAAAGGTTGGGGTATCGAACTGCAACCATTGCAAGAGCGTGGGATCAGCAACGTTCGACCGATGTTGCTCATTTTGCTCGGCGCTGTCGGATTTGTTTTGCTGATCGTCTGTGCCAACGTTGCCAATCTGCTTTTGGCTCGCGCTAACACTCGCCAGAAAGAGTTTGCCATTCGCGTGGCGTTAGGAGCCAGCCAACTGCGGACAATCCGGCAGTTACTCACAGAAAGCCTGGCGCTTGCAATGTGCGGTGGTTGTCTGGGTTTACTCATAGCGTATTGTGGCATCGACGCTTTGATTTCACTCAGCCCGGAGAACCTGCCCCGCGTGGAGCAAGTCCAGATCGATAAGGCAGTGCTTGCATTCGTGCTATCCGTGTCAGCTCTGACAGGAATAATTTTTGGATTGGCCCCGGCGTTACAGGTGTCCAGATTTGACTTGAATGAATTCCTCAAAGAAGGCAGGCACGGATCTACAGGAGGTGGCTCCTGTGGTCGCCTGCGGAGTCTGCTGGTTGTGTCTCAGGTAGGACTATCCCTGCTCTTACTTATCAGTGCCGGCTTGATGGTGCGAAGCTTCCTGCGACTCCATCAAGTCGACCCAGGCTTTCGCTCAAAACGCTTGTTGACGATGGATCTTAGTTTGCCACAGGTTAAATATCCTGAAACTCAGCAGCGAGTGAACTTTATTCAAGGACTGTTACAAAAAATTGAGAATCTTCCAGGTGTGCAGTCCACAAGCGCAGTTCGGGGCTTACCTCTTTCTGGACAGAATTCAATCGTCAACTTGAGCGTCGTCGGGCGTCATCCCTTGCCGCCAGGGCAGTTCATCGGAGCCCGTTACTGTCAAGTTGGCATAAACTATTTTACGACAATGAGGATTCCTTTAATCAGAGGACGTTTCTTCACTGAGCATGATCGGGACAAAGCACAACCTGTGGTCATCATCAGCGAAACAATGGCCCGTCAGTTCTTTTCGAACGAAGAGCCCATCGGACAGCGGATCAACATTGGTGATGGCGGCCCGAATCCATGTGAAATTGTTGGGGTTGTTGGGGATGTGAAGCATACCGGCTTAGATACCGAAGGCGAGGCGCAGATGTACCTGCCAATTTATCAGCGGTGCTGGCCTTATCTGTCATTGGTAGTGGGGACAGTTGGAGACCCACGGAGTCTGGTGAACGCGGTTCGAAAAAAAGTTTGGGCGTTGGATAAAGGTCAACCGGTTCACAATATCCGCACGATGGAAGAACTGATGTCCGACTCTGTTGCCCAAAGGCGTTTCTCCATGTTGCTACTTACACTATTCTCCGGACTGGCTGTGGTTCTGGCTGTGGTTGGTTTGTACGGCGTGTTGTCATATTTGGTGAGTCAACGCACTCATGAGATTGGGATTCGTATGGCTTTGGGCGCGCGGCGTAACGATGTGCTTAAACTTGTGCTCAAAAAAGGATTGATGCTGATTGTGGTCGGCTTGGCTATCGGTGTGGCCGGGGCATTGGCACTGACGCGGGTGATCGCCAACCAGCTTTACGGCGTGAGTCCGACCGATCCCGCAACGTTTATGGGTGTTTCATTGTTCTTGACTGTGGTAGCGCTATTGGCCTGCTACATTCCGGCCCGCAGAGCAACAAAGGTCGATCCAATGACCGCACTGAGGTACGAATAATCCGATAAGAATTACGGAGGTATTTCAATGAGAACTCTATGGCAAGACATTCGTTACGGATTCCGGATACTAGTCAGGAATCCTGGTTTAACCGTTGTGGTGGTCTTAGTCCTCGGGATCGGCATCGGGGTAAGCACTGCTATATTCAGTATTGTCGAGTGGCTTTTGCTTCGTCCCTCACCATTTGCAGAGGCAAATCGTGTGGTGCGAATCTATGCCAGCAGTAGAGGGAATCCCTACGGCTCCTTCTCCTATCCGGTCTACCTTGCACTCAAGGACCAGATGTCCTGCCTTTCAGACCTGGCCGCATTTCAATACCGCGGTGCGAGCATAGAGGGCGAACCATGGATGAAGGACCTCCACGCTTCTGTGGTCTCAAGAAACTACTTCTCGGTCCTGGGCGTGAAAGCCTCTTTGGGACGAGTATTTTCCGAGAACGATGACGAAGAGATGAGAAACGAACCCGGTGTGGTGCTCAGCTACAACCTGTGGCGCCATTGGTTCGGTGCCGACCCTGGGATTGTTGGCAAATCGATTCTCATCAGTAACCGTAATGTTACCGTGCTGGGGATTACCCCTCGCGCATTCACCGGTGCAAGGCGATTCATCCCGCCGGATATCTGGTATCCGGTAGAGACTTGGAAATTGCCATGGGAACGCCAATCACGTGAGGACCGAACACTCAGCCTGCTGGGACGCCTTGGAGCGAACTCTTCCGTACAGCAGGCCCAAAGAGAGGCGGAGGTTGTATTCCGCAGACTGGAGCTGGACGATCCCTCAACACGTACTGAACAGATACCCAGGATTGTATCGGAAACCGACAAACGCTATCAGGAGTCGGGACCTGCAGCAGTCTTCCTGATGAGCATTACGGGCGTGGTCCTCATCATCGCCTGTGCCAATGTGTCTGGTTTGTTGCTGGCCAAGGCTGAAGTCAGACGCAAAGAGATGGCGATTCGCCAAGCCGTCGGGGGGACGCGTGCCCGGCTTATACGGCAATTGCTAAGTGAGAATCTTGTCCTGTCACTCGTCTCGATAGGGTTTGGTTTGTTGATAGCGATTTGCTTGATGCAGGTACTACGAGTTGTGATTGCGCCTGTGCCAGATCCCGCATTGGGCATTGGCCTCAACACGCGGGTAGCAATATTCTCCATAGCATTGTCTCTTGCCACTGCTGTTGTCTCGGGATTATTCCCTGCCCTGTATACTTCCCGACCGGATCTCGTGCCCATTCTGAAGACAGAAGTTGCCCAGACTTCACGGTCCTGCCGTGGGCTGTTTGGGCTCAACTCGCTGGTGGTCGGCCAGTTGGCGTTGGCACTGCTCCTAATTACAGGGGCCGGTCTTTTGTTCAGGAGCTATCTGAACTGCTGCTCGGCGGAGCTGGGATTTGAGAGAAGAGATGTCCTGCTGGCCGAGCTCTCACCTCCGGCAGATGAAGCTGGGGGCAGAACGTTCTACCGGGAATTGCTGGCACGGCTCAGAGAGCTGCCGCGCGTCAAGATTGTCAGCCTGGCCATGTACGCTCCCTTCAGCATGACGAGAAGCGGTGCAACTCGACAGGTATTCTTACCCGAAGAGGAGACGCCGGGGGATTCACAAGGTTGGGCCATCAAATGCAACATCGTGGACCCTTATTACTTCCAAACACTCGGCATTCGGATTCTGCGAGGCAGAGGCTTTACTGAACAGGATGAGCGGTCGGGACATAAGGTGGTATTGGTGAACGAGATAATGGCCCATCGCTTCTGGCCGGACAAAGACCCGACTGGTCAATACATTCGAATTGGGAACCCCGGTGCAGAAACCTATCAGGTGGTCGGTGTTGTCGGAAACGTGCGATACAACGATATCGATAGTCCACTGGATCCTCGCATGTATGTCCCCTTTGGACAGGAGTATAGCTACGAGATGGTACTTCTGGTGGAAACGGATGTCAAACCGCGAGCCTTGGAGGAACCGGTCCGGAAACAGATACGGGATCTGAGTCGAAGCATTGATCTGTACCCGATGACAACGCTCGCCGAGTCGATCCGTGCTGCGACCTATGATCGAGAGGTCAGCGCGGGCCTGGTGGGCCTCCTGAGTCTCCTGGGCTTGATCCTGGCAAGCGCCGGACTCTATGGAGTTGTCGCTTTTGCTGTGAGCCGGCGCACCTACGAGCTGGGCATTCGAATAGCGCTGGGTGCGCAGCGCAACGATGTGCTTAAACTTGTGATCAAAAGAGGATTGACCCTGATTGTGATCGGCTTGGCCATCGGGATGGGCGGCGCGCTGGTACTGACGCGAGTATTATCCAGCCTTCTCTATGGTGTGACACCAACCGACCCGGCGACCTTCGTAGCCGTCTCTCTGTTACTGACGGCGGTTGGCTTGATAGCCAGCTACATCCCCGCGCGCAGAGCGACAAAAGTAGACCCAATGATTGCCCTGAGATACGAATGAGGGGTGACAGGCTATGAGTGACAAGATTGAGTTTCAATATTGTATAGACTTACTTATTTTGCGAAAGGTCAAACATGATAAAACTACATAATATTGAAAAGTTCTACGAGACCGGCGCCGGCAAAAGTTCTGTCTTGCGTCAAATCAGCTTCAATATCAAGGAAGGCGAATTCGTTACCATCATGGGGCCTTCCGCCGCGGGAAAAACCACCTTGCTGAATATTCTCGGAATGCTGGACAGCGCCTGGAGCGGTGAATATTACTTCATAGATCATCCTATTCATGAACTCAGACCCAAAGAGCGAATGGCGCTTAACAAAAGATATATCGGTTTCGTCTTTCAGAATTTCAATCTGCTGGATAGCCTCACGGTTTATGAGAATTTAGATGCTCCTCTGTCATATAGAAACGTAAAAAGTTCGGAGCGTTCCAGCATCGTATGTGACACACTCGATCGTTTCCATATTGTTGCAAAAAAGAACCTTTATCCCAGTCAGCTCGCGGGAGGCCAACAGCAGTTGGTTGCCATAGCGCGTGCCGTGATTGCCAACCCGAAGCTGATCCTCGCCGATGAGCCTACAGGGAACCTGCATTCCAGACAGGGCGAAGAGATTATGCAGCTATTCAAAAGATTGAACAAGGAAGGCACAACCATCATTCAGGTCACTCATTCAGAAAAATATGCATCGTACGGACATCGTATCATAAAACTCTCAGACGGCTGGCTTGATGGAGAAATCACTCCAGACGAACTGAGTGATTAGAAAGGATGAATAAGAAATGGTATCTTTATGGCAAGACATTCGTTACGGACTTCGGATGCTGGCCAAGCATCCCGGATTCACAGCAGTGGCTGTGTTGACGCTTGCGATCGGCATCGGCGCGAACATGGCGATCTTCAGCTTCGTTCATACGGTTCTGTTGGACCCGTTGCCTGCTCACGACTCTCACCAACTGGTTCAGATACGTGCTTTGGACAAAGAAAGCGGGCAGTATCGTATAGGTGTCAATCCACCCACGTTAAGTGAATTACACCAGCAGGATGAGATTTTCTCGGAGCTGGTGGTCTTCGAAAACCATTCAATTACCTATCAAGGAGAACTTTTCCAAGAAAGAGCATGGGGCAATAAGGTGTCTCCGAATTTTTTTGATGTGTGGGACGTTGCGCCGCAGCTAGGCCGGACGTTTGCCGCGGACGAGGGACAACCGGGCAAGGACAAAGTAATCATTCTTAGCCATGCGTACTGGAAAGGCCGCTTCGGTGGCCGAACCGACATCGTCGGAGAGACGATTCATTTTAATGAGGTTGATTTGACCGTGGTGGGCGTGATGCCGCCCGATTTCCGGTTTCCGTATAGCCAGCTCAACTACTGGATTCCGGGAGAATATCCGTTGCTGCCGCTTGCTTATACCTATCGCGACTTCGGATTGGTGGCCCGGCTGCAGCCGGGGGTTACGTTAACACAGACCCAAGCCCTACTGGACACCATCGCGGCACGACACGCTCACGACCATCCCACAGGCAACAAAGGATTCGGAATCACCGTTCGTCCTCTCCGGATGATGTTCGCCACCGAGGAGATTCAGAAAACGCTGTTGAGTTTGATGGGTGCGGTTGGATTCATCCTTCTAATCGCCTGCGCCAACCTCGCGAATCTGCTATTCGCCAGAAACGAAAATAAAAAACGAGAACTCGCGGTTCGTAGTGCCTTGGGAGCCGGGAAACTTCGACTCCTTCGGCAACTGCTCACGGAAAGCGTACTTCTGGCTGTTTTCGGCGGCTTTTGCGGGCTGCTGGCAGCCTATTGGGGCATAGAAGCCCTAACCATAGTAGTCCCTGAGAACATGCCCCAACTAAAGCCCATGCAAATCGACTTCGGTTTGTTAGGACTCACCTTGGTGCTCTCCGTCGCGACCGGGATCGGATTTGGCCTGGCTCCCGCGTGGTTTGCCTGCCGTGGAAAAATAAGTGACTCTCTAAAACAAGCGGTTTCCGCCGTCAGCCCGGACCGAACACGCAGACATTTGAGCAACGCCTTGGTTGCGTCGGAAGTGGCCTTGGCCGTGGTGCTATTGAGCGGCGCTGGATTAATGATATCAAGCGTGATCAAACTTCTGGAGGTCGATCCCGGCTACAATCCGACCAATCTCGTGCGCATCCACTTGACGCCTCCTTGGCAGAAATATCAGGACTTAGAAAAGAAAAACTTCTTTTTACAACAACTACATGAACGCTGGTCTTCCCTGCCTGGCGTTGATTCCGTGGGAATCGGTGTCTCTTACGCAGGACAAAAATCGGAATCCTGGACCGATTCCGACGGGACAAGCTGGGACGTTCGCAAAGCCGGATGCGGCATTGGTGACGAAAACTTCCTAAAAACCATGGGCGCTCGTTTAGTCGTGGGTCGATACTTGGAGCAATCTGATATTGGCGTAGGGAGGAGAACCATCGTCATCAATGAACTGATGGCCCAGCGCTTCCGGCTCGGGGAAAATCCCGTCGGGAAAACCATCGCACGTGTTACCAGACAAGGCCATGTGAATTATGAAGTTGTAGGTGTCGTTAACGATTTGCGCGATTACAGATTAAACCAAGAGATAGAGCCCATCTATTACCGTCCCTATCAGGAAATAAGCTTAGGCCCCCCGCAGTTTATTGTAGTCCGAACAAGGATGGAATCAGAGTTGATTTTTAAAAGTCTGTGCAACGATCTCAAAGACCTTGAACCGGCTATGAGTGCCCCCACTTTTGAATTTGTAGAGTATTCGCTCTACAACTCGACGGCCTCTCATAGAATCTATATGAAATGCATGACTTTATCTGCAGCCGTGGGATTAGGTCTTGCCGTACTGGGAATCTATGGAGTTCTGGCCAATTCGGTTGCGCGACGGACCAAAGAATTTGGCATTCGAATGGCTTTGGGTGCCCAAGCAAGCGACGTGTTGAGGGGTGTGCTGATGCAGGGACTCACGCTGACAGCTACTGGGGCAGCCGTCGGCTTAGCTGGAGCGTTTGCCCTGACCAGAGTCATTTCCAGCCTTCTGTACGACGTTAGTCCAACTGATCCACTCACATTTGTGTGTGTGTCACTGGTTTTGGCTGGTGTTGCCCTGTTGGCGAGTTACATTCCGGCGCGCCGGGCGGCCCGGATAGATCCCATGGTGGCATTGAGGTACGAGTAATCCGATTAGAATTATGGAGGTATTTTCAATGAGAACCTTATGGAAAGACATTCGTTACGGATTCAGGATGCTGGTCAGAAACCCAGGCTTCAGTATAGTCGTGGTGCTGATCCTGGCGGTCGGCATTGGGGCGAACTCAGCGGTCTTCAGTGTCGTGAACGGTGTGCTTCTTCGTCCTCTGCCATATGATGAGCCGGATCGAATCGTTCGCGTCTACAACAATTACCTGAAGTTAGGTTATAAGCATATTTTAATCTCGGAACCTGAGTTTATCGACTACAGGGATCAGGATGAAGTGTTTGAGGACATCGCAGTATTCGCGTCGACGGGCTTTAATCTCACCGGCGCAGACGAACCCCAAAGGTTTCGAGGTGCGCGCGTCTCCTCGAGCCTTTTCCATGTACTTGGCGCCGATGCAATGCTAGGCCGGACTTTTTTGCCCGAGGAGGATCAATCTGGTCAAAACCACGTTGTTCTCGTGAGTCATGGTCTTTGGGAGCGCGGCTTCGGCGGCGATCCGAATCTTGTCGGGCAGACATTGAGGCTCAACGACGAAAGCTATACGGTTGTGGGGATTATGCCTCCTCATTTTCAGTTTCCAAGACATGCCGATCTATGGATACCTATAGCACTTAATCTTCAAAACTTGGATTTTCGTGGACGCCGCTACCTGAGTGTCGCAGCAAGGCTTAAACCGGGTGTCACGACGAATCAGGCACAGGTGAATATGGATCTTATTGCTCACCGACTCCAGGAGCAGTACCCAGATTACTACCCAGAGGACTCCGGCTGGGGTATAAGCCTTGTCCCGCTGCATGAGCAGACCGTTGGAGATATTCGGCCGGCTCTTCTGCTGCTGTTCGGAGGGGTCGCCTTCGTGCTGCTGATCTGTTGCGCCAATGTGGCTAATCTGTTGCTGGTTCGAGTCAATTCGAGAGGAAGGGAGATCGCCATTCGAAACGCACTGGGTGCCAGTTGGGTGCGTCTGATTCGGCAAATGCTAACCGAGAGTGTGTTGCTGGCCATAGTTGGAGGCGCATTGGGTTTAGTGTTGGCTATTCAGATGATTGACCTGCTGGTGGCTCTTACCCCGGCCAACGTTCCTCGTTTGGAAGAGATCAATATCGGTGCCACTGTGCTTTGCTTTGCGCTGGCAGTCTCGCTCCTGACCGGGGTGATCTTCGGATCGATTCCCGCGCTGAAGGCTTTAAAGCCAAACATCAGCGGATCGCTCAGGGAGGGAACCAGGCGTACGACGGAAGCTCTTCCCGGTCGTAATGTTCAGAACCTGCTGGTCATTTCCGAACTAGCCCTGGCGATGGTTTTATTGATTGGTGCGGGGCTGATGATAGCGAGTTTTTTCCGCCTACAGAAGACCAAGCCAGGATTCAATCCAGCAGATGTTTTGACAACCAATATTTCGCTACCTGAATCCATGTATTCCGAACCTCATCAGGTATCTCTCTTCTATCAACAAGTTCTTGAGCGACTTGAAAGCCTACCAGAAGTGCAGTCCGTGGGCGCGATCAGTCACCTTCCCCTGATGGGGGGAGAGGCTTGTTGTTTTGGGATTGAGGGACGTCCATTCGACATGGACAACACTGCTGACTTCCGCGCGATCAGTCCCAGCTACTTCCAGGCGATGGGCATTCCTCTCCTGAGGGGTCGTTATTTCAGCGAGGCAGACGTAGGGAACAGCGCAGGGGTCATCATTATAAACGAAACGATGGCTCATCGTTCCTGGCCGAATGAGGATCCCGTGGGCAAGAATATAGCTATCGACAAAACCGGAGAGACAGGCGCGCGAGAGGTTGTGGGGGTAGTCGGGGATGTAAAACATTATGGACTGGCCACCGAACCAAGACGAGAGATGTACGTGCCATACCTCCAAAGACCCCGGCACTCAATGACCTTAGTAGTACGCGCCCGTTCCGACCCTATTAATCTGGCAAAGGTTGTGCACTACGCCGTCCGTAAAGTGGATAAAGATCAACCAGTTTTCAACACCCGCACTATGGAGGATATCCTGTCTAATTCGATCTCGCGTCCCCGTTTTAGCATGCTGTTTTTAGCCATCTTCTCTGCCGTAGGTTTGTGCCTCGCGGCTATTGGGACTTATGGCGTCATCTCCTATTCCGTCAGTCAGCGCACCCACGAGATCGGCATTCGCATTGCTCTGGGAGCAAGGACGAGCGACGTGCTCAAAATGGTTATGCAGCAAGTGCTTAAACTCACGCTAATCGGTCTCGGAATAGGTATAGCCGCAGCGTTTGCCCTGACCCGCGTTATTTCCAGCATGCTGTACAATATAAGTCCGACCGATCCCGTAACCTTTGTGTGTGTCTCGCTTTTCTTGGCTGGAGTAACGCTACTGGCCAGCTATATTCCCGCGCGAAGGGCAACGAAAGTCGACCCGATGGTGGCCCTAAAATACGAGTAGTAGATACGAAAAATGGAGGCAAAGTAAATGGGAACTCTATGGCAAGATATAAAATATGGATTACGAATGCTGGCTAAAAATCCCGGTTTCACTGCGGTGGCGGTCGTTTCATTGGCGGTTGGAATTGGCCTTACGGCGACGACCTTTAGCTTAATGGATTGGCTCTGGCTGCGTCCGCTGCCGGTTGCACATCCTCGTCAGCTTTTTCGCGTCTTTGCCAGCACCGACCAATATCTATATGGATCTTTTTCCTATCCCGATTACATCGAGCTTCGTGATCGGTGCCGTGCATTTTCCGGCCTTGTGGCTACCGACCGTCGCGGTGCTATCTTAAAAGGAAGCGAAGGCTCGGAGATGCTCTCGGTAGACGTGGTTTCGCGCAACTACTTCACCGTTTTGGGCGTAAAAGCTGTTCTTGGCCGTGTCTTTTCTGCCGAAGACGATCCTGCCTCGGTCGCAGAACCTGTGGTTGTTATTAGTCACGGCCTCTGGCACCGTCGTTTTGGGGGGGATGCTGATATCGTCGGTAAAACGATTTTGCTTACCGGGAGGAACGTGACGGTGATAGGGGTAACTCCCAAAGTTTTCATTGGCACGACGAATCTAAGGCGGTGTGAGGTTTGGTATCCCATAGAGACCTGGGACCAGGGTGAGATGGAATCACGAGATTGGCGCCAGTTTGAGCTATTGGGCCGCCTTCCTCCTGGCGTCACTGTCACAAAGGCCCAGGCAGAGGTTGACACTGTTGTGCGGCAGCTAGCAGCGGTGTACCCAGCGACCAATAAAGGAGAGAGAGGATTAGTCGTTTCTGAAGCCAGGTTCCGACTCAGGGATCAGGGTGGGCCTTTGCTCTTAAGCACGTCGATTGTGGGTTTGGTCTTATTAATTGCTTGTGCGAATGTTTCCAGCCTTCTGGTGGCTCGTTCTGAGCTTAGGCGCCGGGAAATGGCCATCCGGTTTGCCGTGGGCGGTGGGCGAGCCCGACTCGTTCGCCAGCTGCTGACGGAAAGTCTTTTGCTGTCTCTGCTGGGCGTCGGAGTCAGCATCCTGCTAACCAAGTGGGTAATTGCTGCTTTGCCAGCGTTGATGCCGCCAATGTTCACTTCTACTTTGGACGTTCGCCTGGATCATCGTGTGGTTGGATTCACTTTGGTAGTTTCCTGGTTGGCTACCTTGATCTTTGGTTTAGCTCCCGCTCTGCGCGCCTCGAAGCCAAGTTTAACACCGTTGCTCAAGGGCGAGTATATTCAGAATGGGAAAGGCCGGCGCCGATTTTCCGGGCTCAACGCTATGGTAGTCGGCCAGCTGGCATTGTCGATGGTACTTTTGGCTACGGCAGGCCTGTTAATGAAAAGCTTTTTGCAGTGTCTCAACACAGATTTAGGGTACTTCAAGAAAAACATACTCCTGGCTTACCTTATGCCTTCTGGCGATGACGAGCAGACGGCGCTCTATTACCAACAGTTGGTCGAGCGGGTTCAAACCCTACCCGGAGTCAGGCACGCCAGCATTGCCCGGCATCCTCCCTTCAGTGGGTCCGGAGGATACGGTACGAAAAAGGTCTTTCTTCCAGGCGATAAATCGTCTGCTCACGAGCAGGGTCGGGCGTTCAAGTACAATATAGTGGGGCAGGATTATTTTCGCACGATGGGAGTTCATCTCTTGCAAGGCCGTGAGTTCAATGACCTTGACAACCAGTCACATCCGAAAGTCGTCCTGGTGAGCGAAACGATGGCCCGGCGTCTTTGGCCCAACAGGAATCCCCTGGGTCAATTGATCCGGATTGATAAGCCACAGGATCAAGCATGGGAGATCATCGGCGTGGTTGAGGATTGCAAACACAATAATGTCGAGGAGGAAACCGGAACCGTACGTGTATTTTCCATTCAGACAACTATTCTGGCATGAGATGACCCTCCTGGTAGAAACGTCCGTCGACGCAGGCGAGGTGGCTAAGCTCGTTCGAAGCGAAATGCGAGCACTCAATAAAGATGCGGCTTTATACCAATTGTATTAAATTACTGCGCTTCTTGTATTTGGCACAAATGAGTGGCAGCCTTGAGCACGGCGCCCCGCTTGAGCTCGTCGAAGGCTTGG
>Ga0209427_10004998_pt1 | contig 15243 bp, 8 predicted proteins | sample DeeMarSWOR136_30_FD_187465 | JGI IMG/M metagenome (GOLD analysis project Ga0209427, IMG submission 187465) | Marine sediment microbial communities from White Oak River estuary, North Carolina - WOR-1-36_30 (SPAdes) (version 2) | ecosystem: Environmental > Aquatic > Marine > Intertidal zone >...
CACACGCATCGCGTCTTCGTAACGGTCACGGGTTAGCTCGTGATCCGAAAAGCGTGCTTCTTCATAAGCCTGCAATAGCTGGTTGACTGCGGCGTCGTCCAATGAGACCTCCTTCAACACTCGCTCAACATATTCACCTGCAGTTTCAGAGTAGAGCCGTGTCACACCAGTGTTTGTGCCGCACATGTCCTCGAATGTTCTATACGTTAGTGATATTGCGGCAGCATACTTGCCTGTGTCAGCTAGCTTCTTGATACGTCGCATCTTTCTGGCCAAGTCACTCTCAGGTGAGGTGTCCAGCCCCTTGCCAAATCCACGCACAAAGTAGAGGTAGAGTCCGAGAACAGCCACCGCGGCCCCAATGGTCACGAAAGGCACCATGAGTTCTAACAGACCTGGGAGGCCAGGTCCGGGTGGCACTATATACATCACGAACTCTGTTGAATCGACGAATGGAATATCTGTTGAAACGAGAGTTGCCATTAGATAGTAGACTCCCACAGAGTCCTCTCTATAGCGTCGTGTGAAAGCACCGTTTGAGTCCGTAGTTTCAGCATAAGTCCAAGTCCGGTTCACAAGGAGGTTGACATTGCGATACCTTATGGGGTTGCCAACCTCGTCGGTCAGGATTACTAAGATTGTGAAATCGGTGCCATTTACGACCTGTTCAGGAGTTCCTCCAAAGTCAAAGACGACATTGGCGATGTAATGCACAGTATTGACTGAGTCGCCACTTGACGGCAGAAGGTCGCGAGGGCCGATTCCGGGGAACCTGACAGTAATCGGGTGAATACCACTTCCGACCCCAGTCCAATCTGTGGGGATTGTTAGCATGAAACCTGCTGAGGTGCCTGGAATGTATCTGTCAGCTATGTGATCCTCTCCCAAGAAGATGCTCACATCTGTATCGTTGACAGGATTGTTGTCTACATCTTCAATCGCGACGTCCACCCAGATTGTTTCACCGGGCATCACTTCGTATGACTGGGGAAGAGTGACTGTGACTATGGTGTCAATAGGAACCTGCACCCACCAGAAGTCCGACAACCCAGTGGCATCAAAGTAGCCTCCTGGGTCAACTCGAAGGCTTATGTTGTAGGTGCCCTTAGGGAACGTCGGGGGAACCTGCAAGGTCATGGAGAATGTTCCGTCAGACCCTATGACTGTGGAGTCAATTGGATTACTATCAGCGAGTATCTGGATTGGAACAGACGGCACAGGTATTCCACCAAACATCCCATACCCTGATATCGTGAAGGAGTCTCCCCGCCTGACAGACCACACAGTCTGTGCATCAAGATAAAGCACAACTTGTCCTCGCACCTCAATACCCTCAGGAGGCGTCGATGCAGGTTCGAAGGCCAGATTGGGACGAACGAATGTGACATAGTATTGATTCATGTCGGCGCGATGTGCCCAACCGATGTTATGCACGTAGCTGAAGGACCCTGCTACGCCGTCTGTGATTGTGATTGTCTGTACGACCCAGTCTGTGCCGTTGATCCAATGAATCTCAACTTGGTAGCCGACCATTGGGGTTCCATTTAAGAATCGTAGATTTCCACTTATCGTGACGGACCCGCCTCTGTAGACAGTATAGGTATCAGGATCTGCCGTGAGGTCCACAAAGTATCGTTGAATGTCAATAGTGATTGGAGGTGTCGTGTAGTCAGCAATCCAATTCTGCGGCGATATATACTGTGCGCTTATGTCGTGGAAACCTGGAGAGGTTGTTTCGGGAATTGGCCAGTAGTAAATGAAAGTGCCATCAAGTGCCGTAACTGTAGTGCCAACCGGACTTCCATCTACTAGAATCTGAATCGTGGCTCCACCAATGGGTCCTGGTCCAATCACATAGGTGAGGGTGCCGCTTATCGGGACGGTCTGAAGGATGTAGTAGCTAGGTGCTCCAACGTCAAATCCGCTAATCACAGTCAACCACTGGTCTAGTTGCAGAAGTTCGTGATTAGACTCGAAGTTAGCAATGAACGGCGTTCCATCATAAACCCCATATACCTCAATCCCTGACCGAACCGAATCCTCATCCATTTGAGAGTATACAAAGGTCACCCAGCCAGTACCATCAGTTACCAACGGAGTATCATCCAGCCTGTGAACCGTTCCATTGAACCAGTAAAGCTCGATAGTCGCTCCGGCGATGTCAGTGCCATTGTGAGCAAAGTACAAGTGCGCTTGAACAGTCAGAGTTTCATTCTGATACACTGGATTCGGTGCGAGGAAGATGTCCATCCAGACCGGGTATCTCTGCGCGTATACTTGGAACACTCCGCTCTCAATGTTGTCATTGTAGGGACTCGTGCTTGTATAGTTGGACTTGAAGTAATAGAAGCCCTCAGAATCAGGTGGTACAATGAAGTAGTTTGTATAGCTGAAGTATCCTGTCCCGTCAGTTGGTCTGGTTGCAATGTGATTCCAGGGGCCAACTGGGCTGCCTGACATGAAGATATCGACATTCTCCCCCACAAGAGGAGGAACACCACCAAGATAAGTCAGCCATCCCTCAATCAGCAGCCCTTGATCAAGATAGACTGTAGGTTGTATGGCAAGATTGAGTTCCAGCTGATACAAGATGAGAGTGGCGCCTTGACTGAACGAGAATTCATCGGCCCAGAGTGGATCTGTGCTGATGTATTCGCACCATACCGAGATAGGTCCAGGTGAATCTGAGAGAGAGAAGTTGTACTGGAAGCTGAACCCACCAGTGGCATCCGTTATCTTGGGATAGGGATAGGTGCCCGTGGTGTTTTGGTAGTAAATCGTAACGGTAGCTCCAGGAACGGGGCTTAGATTGTGGCTGAATCTCAGTGTACCCGAGTAGTACATCACCTCGTCAAGATGGTAGGTTCCATTGATTGGGTTGATTGTGAAGAAGGTCTGATACCTCTGGAGCCAGAGTGAGGGAACAAGTGTGGCTGATGCCTCAGCATAGGGTCCGGTTTCGGGGAAGTACGCCCAAACATCCACGATATCCTCGTCGTGGTTGATTGAGAGTGGATTGAAAAACTCGTAGTGACCGGTCGCGTTGGTGGTGCGCATGTAGGAGTAGGTGCCCGTGCTATTGGACCAGTAGACTGTCACAGATTCTCCAGGAATCGGTGAACCGAACTCGTCCAGTAGTTCACCATAGATGTACACTGTTTCATTGAGATGAAATACTGAACCGTTTGAGAAGACGCTTAGATAGGTGGAAGGCTGGAGAATGAATGGATACAGATGCCACGACTCGCCTCCATGGGCGTTCGGATAGGAAGGAGTGGTCGCATACAGTGTGGCATTGGTGTCATACTCATGGCTTCTGGGTACTTGGTGATAGTAGATGTACCCACCTGTCGAGTTCGCAGAGACTGTTGTGAGGTTGTACAATCCAGTCGAATTGTGCCACCAAATCGTCACTGGAGCGTTCTCAAAAGGCCATGCGATCTCAGGAAGGGAAACTACTCCCTGAATTGTGAGTGTCCACCCGAGGTATACCGGGTCAGGATTAGAGAATATCGTGATGTCAACGTCCCACTTCTTAACCTCAACCTGTCGTACAGGCGATTGTGAATCATCATAATACATGTCCATGGAAGTAAATGATACCCAGTAGTCAACAGACCCTTCATAGCCGGCGGGAACCGTGTATGTGAACTCATAGTATCCTCCGGCAAGTGTGGTGTTCGAACCAATGTGGACTGGAAGCCCAGCATCCCACCAGAAGTCTACAACCTTTCCTGCCAGACCCGTGCCATTTGTTCCATCCAGAAGCCAACCATATATCGTGATGTTCTCGTAGATGTGAATCGGAGAGGGTTTCAACCACCAGTACGCATCCATGTTTGTCATGTCAACAGGCCGCCGACGTATCTCGACTGGCACAACATCCGAGCTATCCGAAACACCCGGGATTGTCGATGTCCAGTTGATGTAAGCATCTGCCCACCCAAGATCATGACCGCTGGCGATTGGGTGGTTGTACGAGAAGAAGCCAAAACCATCTGTCACACGAGTGGTGAGATAGGTCCCGTTGAAGTAGATGTCAACACTCTCGAATGGGAGAATAGTGCCGTCGAAGAGCTGGAGGACACCCTGATAATTGAGAGTCGCTCCTCTCCATGCTGGATTCGGACTGACAGTAAGATATGAGGTGGCAAGCCCATAGACTGTAACAGTTGAATTGTCAGACGACCTAGCTGGTAAGTAGATCGGAAGTCCCGTTCCCGGGTCATACTCTCCCGCATAGCTTGACCAGAGTTCATGTGCTCCTGGAGCCATCAGGCTCATCAACGTGGAGTTGCCACCATCAATATAGAGAAAGTACCTGTAGGACCCATTGGCCTGGATTAGGGCAGAACCAAGCTGATCATTGTCCCACATTATCTGCATCCATGGGTTATTCAGAGTAGTGCCATCCACTGGTTGACCCTCGGAATCGGTCATGTTGCCTCTGATGTCAAGTGTGTCGTTCCAATGCGCGATATGGGTGTCTAGACCCTGTTTTATGTCGATATCGATGGTTTCACTCGCAAAGAAGCTCTTCTCGGGTTCAGAAGAGGCAAGCATTGGAATAGGTGTTGATGCCGCAGAAACTATGGTCCAGTTGGCAACCGTGAAACCTGCAGTGGAGTATGTGGCTGTGATGTTGTGAGGCCCAACAGTAGAACCTGACGGGAACACGTAGCTGAGATTTGCCAGCGGGAGAAGGATTCCGGGTTGGATCTGGGCGGCACCCATCGCCACGGAGTCAGTCACATCGTAGAACGAGATTGTTTCTGGTGTGGAAATGGGAACATAGTCAACCATCAACAGTGCGCTCAGTGTAAAAGGAGTGCCAATCTGGACCCATGCGGGGGACAGATTCGGCCAGACCCACAGCTGAGCATTACCCGACCCCATATTGACGGGGTCCTCTCCACCTCCCATGCTGCCGGGGAGAGGAATAGGAAGGACCTGAATCCACTCGCCGCCATCGGGATGGCCTGTCATAGGAACGAAGACCTCTGCCCAGAACATCATGTGACGAACTTTGATCTCTCGGTACCCTCCCATTGGGTCACCCACAGCGTAGCCCATTGTGATACGGGCGGGAATGTCAAGGTACCTCATGAAGACACAGTAGGCGGTAGCAAAGTCCATGGGAAGTCCACCGCCTCTCTCAAGGAACCAGTCGGTGACCTCTTGGCCTGGAGGGGGACGGTCATTGTAATCGTCCAGCATCAGCTCGAATATGCCGCTTCGGAAGTAATTGTCGACGACCATGGCTGTTTGATACGCGTTGCCTGCTCCTAGAAACACAGATGCGTTGTCAATTACTCTCTGGGTCAGTGTAACTCCGCTCAACGTTGAATACATGCTTTGAATTGGTGGAGGAGCTTGGTTTCCATCACGGGCCCTGGTCGCTACATCGAGAAGGTTCTGGTCTATGTAGGTGACCTCATAACTGAGCAGAATGCTCTGGTCTGGGTCGCCTATGAAGAACGGACTTAGTAGAGCTGTACCATATTCATCTGTATAGAGGTTGTAACTCTGTAATCTGCTTGGACTGTGAGGTTGATACACTCCTCCTACCAGTTCCCCCGTTTCAAAGGAGTCTTGTATAATCATGGCGTCAGGAAACAGTGAGGGGATCTCGATATCGGCGGCACTTGGTCCAGGTGTTACATTCAGGAATACCCTATAGATCGGGTTTGTGGCAAAGAGTGGGTCAATCTCTCCGAGTGTCCACTGTGTTGTATCGGACTTTGTCCAAGAGGCGCCGTCATAGCTGTCATAGGCAGTCTTCCGCCACAATTGGGGGGGATCTTCGGGTGCGACATAGAACAGTGTATTCTCCATCTGATCAAGCAGATCATCCGGCAATGACATGTTCATTGGGACATCCGTATAGTTGATGTTGTCAAACCAGTTAGACCGTCCGCCGGCCCAAGGGATATCGTAGTCCCATTCTATAGCATCATCGTATGATGTGTGCGGGTCGTAATCTCTCACACCAACAAACTGCACGAGTACGAATGAGTAGAGCGCCCAGACTATCATTGCGACCAGAATCAGTGAGCTGACTACAGTAGTGAAACCCATTCTACGGTCGTCAGTCGTAACGGCGGCACTCAAGTGTTTATACCTCTCATTTTCTAGGTTCCCGCGTGTATTTGGGGCAGAACCCGCATTAGGTGGTGAGTCATCTGCCATGAACCGTCCGGCTCAATGAATTAAAGGGTTTCTCGGACCTTTCCACTCTCCTATTAATCGAAAGCCCCCAACAGACAGCAATATCATTATGTAGGCGGCTTCATGAAGAGCCAAGAAGACCAAGTGGGTGGGACGATGACACTTGAGGAGAGAATTGACTCATTTGTGCGTGAAGAGATGACACGCTCAGAAGCAGGCGCGCACGCCTACGATCATGTGAAACGAGTCCATTCCATTGCGATGGAGATAGGAAGGGAGTTGCGTGCTGACCTCCGGGTGCTGGGCGCTGCTGCACTCCTTCACGATGTCGGACGTTTCCGCGAGGAGGAAACAGGAATCTCTCATTCTAAGCTCTCAGGTGATATGGGGGAGGACATTCTCCGGGAACTGAAATACACAGATGCAGAGATTCAGGGTATCAAAGAAGCCATCAGGACGCATCGTTTCAGTGAAGACCTCACACCCACTTCACTTGAGGGAGAGATTCTTAGCGACGCTGACAAGTTGGATGCGATGGGGGCGATCGGTGTGTTTCGTGCAATAGCTCAGGCTGCTGTAGAGAACGCAGGGTTTGAAGCCTTCTTGAAACATGCAGATGCAAAACTGCTCAAGCTTCGCGACCTCGTGCACACCAAACCTGCAAGAGAGATGGCTAAGGAACGTCATAGGGTCCTGCAGTCCTTCGTGGAGGAGTTGCGTAGAGAACTCGAAGAAGAGAGCTAGGGAGGGTTCTTCCCAAGAAACATCTCGAGGTAGGAGCTTCGCGTTGACGTCTCTGAATCAAGTCCTAGTTTCTCAAGAACCGCAAACATCCTATCTCTCATGGGCTCAATCAGTTCCTTGGACTCAACCACTTGTTCAATCTCGAGGTAGTTTCCTACTCCTTCCACTTCATCAAGACTCAGGGTAAGGTCCTCCAACGAATAGAAGACACGCTTCTTCACCACTTCGGCAATATATCTGAAACCAAGATGATCAAGAAGTGATTTTGCAGTTGCGACGTCGAAGAGACCTACTGAAAGCTCGATTCTGGTCTTCGAAAGTGGGTCTACTTTCGGGCCTTTGTATGTGAGTTCGTACAGGGGCCGGGATTCATCAACATGCTCCCTTGGTTCTTGGGAGTACGGCAGCCTCCTTCTGAGCCGCAGTGCCTCATCCGTTTCTTGGAATGCTCTACAAGGATGGTCATAATACGCGTCGGCCTGTGTTTCACTGTTAAGTTGTTGAGCTTCAATGCGTTCTAGAGCGTTTCTGATGGATTCCAAGTCACTCACAGGGGTCTTGACTTCAACCTCGAATGTCATCTTGTTCATTCTGTCTTTCACCTTTGAGCCCCTAACGTCGATTTCAACATACAAATCTGGAGTTAGGTGTTTCTCTATTCGTGGTATGATAGGTCACGGGCCACAATCCACATAACTGGAGTCACAGTCCAGTCACAGTGGGTGTCACATTGTCGAGATTCCTTGGTTTCAAGTGTGCTAAGTGCGGGAGGGAGTACACAGAGGATAATGTACCACCAAATGACAACTGCGGCGGCAGGATTGACATAACACTCGACCTCGAGGCGTTGAAGGAATCCTTCTCTCGTGATAGTATTGAAAGTCGGAAAGGCGGGCTTTGGAAGTACTTTGAACTCATGCCCCTAAGGCATCATGCGAACATCGTGACTCTTGGTGAGGGAGGTACTCCCCTTATCAGAGCGGGACGGTTGGGGGAGAAATTGGGACTCTCCAACCTGCTGTTGAAGATTGAAACCCTCTGTCCTTCGGGATCCTTCAAGGACCGTCCCATTTGCGTTGGCGTGAGCCGTGCACTGGAAGATGGAGCCGAAACTGTAGTAGCAGCATCCTCAGGAAATGCAGCCGCAGCCATGTCCACGTATGCTGCCAAAGGGGGGTTGAGAGCAGTGGTGTTTGTACCAGAGGACGCCCCAGCAGGAAAGCTAGTCCATCTAAGGACTCTTGGAGCTCGTGTATTTCGTGTTCACAAAGTTGAGGAAGGGGTTGACCCAACTACTACTCTACTCCGAGCCGCCTGCGATGAACTTGGGTGGACACCCACTCCCTCATTCGGGCCTTTCAACTGCTTCCAGTTTGAAGGTACAAAATCGCTTGGATATGAGATTGCTGAGCAGATGGCATGGAAAGTACCAGATTGGATACTATTCCCCACAGGCAGCGGAGGGCTTATGGCCGGAACTATGAAGGGGCTCTGGGAATTCCAGCAAATGGGGCTGATTGAACAACTTCCAAGACCTGTGATTGTCCAGCCAGAAGGCTGCGCGCCGATAGTAAGGGCATTCAAAGAAGGGCAGGATCCGCTCAATATCCAGCCCTGGGACTCGAACGAAACTGTGGCTGGAGGACTTGCAGACCCATTTCCGTGGGATGGTGATGCAGCCTTGAAGTATCTCAGTCTTGCCAAGGGAGATGCTGTCGCAGTTCCTGACGCGCAAATTGAGAAATTCTTAGTCGAGCTCGGAAGGGCTGAGGGAGTCTTTGCTGAACCAAGCGGAGTAGCAGCGCTGGCGGGACTCGAAACGTTACTGGAACAAGGAGTGATAGACAAATCCGAAACGGTGGTTGTCCCAATAACTGGCTCAGGGTTCAAGGACCTTGTCACACCTGATAGGTTAACAAGCCCGGTCACTCTCATAGGTCCGCGAATTGATGAGCTGAAGAGAAGTCTTCGAACGGTTTAGTAGCAAAGAAGAGTGATGAGATGTCAACGAAACACCTGCGTCAGAGAGCAAAGGAGATTGCAGGTGAATATGGATATCTCTCGTACATGATTGAGCGCTATCTCTCGCTATGGGGTGAGGATGATACGCTCAGGTTCATTGAGGCATGCGAAAGGCCCATCCGGACAGCAATCAGAGTAAACACACTGAAGACGACCGTTGATTCACTAGTGTCTCGGCTTGAGAGCAAGCATGTGACATTGGAACGTATACCGTGGTTAGAGGAGGGTTTCTGGGCTGACTTTGGAGAGAGATTCCCGGGTGCACTTTTCGAGCACATGTTTGGGTACTACTATGTGCAGGGAGTGCCCTCGATGACAGCAAGCAGCGTTCTAGATCCACAAGAAGGAGAAGAAGTTGTTGACATGGCCGCCGCGCCGGGCGGAAAGACGACGCATATTGCCCAGCTAATGAACAACTCTGGAACGGTGATTGCGATCGACTCCGACAGAAAGCGCATAGCCTCCTTAGAGAGTAACATTCAGAGGTGTGGGGTGGCCAATTCCATAGTCGTGCGAGGCGATTCCAGGAAACTGAGTCAATTGGGCATTACGCCTGATAGAATCATGCTTGACGCCCCCTGCTCTGGTGAGGGTCTAATTCCCCTAGAGGCGTCAAGGAAGACGAGCAGGTCAATGGCGGATGTCAGATTCTGTGCCACTAGAGAGGACGAGTTGCTTGAGGCTGCGGTCGTCGGATTAGCTCCAGGCGGAACCATGGTGTACTCTACGTGCTCGATTGCTCCGGAAGAAAACGAGTATGTAGTCGATGGAGTACTTCAAAGACATCCAGAGATGCGGGTTGTCAAGATCCCATTCGAGTGTGGTTCTCCCGGCTACGTTGAGCCTTATGGAGTAGGTCTTGATAGCTCACTCAGTCTGGCGAGAAGGTTTCTGCCCCACCTCCATGGAACCGAGGGTTTCTTCATATGCAAACTGGTGAAGGAGGGGCAAGCCACATGACTATCGAGCTGGTGGATCCCAACGATTGGGCAACTGTGACTCATGGGATAGATGGCGAGTTTGGAGATGGGACTACAAAGGCGTTGCTCGGAAACCTAGCTCCAATCACCATACAGAAGGGAGAATCCAGTGTAGTCTACTTGATTCCAATGGATTGGATAAGCAGAATCGAGGAGTATGGAGGATACGATGTCAAATCCATGGGCGTCCGAATGGGGGACTTGTCCAAAGGCAAATTCAGATTCAGCTTGCAGATTCTGCCAACCTTAGCCGAGATAACAGATAGGGTCCTTGTTGTTTCACAGAAGGGTGCTGAAACCTTCACCTATGGGAGAAGCATAATCAAGGAGTCTGTAGTCAGACTTGACCCTTCGATGAGGAAAGGGCAAAGGATTCTTGTTCTCAATGAGAGGCTTGAATGTCTGGGACTAGCGGCTCTATCCATTGATGGAGATAGACTTGATCGACTGGCCACGGATAAGCTAGTTGCTAGGAACCTTGTTGACATCGGTGCCTACGTGAGAGGCGCCTAGACGAACATATCGCTAGAGCGGTCTGAGGACTCTATGGACTGACGCATCTTCTCGAGACGTTCAATTTCTCGTGACTCCTCAAGAAGCTGATCTACATTTGCCTCGACGCCATATACTTCGTTAATCTTCTCGAGCATCGTAGCTGCAGACTTGGGATCGGGCCGTCCCCGGGTGGCATACGTGAGTAGACCTATTGCGGCTTGATCGCGCATCTCAAGTTCCGCGAGAAGAAGTGCGAGAGGTCCAGCGACAAAGAGACCTTCCTCAAGGATTGGAACAGACCACCTGTCCAGTTTGTCTGCGTAAGCTGTGGTGGGGACACAACGCATGTTATCATCCCCTTCCTTGAAACTTGCATCGAGACCTCCCAGCAGCAAGGCCTCGGAAAACTTGTTCTCAGCTATCCACTCGGCCAACCGGTCAATCCACCCCCACTGTTCTGAGCTGTGAGGCTGGAAGCGGGGTACGAGAAAGACCATCTTCTTCTCCTTATACCAGTAGAGCTCGAATGGCAGCACTAGTCTTCCATTCTCCATGGAGACAAAAAGAGGAAGCATGTCGCTCTTTATGAAGCCAATCCGTTCAGCATTGAGTGCTCTTGTGAGGTGAGCTGTGCTCAAGAAACCAACCTCACCAAGACCATGAAAACCGCAGACAAAGGTAGATCCGGACTCGACTTTGAAACCCTCTTTCACGATTATCTCAAATGTCGAATCTCTCGTTGCGACAAACGCCATTACATTCATACCTCAGTTTCAGACATGAAACTCGCACTAGTTACCAGTACACTTGCTAATGATGCCAGTCTGCCCACTCCTTTTTAGACTATGTATGCGTCCCATATGATACACTATGCCAAGTCTATCCATTCGAGATATATTCAACAACTATGCTAAGCGATAAGACTAAGAGGATAACATAGCAATTCATAGAATGAATGCGTGTCAAGAATCGGCGGGGTAGAAAGTAAGTTGAGCACGCTAAGGCAGCTTGAATTGGCACAGGTCGCTCCACGCTTACTTGAGCTGCTAAGAAGAGAGGGTGTCGGCTCCCTTACTGAATTTCAAGCGGAATCTGTGAGTATTGGGGCGATGAGAGGAGTAAGTCATATTCTTGTGACGTATGACTACGAAGAGGCATATCATATAGCTGAGATTACACTTCTCAACAAGGTGGCGTCAGACATCCGTGCCAAGGCGCTAGTACTTTGCCCAAACCCGCATCACGCTGAGAAGAAGTATCTATCACTGAGTCAGAAATGCAGACGCTTGGGGATTACAGCCACTGAGATCATCAGGAAAGGCACGGCCGCCCGAGGTGACTGGGAACAGGGCAGAGTCATTGTGTCTACGTTTCATGCAATGGATACTGCCATCAAAACACGGCCTGAACTGATAGAGGGTGTTGAGTGCGTGTTGATTGACAGGCTGGACTTGATTGGGCAGCCGGGTCTTGGTGCCAGACTCGAAAGCTTGCTAGTATCACTTATGGGAATGGATACTAGTCTGCAGTACATCTCAATCTGTCCACCTGTTTCGGACATCCCCGAACTGGCACATTGGTTGAGTGCTCGTGTAGTAGAGGACAAGAAAGCCAACGTAGACGTAATCTTCAGTGCAAAAGCCTTTGACAGTGTTGAGGAGTCATTGGCCGATCTCACAGAGTATGTGCATTATCGCCGCGGCCAAGTAATGGTACTGGGTGCCAACATCCCAACATGCGAAGAACTAGCTGCACGATTTACAGGACTCTACAAGGGAGAGAAGGACACCTCTCTTGACCTCAGACTCGCACCTGAACATAGAGACGATTTGCGGGAGGTGGCTAGCGATGTTAGGGCCTCCTATTCGAACTGCAACCTGACGAAAAGGCTGGCAGCTGCAGTATCGAGAGGAGTGGCGTTCATTCATGAGGGAGTTCCCCGACTCCAAAGACGGCGTGTCACTCAAGCTTGGGAAGAGGGGATTCTGCCGGTCATCGTGATGCCGACACGATATGCAATAGCCAGTGGTCTAAGAGCCACAGTAGTCTTTCTGCTCGGTGCATTCATGCAGGAACTTGGCAAAGAGTTGACAGAAGAAGAGAGTGTTACTATGCTCTCAGAGTGGCAATTCAATGACGTTCTGCAGGCCGCAGGCAGGAGAGGTGCCGACAGTGAAGCGTTCGGCATCATTGTGGTTGACAACGAGCAGGAACGAACCAGAGTCTTGGCCAAGTACTTCCTAATGGACTCCGAGGGTAACATCTCACCAGTTTCCGGGGAAGTCGATAGCGTGATGGATGACTCTGAGAACATCCAAGATCTAGTACTCGGACAGATATGCGTAGGATCGAGGGAGAACATAGATCCATTCTCCGTCATAGACCACACCTTCTGGGCTACAAGCAAGAGAATGACAGGCTTCTCTCAGCCTGATCTGATCACTGCTGATGGCACATCTGTGGAACAGCTAATCTCGCTTAGAACGACAAAATCAACCGAGAAACGTGCTGAGGAGATACCGGATGAGAGTGTCAGAATCGTTTCTCTCAATCCTTCTAAGATAGAGGGTCTTGTGCGTAGCGGGAGCAGAGAGATGTGGCACTATGTATCGCTGAGATCAGCAGATGGTGTGTCCTGCTCATGTGAATCATGGAAGTATCAGGGAATACGGAAACACAGGCTCTGCAAGCATCTTGTGAGATTCGCTAAGTACGCGATCCAAGATGAAGAAACGATACCCTATGCGCCCGGTGTCATCGAACAGGCACTCCGGGGACTTGAGACCATAGGCGAGCTAGAGAAGGAAGGTCTTGTACAGCGGGAGTTGAAGACTCTCAGGTGTACCGAACTCGGAAGGGGTTCGATGTATCTGCGAGCCCCGGCACGTGAAACGAGAAGAGCAATGAAGCTGCTGAGCGATGGAAACGGTGACTTGAAAAAGATGATTCTCGACGTGGCCATTGCAAGAGGGTATCTTCCCAAAGATGTGTTGGCTCGCGTACTCGATTCTCTACCTGAAGAGAATATTGAGAATTGGGCATGCAAGGATGATGAACTCCCAGGAATCGTAGAGAACTGTATCGAGGAGATTGATTATATCAATCTGACTCTCTTGAAACTCATGTGCAGCAAGAAGAAAGGCACCCTGAGAGAGAGGTGCATCAAGTTGGAACAGAACCTTCATGCTCTGCTTCAGACATTCAGGTAGCTTTTTACGGGAGGACATTTGAGCAGGGGCTCGAGTGCGGGCAACTCCTTTTACCCCGCAATATGGTGATGCGTGCATGAAGTTATTCGAGCATGAGGCCAAAGATGTCTTTCGAGCCTTCGGGATGCCAACTCCTCCAGGTGGTGTGGCCAGGACGCCCGAGGAGGCCAAAAAGCGGGCCGCAGAGGTAGGAAAGCCAGTCGTCGTGAAAGCGCAGGTGCTTGCTGGGAAGAGAGGAAAGGCCGGAGGCGTGAAGTTTGCTGACAGCCCTGATGAAGCAAAGAAACACGCTGAAGCGATACTAGCAATGCGCATCAATGATCTACCTGTGGAGGCAGTTCTTGTTGAGGAGAAGCTTGAGATTCAACAGGAGATCTATGCGGGAGTTACAGTCGATCGAAATGAGCGCAAGTACGTCATCATTGGAAGCGCTGCGGGTGGCATGTCGATAGAGGAGCTCGCCGAGGAGAGCCCTGAAAAGATTATCAAGCAGTACGTTGACCCCGATTTCGGTCTGCAGCCGTTCGAGGCCAGGAATATGGCCATTGCAATGGGATTCGGGAGGAAACACATCAATAAGCTTGCAGGATTCTTCCTCAAGTTGTGGGAGATTGTGAGGGCATATGATGTCGAACTCACAGAGATCAATCCTCTGATTCTGACAGCAGATGGTAGATTACTAGCTGCAGACGCACGTCTTAACATAGACGACAGTGCGCTATATCGCCACAGAAAGATGGTCGATGAGCTCCAGAGAGAGCCTGCGGGACAGAACGAGAGGGAACTGATGGCCATGCAGGAAGGAATGGCGTATGTGGAGCTGGAGGGGGATATTGCCTGTATATGCAATGGGGCAGGCCTAACGATGGCGACATTGGATGCCGTTTCACTCTACGGCGGCAAAGCTAGCACATTCTTGGATCTAGGTGGCGGAGCTAACGCGGAGAGAGTTGAGAAGGGTATTGAGATTGCGATGAAGTATGACAAGGTGAAGGCAATATTGGTCAACGTCATGGGCGGCATAACGAGATGTGATGAGGTGGCCAACGGCATTGTTTCAGCCAGAAGTGATGGAGACATAACTGTCCCTTTCGTGATTAGAATGGTCGGGACAAACGAGAAGGAGGGGCAAGAGATTCTAGCGAAGGCAGGAATACCATTTCTGAAGACAATGGAAGAGGCTGCCCAAAAGGTAGTTAGTCTTGTGCAGGAGGGAGCCTAGGTGGTCGTGCTAGTTGACAAGGATACAAGGGTTGTAGTTCAGGGAATAACTGGATCACAGGGCACTTTCCATTCAGAAGCAATGCTCAAGTATGGTACTAAGATTGTAGGTGGAGTCACTCCTGGCAAGCGCAGAGAGGAAGTACACGGGATTCCTGTCTACGACAGTGTCAGAGAAGCGAAGGAGGAGGAAGATGCCAATGCGTCTGTCATCTTCGTGCCGGCACCATTTGCGGGAGATGCAGCCCTAGAAGCTATTGCATCGGACCTCAATCCCGTCGTTGTCATTACTGAACACGTTCCTGTGCTTGACGAGATTCGATTGATACATGCAGCGAAACGAAAGGGAATTACGGTGATAGGACCCAACACGCCTGGAATAATCACTCCAAATGCCAAACAGA
>Ga0209427_10004999_pt1 | contig 15242 bp, 15 predicted proteins | sample DeeMarSWOR136_30_FD_187465 | JGI IMG/M metagenome (GOLD analysis project Ga0209427, IMG submission 187465) | Marine sediment microbial communities from White Oak River estuary, North Carolina - WOR-1-36_30 (SPAdes) (version 2) | ecosystem: Environmental > Aquatic > Marine > Intertidal zone >...
TGAGAGGCTGATGGAAAATGTCCACATGCAAGGCTTCCGAAATCCCGAGGAATGAGGCGTACAGAGAAGTACGCCGCAGTGACTTGCCCTGTTAAATCGGCTTCGCCGTCTCGCGTAGCGAGAATTTAACAGGGCGGGGGATAAGGGTAACGCAGTCCTTCGACTCTGCTCAGGACCGTGAGCCTGCCGAACGGCCCTTCGACCTTGCTCAGGGCCATGAGCTTGCCGAATGGCAGATGGGCGTTTTCCGACAGCCTCTATGGCAAACATGTGCATAACACTTAGCATGAAGGGAGAATGAGCATGGATGTATATCCCTGGTGGACCGAGGAACAGAAGGCCTTTGCCGAGGAGGTGGAAGCCTTTGCGCAAGACTTGATGCCCATTGACGCGGAGACGAGGTGGAAGCGGAAGTTTCCTTGGGAGATTTTCCAAAAAATTGGTGAAGCGGGCTACACAGGGGCAGGGGTGCCCAAAGAATATGGCGGATTGGGACTGGGGGCAACAGGTGCCTGCATTGCAGCCGAGGCATTTAATCGGATGCCCGGCCCAGGCAGGGTCTTTGTGGGCAATATGTTGGGAGGGCTGAGGCAAATCATCGAGTTTGGCACAGAGGAGCAGAAAAAACGGTTTCTGCCCGGCATCGCCCGGGGGGAGATTGGCGCGATCGTCATCACGGAACCTTTTGCAGGCACGGATGCTGCGGCCCAAGAGATGACTGCAGAACGTGATGGGGACGCGTACATAATGAACGGGAAAAAGCGCTATATTGTATCCGCCGGAGTGGCCCAGAGATACATGGTCTATGCGAGAACCAGTCATAGTCCTGAAGACAGAGGCAAACACCGCCACCTGACCGCATTTGTTGTGGAGAAGGGGTTGCCGGGGTTTTCTGTGGAGAAGATCAATGAGGTCATTGGATTTGAAAATATCCAGAACGGGGTGCTAAATTTTCACAACGTTGCCGTGCCCATAAGCAACATGCTTGGAGAAGAGGGGGACGGCTGGCGGGTGATGATGGCAGGACTTAATTTTGAGAGGACCCTTATTTGTGCGCAAGTGCTCGGTTGGATGCGGGAACTTCTTAGAAACGTGGTCCCCTATACGCAGCGCCGTGTGCAGTTTGGCAGGCCCACCATAAGTTTTGTGAACAACCAATTCAAGATTGCTGACATGATCACGAGGCTGAAGATTGCAAGTCTGCTTACTTACTACACGGCCTATCTGTGGGATCTAGGGTGGGATATCACCTTAGAGTCCAATATGGCCAAATTGTTCAACTGTGAGGGCGTCATGGCCTCCAGTCTGGATGCCATTCAAGTGATGGGAGGCGACGGCCTCACACCTTTCTATCCCCTTTCGGCTATTATGAATGTGGCAAAGGTGGAAAACATTGCTGGGGGGACCATGGAGGCCTGTAGGATGGTCATCCAAAGGACGGCGATGAGACAGATGACCGAGGAGCTGAAAATGCCCAGAAGAGTGGTCCACGATGATTTGGGCGTACCTGTTCCCGCAAGCCAGATGCCCGAAAGAAAAAAGGAAATAGATGAGGAAGGTCTTCTTCGTGTATTGGCCGAAGATTACCGCGTTAACCCGGGACTTCATATGAGCAGAGAGGATATGAAGGAATTCTTTGATGTGAATGAAGAAAGGCTGGATGAGGTCCTTCTTGCCCTTGAGAATCAGGGACTCGTCAAGCTCAATCGAGACAAAAAGGGGATTGCCCTGGCAAAGGCGACTTATGATGGTCTGGAAAAGGCATTCCCACTGGATCACTATAAGTGGTTCCCCTCATGGATTGAAAAGGAGAATATTTTTTAACGTTAATCTTCAAAACCATACTCCGCCCAGCGTTGTTTCACTTTCTCAAGCGTCTCTTCATCCATACGTGTTAAAAGAGGCTTCCTGTCCCAGTGAAAGGGAATTGTAGCGTCCAATATGAGCTTGGATCCCACATCCCGCTCAGCAATATACACGGCGGGATCGAGAGGACCGCCACGTGTCCCATGCAGAATGTGGACTCCCCTCTTTGCTTCCAGCCGTGTGCTTATGGCCCATAAGACCTGCTGTATGTCATCGGCAGGAACATCATCATCTACAATGATGATATTTTTGAGTCGATAGTGGCCGCTGGTTGATCCGGCAACGGCATGTCCCACCTGTGTAGAATGGCCGGGATACCTCTGTTTCACAGAGACGACAACCGTCAGACGCCCGCATCCCTCTGGCAGGGAGTACACCGATTGTATGCCGGGAATTCTCATGTCATTCAGGTCAGACCAAATGGAAGCGGAGACCTGAAGTGCCCCCAGCATATGGATGTCAGTTATGGGTTGACCCGTGCTGGTGATCCAGAAGATGGGGTTGTTCCTGTGCAGGATGCGCTTTACATTGAAAACCGGCTCCAGGTACTCCTTCCCTGCCTTCGCTGAATAGTAGCCCGTATATTCACCAAAAGGCCCCTCCTCTATATAGGTTTTACGGTCTGGGTTGATTTCCCCCTCCAGAACAATTTCCGCTCTTGCCGGGATCAGAAGACCCGTCATATCGCTTTTTATCACCTCAATCGGTTCTCCTCGTATGGCTCCTGCCCGATCATACTCGCTGACTCCCCAGGGTACTGTGGAGCTTGACATCAGAAAAATAATCGGTGCAGAACCTATGACAGCAGCTGCCGGCATGGGTTTTTTAAGCTCTCTGAATCTATCCAGCATCAAATCGGCATGCTTTCCATGGTGAATCTGAATGGCCGCACGTTCCCGATCGACGAGCTGCATCCTATACGTCCCTACGTTTGTCCACCCTTCATCTGGATCTTGGCTCACAATGCTGACTGCGGTCCCTATATATCGCCCACCGTCTAAAGGGGCGAACTTCGGTACGGGAAAAGAAAGTAGATTGACTTTATCCCCTTCCAACACATTCTCAAGAATCGGGCCGTCTGATACCTCCGCCGGTGGAATCGAAGTCTTAGACGTTAACTCCGCCCACTCCCTTGCTAACTGGCATAGACTGTAATCGTCCGCCATGCCGAGAGCTACAGCCAGCCTTCTTTCAGTGGTGAGAGCCGAGCCTAGAACAGATGCGTGCTCACACGCCTTAACCTTTTCAAAGAGCAGGGCCTGCCCGCCCCCCCTCGCCTCATTAAGCTTGCACACATGAGACAGCTCTAAATTCCAGTCCACCTCCGCCTTTATCCTCTTTAATTCTCCACGCTTTTCACACTCATTAATGAAATCCCTCAAGTCATTAATCATATGGGCTCTCCTTTGTTCTGTGTACTGCTCTGTGTATTTCCTCCTTAATTGGATCATGGTATGGGTCCACGACTTTCTCTCTCTATCTTTAAGACTTCTTTCAGGCGCCTCACCATGTATGAAAAAACCTCATAATGAGCCTGTCGAAAAACCGACTTCTCAGAGGCTGATGGAAAATGTCCATATGCAAGGCTTCCGAAACTGGGGACCCGCCCCCACCCTGCCCTCCCCCTTGAGGGGGAGGGTTGGGGTGGGGGTGGGGAGTCCAAGCGGAGCGCGGACAAATCCCGAGGAATGAGGCGTACATCGAAGTACGCCGCAGTCACGAGGGATGAGGGTAACGCAGCAGATGGGCGTTTTCCGACAGCCTCAATGGATAACTATAGCTTTACCAACTCTCCCCCATCCATATAGATCACTTCCCCCGTCATGTAATCAGAGGCATCTGATGCCAGGTAGACCACCAGTGGCCCTAATTCCTCAGGCTTTCCGTGCCTTTTCAGGGGAATCTTCTCCCGCCGGATGGGTCCAAGTTTTGGGTCATCTAGCACCACTTTCATGGGCCGGGTATAAAAAGCACCTGGGCCAATCGCATTCACCCTGATATGGTAGGGGGCCCATTCCACGGCCAAATTCCTGGTAAACTGTATAACCCCCCCCTTACTGGCCGCATAAGGGACCATGCCTGCCCTGCCTTTCACACCAAGCACCGAGGTGACATTGATGATTTTCCCACCTCCTTGATTCATCATGATAGGGCCTACCGCCTGACAGAAGAGAAACATGGAGGTGAGGTTCGTGTTCATGGTGGCATACCACTCTTTCAGGTCAAATTTCAAGAAAGGCTTGACAATGGCCACACCTGCATTGTTTACGAGGATATCCAGTCGGTCCAATTTGGACACGGCTCTGTCAACCACCCGATCCACAGAAGATCTCTTGGTCACCTCACAGACCACAGAGATTGCCCTTCTCCCCAATTCCCTGATATGTGAAGCTGTCTCTTCAATCTCCCTTTTGGTTCGGGCCGTCACAACCAGGTCCGCGCCTGCCTCTGCCAAGGCCAAGGCCATCGCTCGACCTAAGCCTCTCCCCGAACCCGTCACCAGGGCCACCTTTCCGTCTAAGCTAAACTGATCTAGGATCATTCCTCCATCACCTCGTTTTGCAAACTAAAGAAATTACCCTTTGCCTAGAGACTGTCGAAAAACCCGCGTCTAAGAAGCTGATGGAAAATGTCCACCCCGCAGGCTTTGCTGCGGGACGAAATCCCGAGAAATGAGGCGTACATGGAAGTACGCCGCAGTGACTTGCCCTGTTAAATCGGCTTTGCCGTCTCGCGAAGCGAGAATTTAACAGGGCGGGGGATGAGGATAACGCAGCAGATGGGCGTTTTGCGACAGCTTCCCCACTATTCTAAAGTCCTTTTTAGTCTGTATAGCAAAAAAATAAAAGAGAAGAAATTTTCTTCATGGAGATATGTCTTTTTTTGGGGTTGTGAATTGATATGTGACAGACCCTGTGTTACCCTACATAATTTACAGTGATCACAAGAAATTTCGTGAATGCAGAAGGTGGCATAAGAATGAGAGCCATTTTTGATGAAATCTGGAGGCATGCTAAGCCCTATCTCAATACGCGGCAGAACGATATCCATACGGAGATTTCTGTAAGGTTTGCGGCAGAGCTATTGGAAAAGGAGGGTGGAGATGAAGATGTTGTTATGCCCGCTATCATATTGCACGATGCGGGGTGGATAAAGATCCCGGAGGACGAGCAACGCAAGGGCTATGGACCGGAAATCCAGTCTCCCCGTGTGGTGAAGAGGCATGAACTTGAGGGTGTCGAGATTGCAAAGGGCATTCTGGAGGCCTTAGATTATAACGAGGAGAAGATTGCTGAGATCCTAGAAATCATTCAAGGCCATGATAGCGGAAAAGAGTCAGGTTCGATTAATGAGAGCATTGTCAAAGATGCAGACAAATTGTGGAGGTTCTCCAGAGAGGGTTTCAGGATTGATTGTGATCGCTTCAACTTGAAACCCATGGAAAGGATCAAAAAAAAGGACCTGGATATCGACAGGATATTCTTTACAGAATCGGCAAAACAGATAGCCAGAAAGGAAATCAAGAAGCGATTAACGGAATCAAAAGTTTAACAAAATTAATTGTTTGCGTGGAACCTCATTTCGAGTTGAATTATTCATATTAAATTACTATAAATCATTTATATTTTTATTTTACCAGGGAGGGGGGCCAAAATATGGCCACATTATTTGAAGAGACTGCAATCAATGGTATGACGATGCGCAACAGGATGGTAAGATCTGCCACTTGGGAGGGGATGTGCGACCAGGATGGCAGGCCCACAGAAAAATTGGCCAACTGCTATCGTGATTTGGCGCAAGGTGGTGTAGGCCTGATTATTACAGGCTTTACGTTTATACAACAGGAAGGAAAGGCGTTACCCGGCAAAATGGGCATCCATACTGACGACTTTGCGGGCGATTATGAAAAGTTGGCCCATGCTGTGCACGAGGCAGGCGCCAGGATTGCGGTCCAGTTGGTCCATGCGGGTGGCAAGGCCAGCGCCAAAGCAGCCGGCCGACAGCCCCTTGCCCCTTCGAGCGTCCAAGATGACCAGTTTCCGGAGATCCCGGCCGAACTCACGAAGGATGAAATCCATGAAATTGTTATTGCATTTGGAGAGGGGGCACGCCGCGCCAAGGCCTGGGGTATGGATGCCGTGCAACTGCATGGTGCCCATGGCTACCTGATCAACCAGTTTCTGTCTCCGCACATAAACCGCCGGGGTGACGAGTATGGCGGCCATATTGAAAACCGCAGCCGGTTTCTTCTGCAAGTATACCAAAAGGTGCGGGACACGGTCGGTGCCAATTTTCCTGTGCTTATCAAGCTGAACGCCTCGGATAATCTGGATGGGGGTTTAAGTATTGACGATTCGCTTTATGCGGCCAAGAAACTTTCAGAGGCCGGTATCGATGCCATAGAAGTCTCCGCCGGGACATCCGCCTCCGGCGACAAAAACCCGGCGCGCGAGAAGATAAACAAACCAGAAAAGGAGGCATATAACCTGGAAATGGCCGTCCGGATCAAGGAGGCGGTCAGCTGTCCGGTCATGGTGGTGGGAGGATTCCGGTCGTATGAAGTTGCGGAAAAGGCACTCCAAGACAATGGCATGGATTACATTGCCATGGCTAGACCCCTGATCCGGGAACCAGGCTTATCCAACCGCTGGCTGCGGGGAGACCGCAGCCCGGCCAAGTGTATTTCATGCAACAGCTGCTTTCAGCCTGCGGCCAAGGAAGGCGGCCTCTATTGTGTGATCGAGAAAAAAGAGCGTGAAAAGGCTGCAAAGGCGAAAGGGCCGATCTCCTGATAGGGAAACAGTTTCGGGTATTTGCATCACCGGTGTCAGTAAAGATCCGGGGCCAGAGGACCCGGCTTTGGTCCAACCCCTGGAAGGGGGCGCTTTGTGACCGATCTAATTTCAGCCTCCTACTGGAGTATTGGAGTGTTGGAGTATTGGAAAACCGAACACACGACAAACATCTACCAAGAATGAACCCCCGAGATAGACGGGATTATCTTCCCATGGATGTCAAGAAACTTGAACCATTACTCCATAACTCCAATACTCCAATACTCCTTGAATTTTTCAAGGCAGAGCCATCTGTCTATGACCTAGCCCAGAGGACCAGGGTTTCCACGTTAGACTAAAAGATGTGAGGAGGTTAAAATATGCCGGAAAAAATTTTACAGATCAATTTGCGGTTCAATGTCTCAACTGCGGAGTTGGTGGAGGAGTTTGTTACAGCGGGGAGCCACATTGCGGCGGTGCCCTAAAATCCTACCTTGAAGGTCCAATCATCGCTAGCATGAAGGAGAAGAAGGCCTTCAGTGACATCAACCTTAAGACCTTCGAAGTGGTAGAGGAGGCCACAGCATTAACCCGCGGTCCCATTTAGTCAATGAAGGAACCCCCCATCGTCATGCCCGCCCCGCATCCGGTGCGGGATAAACTCCGGCGGGCATCCAGGCCTTGAAGCTTTTTATCATTTACATGGATTCCCGCTTCCGCGGGAATGACAAAGGATGCCGTTCATGATAGGCATGCTTTTTCTCACAGTAGGATGATGGGATGACCCAAGAATCATAATAAAAGGAATTCCTCATGAAAAAACTAGTATTTCTATTTCTTTTTCTTTTAGTGGCTTGTGGGCCGAGTTGCCAAGCCGGGAGCTATTCTCAATCAGCCAGACAAAATTTTTCGGTGAACATCCCCGAAGGATGGACCAGATTCAGTAGTTCGGAATATTTCATGCTAACCAGAGAAGGCGTCTTCTCGCAATATATTCTCGTTTTGCAGCGTCGTGTAAACAAACCCTTCAGTCATACAAAAAAGACGCTAAAAAAGGACATGCCTCCCAAAGAAGCGGCGGGCATCATCCTGGATGAAATGAACTCCGACGATAACCTTTTGAACTTCAAGACGATCGAGTACATTCCGACCCGGGTAGGCAGGTATAATGGCTTCAGGATTGTGTTCAGGTATGAAGACAAAGCTGGACGAAAGTTTAGGACCGTCTTTTGTGGGATTTTGGAAGGTTCTTGGTTCTATAGCCTGCGTTATTGCGCTCAGGAAGCAAAATATTCTGATAAGGACCTGGAAGCCTTTAAAAAGGTGGTGAATAGCTTTAACATTGTCATGGATAAATGAGCATAGATTTATTCAAACGTAGAGACTGGATTTTGAAACCTTCTGGCACGCCAGCGAGGGCGTGCCTCATCACAAGAAAAATACCGCACATACTGTCCTGCTTCTCATCTTCCCCTGGACATCAAGAAAAGTGCCAACAGGCCAGAAGGGTAACCCTGGAAGAAAATTTGCCATGATTGTGGCGCAAAAGTTGCCTTGGTCTGCAGGAAATGACCAAAGGGAGGGATCAAATGAATCAAAAGAAACCTGCTCAGATTGACAGGGACCAAAGAATGGCGACAGATTGGGAAGATTACCTAAAGGCTTACTACGACAAGCCCCAAAGCACCAGGACATGGTCCGGTTACGAGGTGAAGGAGATCTACACACCGAAAGATAGGGCAAACCAGGTCTATGAAAAAGAAATCGGTGATGCGGGAGAATTCCCTTTCACCAGGGGCATTCACCGCGATATGTTTCGAGGCCGCTATTGGACCAGGCGTGAGGTGGTAGGGATCGGTTCACCCGCAGACACCCACGAGCGGGCCGCATTTTGCTTTGAGCAAGGTGGTTCCGGGTTGAACACCATAGCTGATGTCACCTATGAGATGGGTTTGGACCCGGACCATCCCTGGGCTCAGAACGAGGTGGGACTGACCGGGGTAAACATATCCTCCATGAAAGACATGGAAACACTGGTTGGAGAAATTCCCTTGGACAAAGTAAGCTGGTCGCTCATTACCGCCTCCCCCACTGCATCTGCCACCATGGCCCAGTATGTGGCTGTTGCGCAGGACAAGGGCTATGACATTGGCACCCTGCGGGGCTCCATTCAAAATGACCCCATCCATTTTCGGTACTGTGGGTTCAGGCCTGCCTGTCCGCTTGACCTTTCCATCAAGCTGGGGTCCGACGTGATGGAGTTTTGCACAAAGAACATGCCCAAGTGGTATTACACCACGGTCAACATGTATGATCTGCGGGAGCAGGGGATCACTGCCCCTCAAGAAGTGGCCTTCGGGTTCGGGATTGCCATGTGCTATATGGATGAGTTATTGCGACGTGGCCTCCACATCGATGACTTCGCCCCTCGATTCACCTTTTACGTCTCAGCCCACATCGATTTCTTCGAGGAAATCGCCAAGATCCGGGCGGCACGACGAATGTGGGCCAGGTTGATGAAAGATAGGTATGGGGCCAAAGACCCTCGTTCCATGCAGTTTCGCTTTGCCGTTCACACGGCCGGATGTTCACTGGTTCCCCAACAACCGCTGAACAACCTGGTCCGTATTTCTTTTGAGGCCTTGGCAGCAGTCCTCGGGGGCGTGCAATCGCTCCACTGCTGTTCGTACGATGAGCCCATGTGCCTGCCCACCGAGAAGGGCCATCTTCAGGCCCTGAGAACCCAGCAGATAATCGCTTATGAGACCGGGGTCACCAACGTGGCCGACCCATTAGGGGGTTCCTACTTTGTTGAAAGCCTAACCGATAAGTTAGAGCAAGAGGCCTTGAAGATCATGAAGCAAGTGGATGAGATGGGCGGGATGGAGGAAGCTATTAGGAGAGAATGGCTGGACCGTCAGTTTAACGAGGAAGGCGTCAAACGCCAGAAGGAGTTAGACAGGGGGGATAAGCTCGTTGTAGGCGTCAATATCTTCACCAGTGAACCCGAGACCTCAACCCCTTTGGGTGTGCAACGCATTCCCGAGTTCTCAACCCGTCAGCAGATAGAGGATGTAAAAAGGCTGAAGCAGAGCCGGGACGCAAGAAAAGTATCCGAAGCCATCAGGCGCCTTCGAGACGCCGCTGCCCAAGGACGAAACACTATTCCGGCCATGATAGAGGCCACCAAAGCGTATGCGACCACGGCCGAACTCTTGGGGACTGTCCGCCAGGTCTACGGGTATTCTTATGATCCTATGAATGTCATAGAGTCCCCGTTCAGTTGAGAGGATTTATAAGACCGATGAGATCCAAAAGGAAGATCAGAGTGATCATCAGCAAGGTGGGTTTGGACGGTCACGACCGCGGGTCCAAGGTGGTCGCGGCCCTTCTGAGGGAGGCGGGAATGGAAGTGGTCTATCTGGGCATGTACCAGACGCCTGAGGGAATCGTGCAGGCGGCCATAGACGAGGATGTGGACGTCATTGGCGTGAGTTATCTATCCGGTGAACATCTTGTCTACACGCCACAGATTGTGGAGGAGATGAAGGAGAACGGACTGGACGACGTCCTGTTCCTTGTGGGCGGATCCTTTCCTCCCGAAGACATTCCAGTTATGAGAGAGATGGGGGCAGACGAAGTATTCAGGGGCGGTTCCCTTACGGATTCCTTTGTCAATTACATAAGGCAGAATGTGCGACATCAAGACTAATTCACCCCAGAGACGCCAACACCCGCCTGCCTCGCCCGTCCGCCTCGCCTGCTCGGCTGGAGGGCGGGCCTGAGCGAGAGCGATTGCGGGCAGACCTAATCCCTCCCATCGGGGGATAAAGCGCAATTCGTCATCCCCCGCCGACTTCGGCGGGGGATCCAGGACGACTTGATTTCCCGCGCGTTTTCTGGATTCCGGGTCTCGCTCTACATCATTCTGCTCGCCCGGAATGACAGTTTTGTCGAATTGCGACACAGACTCTCGAGCGAGATTTAACAAATCTTGGGCTGGCAGTTAAAGTGGCTGGAGGTATTGACATGAGCGAAGAAAAAATTCCACTGGTGTCTGTAACGCCAACTCTTCAACTCCTCTATACTTCAACGGTTGAAGTGGAGATGCCCCTGGAATTGGGCAAATCGCCCTATGGGGAGAGGCGTATCATCAACATCAAGGGCGGCCTTTTCTCCGGACCCAGACTAGCAGGACGTGTGTTGCCGGGCGGTGCCGATTGGCAGATTATTCGATATGACGGGATCACCGAAGTGGAGGCAAGATATACACTGCAAACAGATGATGGCGCTCTCATTTATGTATCTAACTGGGGATTGCGACACGGCCCTAAGGAGGTGATGGCACGGCTGGCAGCCGGTGAAAAGGTTGATGCCAGTGAATACTACTTTCGGACAACGCCTATTTTTGAGACAGGCTCTCCAGACTACCAGTGGCTGAACAGCCTCGTCGCCGTTGCAGCCGGCCAACGCCTTGCAAATGAAGTTATCATCACCGTCTATGAAGTGACTTAAAGTTTGGGCAAAAGCTCGTCAAGGGTTGGACCCCAATTCTGCGACTTTCTCATTCTTCGTGCCAGTTGCAAACGCTGCCTATCTTATTCTCATCCTCGTAGATGGCACTCCACACCCGGCACTCTCCGCTGTTCTCATCAATGTGGAGATCCGCCACATAGGTGGTCTCGAATTTGAGCTTTTCGATCAACTGATCTAAGATCATGTTGGTGATGGGACAGATATAGGGTTTCACGCCATCCTGCCTGAGTCTAATCTCCTTAGGAAGGTGGCTGCAGCCTTTCATTTTCAACTCCAGCTTTACGCCCAGGCCACTGATCGCATAGCTCATCTCCTTTACCAAACCTGCAGCCTTTATTTCCTTTATGCAGTTCTGAATCACCTCATCGGGATTCTTTCCCTTGATTTCCTTTGATTGAATAAAATCCACCCCAACCATTTCCACCTTCCAGGCCGCACATCCTGAGAGCTCATGAAAAAGGAGTTCTTCCAGTCTCACAATGAGGTCATTACAGTATTCCATCTCATTCATATTTGGGCCTCTCCTTCCTGCCAAATTCCTCCCAGTACACCAAATCCTCTAAAGGCAGTTTTGGCCTGGGATGTTTTCGCTGCTCCTTGGGCCAGCCAATGGCCACATAGGCAATGACCTTGTACTCCCCCATGCCCGTGGGGATCTTCAGGATCTCCTTGAATTTCTTCGCATCCCGGGTGCTCGCCACGGGTCCGTGTACCCAGCAGGCCCCCAGGCCGAGGGAATGGGCCTCGAGAAGCATGTTCTCAATGGCTGCCGATAGGTCATAGGGCACATCCACGGAACCCTCCATAAGTGTGCCTATGACCGCAATGACCACCGGTGCATACCGGGCAAACTCAGAGACCTCACCGGAATACATGAAGCGCAGGACCTCCGCCTTTTTCACAGGGTCCTTGATCTTTTCAAACCTTTCCTGCATCTCTCCCAGGCAATACCAGGCGGTCATCCTCGAACCGCTTCCCAGCTTTGCCAGCCTGCCAATCCGGTCCTTGGTCTCCTGATCCCGAATGACGATGAACCGCCAGGGCTGATAATTTTCGCCTGTGGGGGCCCACCTCGCAGCTTCCAGAATCTTGTCGATCATTTCATCCGAGATCGGATCCGGCTTGTACCTCCGGATACTCTTCCTGCTTGTGATGACGTCAATGATATCTACCATCCTTTTTCTCCCGTGAATTTTTTCTGATTAAGCTTGAAGTGTCCCTCACGCCTCCAACTTGAGAACCTTCATTGCGGTTCCCCCTAGTATCATATGGATCTCCTCATCCGTGAACTCGATATCTGTTTCCCGGTTTTTAAATGCCTGGACCCATTCCTTTAGGGGACACATAAGATTGGGGTACAGGGCATCGGTGGCGAACATGATTTTATCTGCCCCTGCCAGATCAATGATATCCCGCAGCCACTGATAAAAGCGGGCCTTTGGCAGGCGCTTGTAGGGCTTTTGCCAGAGGGACAAATCCACATAGACATTCTTGAGCCATGCCGCTGCCTGTATGGCCTCTCTCCACCACCCTATATCCCCGCAATGGGCAAAGATGAAGTCCACTTCCGGGTAACGGGCCGCTGCCGAGGCAAAATAGGCCGGCCTGGAGTTCTCCCAGCGAAGAGCCACCGAGGGGGCACCGCCCGTGTGGACCATGATCGGGATGTTATATTCGGCCGCTTTTTCATAGACCCAGAAGGTGACCGGCTCATCCGGCATGTACCCCACACCGGCATGAAGCTTCAATCCTTTCATGCCCCATTCTTGTATGGCCTGATCCACGTGCCTGGGAGCCCCTTTGCGGCGAGGATCAATGGCACAAAAGGGAATAAACCGGCCATTCTGGCGATTGGCCGCATCGGTGTACATCTTGTTTTGATCAAATATATGCACCGGTGATTCTCCAAAGAGCAGCCCGTAGTCCACGCCAAAGGTCACGCAAATATCCACTCCTGCGTCATCCATCTCCTCGATGATGTTGTCACCACTGGGATCGATCCATGGTCTCACGACTTTTTCCGTGAAATCCTTGTCAGAGATTTCCACGCCATGGGTCTTTCTGTACATCATGGCGAAACTCTTCTGGGCGCCGCGAATGTAGTCACCCTGAACCGTCCCGGGAATAATCATGTGCCTGTGAACGTCGATAATCATATCCGTTTCTCCTTCTTCTTATGCCTCCTATGGCTTGCTAATCATGCAAAGTTTTCATTTCAAAAGAAAGGTCAGCAGGGGTCAGCAAACGTATTAATCCTCAACATTGAAGACCAACTGGGCAGCCTTTCCCATGACAATATCTCTCTCCTCCTGGGTGAACGGGATATCCGTATCTGGTTCCTTGACCGCCTTGACCCATTCTTCCTCAGGGCACCAAAAGGTGGGCATGGGGGTGTCACTGGCAAAAAGGACCTTCCAAGGCGTCGTCCAGTCGATAAAATCCCGTAACCATCGGTAAAAACCCTGAGGGTTCACACGGTAATCCAGCTGACGGATCGAAAGATCCACATACACATTGGCCAAAGCCGTTGCCGCCAACCTGGCCTGATCCCAACTCTCCAACCCCGCATGGGCCATGATCATTTTGACTTCTGGAAAATGCTCTGCAGCAGAGGCGATGTAGATAGGTTGCCCAAACTCCCAATTGAATTCTATCCCACCGCTATGGAACATAATCGGCACGCCCCAATCTGCACACTTCTCGTACAAGGGAAAACAGACGGGGTCATTCGGATAGAAACCCGCCGACGGGTGAAGCTTAAAGCCCTTCATGCCAAGTTCTTCGATGGCTTCCGTGGCCTGATCTATCGCATCCGGTCGCCTGGGATCAAGGGCCGCCAAAGGGATGAACCGTCCTTCATACTTGTTAGCCATCTCCGCATGGATACGATTCTGCTCTCTGTTGTCAACTCTCGGCTCCCCTGTGACGGCATAGGCCCAATCCACGCCGAATATAACACTCTTGTCTATCCCCGCTCTGTCCATGGTCTCGATTAACTTGCTACAATCGGGGTCCACCCTGTCCTTCAACAGATTAATGTATTCGCTGGGCGTTATTTTTGTTCCATGGACCCTGTTGTAAATATTGGAAGCCATTCTCGCATTACCCAAAATGAACTTGCTTTTTACAAAGCCTGGAATAATCAGATGTACATGGGCGTCAATGATCATTTTAGTTTTCTCCTGATGTTTATTGGTTTTTATCCAGAAATGGCCTATTGCCTACACTACGGCCGTTGGACGCTTTCTCTTATGAGTTCTACGATTCTGTCAGGCGGTGTGCCGGGCAGAAACACCTTTTCAACCCCCATCTCTATAAGTGCCTGGACCTGGCGCTGGAGTATGATGCCCCCCACAACCACCATGACATCTTCAACACGATGGGCCTTGAGGCCCTTTATCACTTTGGGGAGCAACACCATGTGATCACCGGAAAGAAAACTCAGGCCCAGAACATCCACGTCTTCCTGAATGGTTGCGCTGACCACCTGATCCACGGTCTGTCGAATCCCCGTATAGATCACTTCCATCCCAGCATCTTTTAGGGCACGGGCCACCACCTTTGCTCCCCGGTCATGGCCATCCAGCCCCACCTTTGCTATCAATACCCTGATCTTCCGTTGTTCCATATTCTCCTTGTTTTACGAACATATGCCAGAGAATGCCCCATGCCTTGCACGGGGATGAATGGCATCCCTCTAAATTCCCCTCCCTTGATGGGAGGGGCAAGGGGAGGGTGAAAATAAAGACGCTCACCCCCACCTTAACCCGCCAAAGAGCTATGGCGGGTTAATCCTCCCCCATCGAGGGGGAGGAAATTTTTTATTGAAAAGCTAGATGCCCCGACCTTTGGTCGGGGAGTTTTTCTTAGATGTATGTGGACGCCCTGAACTCTCCCCACTTATCCCTCATGACCCTGCAGATCTCCCCCACAGTGGCGTAGCTCTTGACCGCCTGGATGATGTAAGGCATGAGGTTCTCATCCTTTTCAATGGCTTTTTCCAGTTCCTTTAAACGCCTTTGGATCTCTTTATCGCTTCTCTCGGCCTTTACTCTGGCCAGCTTT
>Ga0209427_10005000_pt1 | contig 15242 bp, 15 predicted proteins | sample DeeMarSWOR136_30_FD_187465 | JGI IMG/M metagenome (GOLD analysis project Ga0209427, IMG submission 187465) | Marine sediment microbial communities from White Oak River estuary, North Carolina - WOR-1-36_30 (SPAdes) (version 2) | ecosystem: Environmental > Aquatic > Marine > Intertidal zone >...
CGTGGCGGGTGTGGTTCTCGGTTTTCCTGGCGAAACCAAAGAGACAATTTGGGAGACCGTGAAATTCATAGAGAGAATCAAACCAGGCGATGTAGGCTACTACATTGCTACACCCTACCCAGGAACGCCCCTGTACGAGCAAGTTGTAAGAGAGGGGCGGCTGAAGATACAGGACTTCAACAGGTTCGACACTGCAACACCCGTTTTCGACCTAGGAACAATGACAAGCGAAGAACTGAAGGAAATACGTGAAAGGGCTTTTCAAAGGTTTTACCTCCGTCCAGGATACTTTTTCAGCATGATAGGCAAAGGCAGATTCTGGAGCTTCTCAATAATAAGGACTATACTGGCACATTTCAGAAGGGCTGTGAAACTGCGACTAGGTGTCAAGTAGATCCAATATCATCTTCTTTCTTACCTTTTTGATCAGGTTAACTAATAAAATTTAACATTATTAGCCTTAATTTTTTCAAATAACATATTTATGTTTCAAACTGCACATTGTTTATATTGTTGAGATTAATGAAACCAGCATGGGCATTTGCTCTTATTTCATTATTGGTTTTTGCTGTCAGTTTGCCAGTTTATGTTAATTATTCGATTGAGAGTGAAACTTCTAGAGAAGATTTCTATTTTGGGGTTACCTATGGATCGAACACCACTATCGAAGCGAAGTTACTGATAGATAAGGTAGATGAATACACAAATCTGTTCATTGTGGATTCTTGGGATATAAGCCAGAATGAAACCGCCCTTAGCGAAATCTGCCAATACGCCGTGGATGCGGGATTGAGCGTAATAGTCTATTTTGATTATGTTTTTTACGATGTTGGACCATGGTTGTGGCTTCATTCATGGTTCGAAATGTCTCAGGAAAAGTGGGGTGACAAGTTCCTCGGTGTTTACCTTTACGATGAGCCAGGTGGGAATCAAATTGACTCAAACCAGTGGCGAACTGGTCCCTCAGCGAGAAGAGCTATGGAAAACGCTTCAGACTATAGTGATGCGGCAGCTCGTTTTGTGAGGGATATTCCTTCCACCATAAGCTGGCAAAATGTAGAGAAGGTGGGTCTCAAAACCTTCACTTCTGATTACGCGCTTTATTGGTGGGATTACCTAGCTGGATACGAAACAATTTTCGTAGAGTTGGGGTGGAACAGCAGTTCGACGCAGCAGATAGCTCTGTGCCGCGGAGCGGCAAATGTTCAAGAAAAAGATTGGGGCGCTATAATCACCTGGACTTACTATAATCCACCATACATTGCAAGCGGACCCGAAATATATCAGGAAATGCTAATAGCTTATGGTGCAGGTGCAAAGTATGTTGTCGTGTTTGATTACCCCAAGTATCCTGAAAACAATCAATACGGAATATTAACTGAAGAACATTTCACAGCCATGAAACAGTTCTGGAACCACGTTCAATCATATCCCAGAAGTACATATGGAAAAGCAGAAGGTCAAGTGGCTCTCGTTCTTCCGAAAGATTATGGGTGGGGTACAAGACGAACCGAACAGCGCACAGAGGATAGAATATGGGGTTTTTGGCCAGAGGACGAAAAGACCCAGATAATCGGGCAGAACATGCATATGCTTTTAAGAAGACACGGTTTGAAACTTGACATAATCTACGATGACCCCCAGTTTAATTACCGAGAAAAGTACGCGCAAATCTACTTTTGGAACAGCACCTTTCCATAGAAACGTTTTGACCCTATTGATTTTTGGGCTTTAGAACCGCCTTTTCAACGTCCGTGAAGAGGAAGTTTCCAATTCGGTTCGGGTACCCTCCGAAATCTATCTCTTCGTTCTTCTTGGTGAACTTGGTTATTTTGATTGCTTGCTTAAATAAAGGTGCGTCCAGCACGGTAGTGTGGAATTCTCCGGGTTCTCCTGTAGCGTCAATTCCTTTACCCCATGGACCAATAAGAGGCTTCATATCTTCAATGCATCTTCTGTCGAACTCGCGACCAAACCATTCTTCACCGAGGTAGTTAAGGTCTATGCAGCTTATGATAGGTTTCATTGCTAATGAGAGTTCGATGTCTAAAATACGTTTACGCGAGCGATCGCCCGGAAGCAGAGAGAAAAAAGACCTATCCCACAGGGGCATTATCAATTTTATTCCAAGCTTTTTGCAAGCGTAATCCCATGTGCGCTTGTGATGGACGTTGTCGATGTCGCCTGTTACGATTCCTTCAATATCTTCCTCTTTCTTCAGCCGGGTTAGCTCGCCAATTATGGCGTTGAAGCGGTTGCCTTCGACCTTGACTTTGAGGTGAGGAATTCCTAATGCCTTGGACTGTAATTCAGCGACGGGTATGCTGTGGAAAATGTAGGGTTCCATGTAAATGTAGGTTACGAGGTGTACAACCTCATGACCTTGCTCTATTATTTTGTGAAGTGCTGTGCAGCAGTCTTTGCCGCCGCTCCAATGAATGATGACACGCATGCAACTGCACCTATCAACCGAGAAAGTTAGAAACATGAATAATTATTAACCTTTATGCAACACAAAACAAGTTTGAGCACTTGTTGTTTTCTTGTGAAAATAACCAGATATCAAAATGCAAACTAATCCACGTTTTGGCTTTTCAAAAAGGGGTAATGAAATCATTTTCAAACAGCAAGCGCGGACTGTGCATATTTAAATCATAATCGGAATTCGACTCACAGATAAAGAAGGAGTAAAAACTTGTGAGCAAACCTATTAAGGGATCCTTTTCTCTTCCTTCCGCAGTATTGTTTCGGCAATATCCAAGTCTTTTAACGTGTTTATGTTAAGGACTACTTGTATCTCTTCGGTAATTATGGCATCGGTGGGGATTTTTTGTTGGTCAATCTTGGCTGCGTTAATAATGTTAATTCCTGAGACAGCATATAGCACTCCATCGTGATAATCCGTGGAGGAAATCGAAAGCCCACGTTCTTTGCGTGATTCTATAGGAATAAAAACCGCCAAAGCATCTTTTCCGCATTTTTCATATGTGTTGATAACGCGGTCAATTATTTTTCCCGTAATAGCTGGGATGTCGGAGGGAACGATCAAGATGGGACAGAAAAGCTTAGCGCGCAATATTGCTTCCCACAAGTCATCATGATAACCTTTTCCATCAGTTCTCAAGACCCGCAAGCCGTCCTTTAGACATTTCTTCTCGGTTTCAGGAGTGTTCACACTGGTTACAATATAGAAATATGAGACGTTTCTCGCAGATTGGATAGCTTTTGCAACCCATTCTATCAGAGGTTTGCCGAGAAAAGGCAATAGAGGCTTCTCAACTGGCAACTCAAGTCTTTGGCCTTTGCCCCCCGCCATTATCAAAGCAGGAACCTTCATAATAATAGCACACCTGCTAAAAATACTAACGATATAGCTCTAACTGTCTCATTCGTCGCACCTATCATGTCGCCTGATACTCCCCCGAAAATACTTCTGGCCACTTTAGTCATAAAAACTCCTAAAAGGACACTTATAAAAATCACCCAAATTCCATTCAAATTCAAAAGTGGGAAAACTATAAGAAAAGCGATTAAATATGCTATTATGTTGCGTCTCTTTTTCGCGTTTTCAAGAAAAATAGACCCCAAACCCGTGTGTGTCGGCTTCCCAAGCCATGCAATCGTAACCATGCCAAGCTTAGCTGCAACTTCAGCCGCGATTATCGCTCCGAACGCAAAATCCGCATTTACAAAAAACAACCCTAAAACCGCCAATGCTTCCACAAGAATTGCTATAAACGCACCTTTATGAGACACAGTCCAAGCATGCGCTGCTGCCCTTCTATCCTTTAAGTTGCCAATGCCGATAGCGTTGCCCAAGTCCACAAGACCATCAAAATGTTGCAGTCCAGTTAAGACAAGTACAAAAGCCAACGTCATCATGGCAGAAGCAAGCCTTAACAAGAAATCCACAGGAATCTCAATAATCGAATTGATGAAAGCTAGAAAATATGACATCAAAAAACCACAGCATACATAGTACAAACCGCCCAACAAACCTATGAAACAGCCTATTATTGGGAAAAGGAATATCGCTTCAGCTGAAGTCACCACAAAATCGTCAGTTTTCCCCAAAGGAATTATAGTTAGGAAAGCTAGTAAATCCCTAAAAGTTTTTATAGCCTTCATCTTCGACATATAGCCTAACTCAACCAAATAAGGATATAGACTTTGTCGTGAATCTCATGGACCAGCTTGAGGAAAAGAGAATATTAGTAACTGGCGGTGCAGGCTTCATAGGCTCCTACCTATGCAAAAAACTATCAAAATACACTAATGACTTAACGGTATACGACGACTTATCCAGCGGAAAAGTGGAAAACTTAAAACACCTCCCAAAAGTCCGTTTCGTAAAAGCAGACATCTTGAACCTTAAAAAACTTTATTCTCAAAAGAAATCTGACTTAATATACCATCTGGCTGCTCAAGTTGTCGTTCCATACTCGATGGAAAATCCCATTGAAGACTTCGAAACCAACGCTCGAGGAACGCTTAATGTCCTTGAAAAGGCACGTAAAGACGACGCCAGACTAGTTTTCGCCTCAAGCGCAGCTGTATACGGCAACACTACCAAACTGCCAACCCCAGAAAATTACGGTTTCAACCCAGCCTCCTGTTACGGCTTATCCAAAGTGATCGGTGAACAATATTGCAACATGTATTCAAAACAGTACGGATTAGACATTACCATTCTGAGGTTTGCCAATGTTTACGGATCAAAAGGTCACGGAGTCATACCGGACTTTCTAGATAAAATCAGTATGAACCCTAGAAAACTGGAAATAATTGGCACCGGGCAACAGTCTCGCGACTTCGTTCACGTCTCCGACGTTGTTGAGGCTTTAACACTAGTTGCCATAAGTGAGGAGGTCATTGGCGAGACATACAATATTGGCTTCGGCAAGACAACGAAGATAATAGACCTCGCCAAAATGATTCTTAAAATCCTTGGTTTGTTAGACAAAACAATTATAACAACTACCGACGTGCCCTGGCAAGGCGACATAAACACAATCTGGTTCGACATAACCAAAGTCAAAAAAGACCTAAATTGGCATCCGAAATTGAGTCTTGAAGAAAACTTAAAAGAGATGATCTTGGAGAGGAAAACGCTAAGATGACAACAACGCCCGCTCGAGGACTAATCGCACTTCTACGACTTCCCTATTGGCTTATGACAGGTGGGCTTTCACTTTTAACAGCATTCGCAATCACCAAAGATGCCATAAGCCTCGAAACTATCCTGCTAATTTTCTTTTCGATGGCGTTTATAACGTCCGCAGGCTTTTCCGTAAACGACTACTTTGATAGGGAAAGCGACGCTATAATCAAACCAACACGTCCCATACCTTCAGGCACTTTATCCTTAAAACAAGTTATAGCCATCTCTACAACCCTCTTCACAGTAGGTCTGTTTTTTGCTTTGTTAATAAACTGGCTTAGTTTTGTGATTCTCATAATTGACTCAACTTTGCTATTAATTTACTCCGCATTTATCAAACGGAAGTCTGGTTTCGCTGCAAATGTTCTCGTTGGCTTATTAGTGGGTACCGCATTCATTTACGGTGAAGCTGCCATTTCCATTTTTCAAACCATGAATCTTGTCTCGCTAAGTCTTTACCCCATATGTTTCGGAACAATCGGCGGCAACATTCTGAGGGATATTTTGAGCTTCGAAGGCGATTCCAAAATTGGGTACCCAACACTGCCTCAGAACGTTGGCAATAAAGTTTCAAAAGATATCGCAGCGTATTTCTTTATCGCGACTGCTTTACTTGGACCTCTTCCTTTCTTGTTCGGCTTTTTCAGCGTCTACTACTTGGCATTTATAGTCCTATGGGGCTTCATTCTATTTTATTCGTCACTTCGTCTAATAACTTCGAACTCTACAATTAAAAACGTACGAAAGTATGAACGGCTAATTACAATGTCAATGATGCTGCTCATATTATCACTAATTGTTGAGGCTCTTGTTCCATGAAAAGGACAAAAAGTATCTGCCCAGTGTGCCAGAAGAAAATAGATGCAAAACTAACAAAAGAGAATGGAAAAATTTTAATTACCAAAACTTGTAATGAACATGGAACTTTTTCCGCTACTCATTGGCAGAGTCCAGGCATCTTCAACTTCGCCGAGAAGTTCGATTTCTTCAGGTATTTTGGAGACACAAATGCTCCAAAAAATCCTTCGGGCTGCCCCTACGTCTGTGAATCCTGCAATAATCATATTTCAAGCACTGTGATAGGCGTCATTGACGTTACAAAACGGTGCGATTTGAGATGCAATATATGCTTCTCCACTTTTCCTGAACATGAAGTCGAGTATGAACCCAGCAAAGGTACAATCGTAAAAATGATAGAGTTCCTAAGTAAAGGTAACCCTAAACCACCAGCCATTTTGTTTTCCGGCGGAGAACCCTTAGAACGGGAGGATATGCCCGAAATTATTGGTGCCGCACATAGGTTGCAGTTCATGACTATCTTGGCAACCAATGGCGTTCGATTAGCTGAATCTCCTGAACTTGCTGTAAAACTGAAGAAAAACGGCTTGAACATAGTCTACCTGCAGTTCGACAGTTTTCACGATGAATTCTACAAGAAAGTGCGAGGACAGAAACTGCTGAAAACTAAAATGAAAGCGATAGAAAACTGTCGCAAACACGACATAGAAATAATACTTGTCAACACACTAATGCGCGGTTTCAATAATAATGAAGTTGGAGATATTATAAGGTTCGCCGCGCAAAACGCCTACATTATACGAGGCGTCATTTTCCAGCCAATTGCGTTTACAGGACGAGCAACCGATAATCCTTCTAGAGAATCGTGGCGAGATTGGCGTTTTGCAGAAGAAGTTGAAGACCAAAGCCTAGGTGAGATAAAAACCTCAGACCTTTTTCCCCTATCAGTGATGACTTCGCCCATAAAGGTTATGAGCAAATTTATGAAAAAGCCGTGGCCTCTTTTTTCCTGCAGTCCTCAGTGCGGCTTAGTAAACTGGATGTATGTTTCAACAGATTCAAAGATTATTCCCATTAATCACTTTGTGAATTTCGAAAGATTCTTCAGTACTATTCAGAAAACAGCGAAATCGGTAGAATCCAAAGGACGTTTTTCTCTTCTTTCAGCACTTTTTTTAGCGTCGATACAATCTTTGAACTGGCTTTTAGTCGCTAAAGAAATCGGTCTCTTCACCCTGATAAAAACCATTCTCAAAATGCACATTTCCCCTTCTTATGAATCACTTGCCAATTTGCGACGCCGAATTTTCCTTCTTGGCTGCATGGCTTTCATGGACCAATATACTTTCGATATAAACCGGGTAAGAAGATGCGTGGTGCACTATGTTACTCCAGATTTGAAAATCGTACCTTTTTGCGCCTACAATAACGTCTATAGGATAGATACTGAAGAAGAATATGTTTCAAGGCAAAGCACCACTCGATGCCTTTAGGCTTGTTTTACAACCTCTATGTTCAAAACGCAATAGTTGTAAGAGAACTGAAGCGTCCCTGTTTCATCATAAATCCACAGCTCAAATATTACCGCGTAATTTCCGATTTCGTTTATTGAAAGTGTCGCCAAAGTCTCCCAAGCCTCTCCATTTTCTATCGTTGGCGTATAGCTATTCTCCACATCCGCTTCAACTGGAAACGAGGGAATCGTATCGGTAATCACCTTTTGCAAAACTTGACAGGATCGGCTTGTGCCCATGTGATTTTCAACTACAACCCAAACACTAAAAGTGCTATTTTCGTTAGCGACTACGAATTCAGGATAATCTATCGCTTTTTTATTTTGATAATCGAGAAGGTAAATTGAGGTGTATCCCTCTGGCGGAAGCCTTGAGACGAAATAATAGCCTATGAGCAGACTGAAAACAAATATGACAGCTAGCGTAACGGCAATTTTGTAACCCTTATTATTTAGCTTCAGGCTCTTGCTAAGTGTTCTTTTGGTTTCCGCGTTTATTTTCACTTTGTAAATCCCTTAACCATAGTGGTGAATATTTCAATACCTGACTTAATTCTCCGCATTTTTGGCCTTCCATATTTTCTTGCTTTGTACCCTGAGGGAACTTCAACCATTTTGAAACCTTTCTTGGCGAACTGCACCAACATTTCGGTTGCGAACGCCATGTCTTCCTCATATAGCTCAACTTTTTCGAGTGCGGAACGTGATATCGCTCGAAAACCAGACTGCGTATCGCTGAGAAACTGGCTATAAAAGAAGTCGAAACAAAACGTTATTATTTTGTTAGCAACAAAATTCGTGAATCCCATAGCTTTTCTCAGATCATACATTCGCGTTGCTTGACACAGATCTGCATCATTCTTTACCAGAGTGTCAATCAAAAGATTGATGTGCCTTACTTCGTAGGTTCCATCGCCATCAACCATGACTACAACGTCGCCTTTTGCTTTTTTTATTCCAGTTCTAAGAGCTAGACCATAACCACGTCTAGGCTCCACAATGAGTTTGCAAAAATTTGTGTCTTTAACGATTTCTTTTGTTCCATCTATCGAATTGCCGTCTACAATTATGATTTCTTTGGGATAAGCTATTTCCTTATGGATAGTGGTTACTGTTTCAAGAATGTTCCCTGCTTCATTAAGTGTTGGAATTACCACTGAAACCATTTCTACTTTCAATGTCATCTCTTTGTAACTCTCGTTTTATGAAAGCTATCTAGTCTCTAACATATGGTTAAATAAGTTCTTCGTATATTTTACTGAGTTTTTCCACGTTCCGGTCCCAGCCATATTTTTGCTTCATCATTGTCCGCAGCTTATTTCTTAGCGCGGTCAAGTCCTTTAGAGAAAGTTCCAAGATCACTTCTGCAAGAGAAATTGGCGAGTTAGGCGGCACCAGTTTTCCATAATCTTCACTTAGAACTTCTGAGGTACCACCAACATCTGTCGCTATAACTGGTAGCCCGCAAGCCATGGCTTCAAGCGCAACCAAAGGCAAGCCTTCTCCAGACTTCGAGGGCAAAACGAAAAAATCTGCAGCGTTGTAATAGGATGGCAAGTCCGGATCTGCTACAAAACCCACGAGCCTGAAGTTTCTTTGTAGACCTAACTGCGCTATTTTTTCTTTGACCTTCTCAGAATCAGGTCCTTTACCCACTGCAACAAAAACTAACTTTGGATTCTTCTTAAGAACGATGCGTGCGCTCTCAATTAAAGTGTCAATTCCATTCTTGTAAACCAGCCGCCTTACAGTCAGAATGACCTTTGTGTCATTGGATATGCCCAGTTTTTTCCTCATTTCATCTTTTATACCGTTTGTAGGTTTGAAACGATTTAGGTCAACACCGTTATGAACGACTTTGACTTTTTCAGGATCTGCTCCTAAACTCAAAACGTACTTCCGTGTTGCGTTGCTAACAACGATTATTTTATCTGCTTCTTTCAACACCTGCTTTCCGATCGCAAGATCGTTCAGCCTTTCTACTGTGTTCCACACTTTATTGTATTCTATGAAAGTGTTGTGCTGAGTTAGCACCAAAGGCTTTCCGTATCTCTTTGCGATTTTAGCTGCGAGGAGAGATGATAGGTACGGATGACCGTGCACATGTATGAGATCTTTGGATTTGATAATTTCCAAAAAGGTTTTGAAGCTTGAAACGTGAGGAATGGCGTATGGAATCCCCAGCCTAAAGCCGATGTTTACCGAATTGTAGCATTGAACTTTTATTCCGTCAAAAACGTAATTTTTTTCCGTGTAATTTCTATGTGTCAGCACCATGGGTTCAAACTGTTTCTGCATCAGCCGCTTACACTGTTCATACACAACCCGCTCTATGCCACCAACATGCGGAAGAAAGGTATGAGTGACCACACACACACTTTTTTGAACCATGATGCTCCAACGCTTAAATCTCCTCAATCAGCAAACTATTATAATCTTATGGTTCTCTGCCTTTCTTGATTTGGAGACAGAGTTTTTATATGAGACGCTTGGATGACCTATTCATCTACTAGCTCTTTCATCAAGCTTCACTGGGGAAGAAAAATGGACCTCATAATTGGAGGCGGAAAGTATGGTTGTCAAGCAATCGAGTATCTTCGACGAATGAAAAGAAGCTTTTTAGTGGTAGATATAAACCCAAACTGTCTTGCTCTTAAAAGATTCAGTGTGAAAAGCTTCAGTAGTTTCAACGCTGGAGAAGAGGCCTTTATTATTGGAGGACTGCCAGAAGTGTTAGAATTAATAGACGACCTGAAGCCTGAATACGTTTTTCCTACAGCTCCCCTTCACATAGCCGCGGAACTGGTCAAGATCAAGTTTGAGCTAATTCCGTGGCCTGAAGCAATAAACACGATTCTTCCTAAATTACCAGAAATTGTTGTCATAAATGCGGGAAGAGGAAACCTTGTTGTAAGCTTCAACAGAGACCGAGACTGCATAGAAAACTGTGCGATGCCGAAAGTCTGCCCCTCCTCGCAAATAAAGAAACCGTGTACCATGACCGAACTTATGAGATTCGCTTGTCCAGAAGCCTTCCTTTTAGTAAGTCATTCAATGGCACCGGGATTGGGCGCCCTTAAAAGCAGTGAACTCTCAGAACTTTTTAAGTGGGCAAAAACAAAGCAACGTCTAATAGTTGCTACATCTTGTGACTGCCACGGCGTCTTTTCAGCTTTGAAAAAGCAAAATAAAACTTAATCCTACTTCATTTTGCACTCCTAAAAGCTCGCGTGTATACGTTTGATGATACACCTGCGACCAAACCGCCTATAGCATCGTTCGTAATCGGCCCAAGCTTGTTCAAGATTCCGGGTTTAGCTTGATCAAAACGTGTGAACTCAAAAACCCCTCTTACCCCTGCGAGGTAGTTAGCTATAGCCAATCCTAGTAATTCATCAGCTATCAGTCCGGGGCGACCCAAAAACCTTTCTTGTGATAAACCTGGAATCAAACCTTTCTCAGCGTCTTCTTGAGCTCTGAAACAAGCTATTTCCAGAGTTGAAACATTCACATCGGATAGTGCATCAAGAAATTCCTCGCGGAACATCTCAGCTGCTACTGATTCGGATTCTAAGCCGGGATGAGGAACAAAAAGCTCAAGTGCCGTGTTCACTAAGTCTTCTAATGATATTCCTTTTTTTTCTAGGTAATGCAGTAATGGGGGTGCTTTCGAGCTCATATCCATCAGCACCCTCTTTAATGCTGGAGTTTGTTTTAAACATTATGTGTTTGAAGAAAAGTTTATTAGCATCGGATGGATAAACCAGCCAATAAGATGGTGATTCTGTGAACACAAAATACCTTGTTGCAATAGTCGTAATAATAGTCTTAATTGCTTCAGCGACTTTTATTTACGTATACTACAATAATCAGGCTCCCACCGAGGGGCTGGAAGCGCTACAGCATTTAGTGGATGACCACGAATACAAGACTAGCCTAACTGCTTATCCAGAAAGAATTATTTCGGTCGCCCCAAGTTGCACTGAAATCTTGTTTGCCATAGGTGCAGGCGACAAAGTTGTGGGTGTTACTGAATATTGTGATTATCCATATGATTTCGCGGAATGGCTTGCAGAAGGCAACATGACTAGCGTTGGAGATTTTACAACCCCTAATCTTGAAGTGATTACATCTCTTGATCCGGACCTAATTTTGGCGAGTGGCGGGGTCCAAACTGAAAGCGTAGACACATTACGAACCCGTGGATACAAAGTTTTAGTGCTAGATCCAACGAGTGTAGATGGCATTCTTAGAAACATTGAGCTTGTAGGAAATGCAACGGGCAAACGTACTGAGGCGACAGAGCTTGTGAATGATTTAAACAATCGGATTAACGCAGTGGGCGAAAAAGTAGGGAACGCAGCCAAACCCAAAGTATACTATGAGGTTTACTATGAAACCACGTCATCATGGACTATTGGCGCATTGGCATGGCAATCAGAGCTCATAGAGAAAGCTGGTGGTACTAACGTCTTCGAAGACCAACAAATGGATTATTACCAGTATCAGGTTGAAGCACTTATTGCTAGAAATCCCGACATTATAGTGTTGCCAGCTAGCGGCATGGGCACTGGAGAACAGGCAAGTTTAGACGCTGTTAAGACGAGACCTGGATGGGACACCACGAATGCTGTGCAAAATGATAGAATCTACCAAATTAACTCTAACATTATAGAAAGATCTGGACCCAGAGTCGTGGAAGCTATAGAGCAATTATCTGAGTTTTTCCATCCTGAACTCTTCTAACCCCCTTCTTTTTCCGTGAGAAAAATGAATATGGATAAAGTTGAAAATACCTTCTTTCAACGCGCTTCACGTTGGAAAATAATCATCCTTCTTTTGATTTTAGCTCTAATCATAACGGTAATAATCTCTCTAAACATGGGTTTTGCTCCGATTCCATTTTCAGATATTCTCGGGATAATAGGAAAGCAGATTCCATTTTTTGATAGATTATTTGATTTTTCATTAGTTTCACCTGTGAATGAAGCTATTGTCCTTGAGGTACGTTTGCCGAGAATAATCGCAGGTGTATTAATTGGAGCCGCCCTAGCTGCATCAGGCGTTTTGTATCAAGGAGTATTTAAAAATCCCATGGCAGACTCATACGTGCTAGGTGTTTCGGCTGGAGCAGCGGTCGGCGCTTCTGCATCTATACTCTTCGGAGCGGGTGTAATGTTTTTCGAGTTGCGCCTTATTCAGATAGCAGCTTTTGTTGGTGCCGTATCGGCCCTGTTTCTCGTTTATAATCTTGCCAGAGTAGGCTCTAGAGTACCAGTGACAACGTTGTTGCTTTGTGGAATCGCCGTCAACTTTTTCCTGTTTGCAGTCGTCAGTGTTTTAGAGATAATAGCCGCCAATAGGCTTCACGACATTGTTTTTTGGCTTATGGGCGGATATTCAAACGTTTACTGGCAACACATATGGGCAATCTTACCTTTCATAGTAATAGGAATTGCAACCGCCTTTTTCTACGTTCGTGACCTTAACATTCTTGCCATGGGAGAAGAAACTGCCCATCACCTGGGTGTAAATGTTGAAAGATCTAAGCTGATTCTCCTAGTGTTAGCGTCTTTGATAACTGCGGCTGCAGTCTCCGTTTGTGGCCTCATAGGATTCGTAGGTTTGATGATTCCTCACTTAACCAGACTGGTAATTGGACCAGATCATCGCATACTTTTGCCAACTTCTACTATTGTTGGTGCGATATTTTTAGTACTTTGTGATGATTTAGCGCGGGTTTTGTCCACATTCTTCGGACCTATGTCAACGCGTGATTGGCCCGTTGGGATCATAACAATGCTTTGCGGTGCGCCGTTTTTCATTTTTCTTTTAAAAAAGAAAAAACGGAGCTACGGCACATGAGATATTGGTGACAAGAATGGTATTGTTAACTGTTGACGGCATCGAATGCCGTTATGGTTCTGTCAAGGTTTTGGAAGATGTGAGTCTCTCTGTTAAGGGCGGTGATTTCGTTGGGATTCTTGGACCTAATGGTTCTGGAAAAACCACCCTGCTTAAGAGCATAAGCCGCATTCTTAAGCCTCACAAGGGAACTATCTTGCTCAATAAAGCTGATATTTACTCTTTAAAAAGCATTGATGTTGCCAAACAGTTGGCAGTAGTTCCACAGGACACCAGTATCGGATTCAACTTTGCCGTTTTGGACATCGTTCTAATGGGACGCAATCCGCACATGAAACGGCTTCAAATGGAGAGTGAGAGGGACATGGCTGTTGCTCGAAAAGTCATGAACCTAACCAACATCTGGCATTTAGCAGAAAGACCAATAAACGAGCTAAGCGGAGGTGAGAAACAACGCGTTATAATTGCCCGTGCTTTAGCTCAGGAACCGAAGATTTTGCTGCTGGATGAACCTTTAACTCACCTGGATATTGTAAATCAACTAGAAATTATGGATCTCGTTAAAGATCTCTGCATTGAAGAGAAATTGATAATTCTGGCTGTTTTTCACGACTTCAACTTGGCCGCACGCTACTGTGGCTCAGCTATAATGCTTAAAAAAGGCAAAATTTTTTCCGTTGGAAATCTAGCTGACGTATTGAATAGCGAAAACATTAAAAGCGTTTTTAATGTTGATGCCATCGTAACAAAACACCTTGTAACAAACTCTATTTTCGTTATTCCTTTATCACCACAAAAACTATCTCCATCCAAAAAATGTTCAATTCACCTGATATGCGGCGCGGGCACTGGAACTGCTTTGATGAAGATTCTTTTGGATGAAGGTTACAGCGTAACCGCGGGAGTTCTTAATGTTCTGGACACAGACTTCGAAACGGCACAGTTCTTAAAAATCCCGGTCACGACTGAAGCACCTTTTTCTCCAATAACAAAAAAAACCCACAAGGCCAATTTGACAATGATAAGCGAAGCAAGCACTGTAGTTTTAACTTCTGTTCCGTTCGGTGATGGTAACTTGCAGAATTTGGAGGCTGCATTAATCGCTGTGAAAAAAGGAATTCCAACTTTCGTGATTGAGGAGGTACCTATTGAAAGACGGGATTTCACTGGAGGAAAAGCAAGAGCGCTGCTTGCTGAGTTGAAAAACAAGGGCGCGGAGTTCGTTAAGGACCAAAATGAGTTGTTATCCCTACTAAACGTATCTGTTGAAAAGTTAAAAATTGCTAAAGAGGAAAGGGACAGACTTCTCGATCACCTGAAACCTGAAAAAATTCCTAAAGAAATTAAAACAAAAGGCAAAGATAAAAAGAAGTGAGGGGGAGAGATTACATGAAACTTGTCGCTGCATGGAGTGGGGGCAAAGACAGTTGCTTTGCATGCTACAAAGCTATTCAAGTCGGTCATGAAATCTCGAATCTCTTAATTATGATGGCTGACCCGAGCGAATCAAATTTTCATATGATCAGTGCCGACCTGTTGGATGCGCAATCCCAAGCCATAGGAATTCCAATAGTAAAGTCGACAACTACCCCCGATACTTACGAGCAGGATTTTAAACAGGCATTACTGAAAATGAAAGCCAAGGGAGTTGAAGGAATTGTTACAGGAGACGTCTTCGACGTTGCCATGCATGAGGTAGGATGGTTAGACCGCATCTGCAGAGAAGTAGACCTAAAGCCTGTAAAGCCCTTGTGGCACCTTGACACACAACAAATTCTCGAAGAATTTATAAACGAAGGTTTCAAAGCAACCTTGATCAGAGTAAAAACAGACGTGCTTGGAATGGAATGGCTTGGAAGAGAAATAAACAAGGAGTTTTCTGATGATTTGCTCAAGCTTGGCAGG
>Ga0209427_10005001_pt1 | contig 15241 bp, 7 predicted proteins | sample DeeMarSWOR136_30_FD_187465 | JGI IMG/M metagenome (GOLD analysis project Ga0209427, IMG submission 187465) | Marine sediment microbial communities from White Oak River estuary, North Carolina - WOR-1-36_30 (SPAdes) (version 2) | ecosystem: Environmental > Aquatic > Marine > Intertidal zone >...
TATGACGATTTATGCTGGCAATTAGCAGAAAAAATTCAAAAAAAAGCACTTATAGCGCCAACTAAAGAAGATATCAGTAAAAAGGCTGAGGAAATATTTAGTTTTTCAAAGACTTATGATGAATTATGTTGGTTGAATGCAGAATTTGATATCTTGTCTGAGAATAAATAATCCAAAAACATTTGAATATTAATGTTTAAAGGGACCTAATTCTTTGATTTGATTTGTAAATTCAGTTATTACATCAGCAAATCTTTTACCTTCAGAAGCGCTTACCCATTCTAAACGTACCCGGTTTGGATTTATCCCCAATTGCTTAATTAAAAAACTATGTAATTTTTCAAATCTTTCTTTAGTATATTCATTCCCAGTAATGTAATGACAATCTCCTATATGACATCCAGTTACGAGAACACCATCTGCACCATTCTTTAAAGCTTTTAAAATAAATGAGGGATCTACTCTCCCTGAACACATAACTCTGATTATCCGAATATTTGGAGGATATTGAAATCGTGAAACTCCAGCTAAATCAGCTCCAGCATAGCTACACCAATTACAACAAAAAACTAAAATATTAGGCTCAAAATTATTTTCTTTCATTTTCTGTTTTGATTTCGACATATTTTATTCACCTTTAGCATTAATTTTGATTTTATCAAGTAAATAGGAGTCAATCATTGTATTAATTTGATCAAAATCGTAATGCTTTACGATAATCGCTCCAACCTGACAAGTGGCAGCACATGTCCCACAACCTTTGCATACTGCCGCGTTTATATGCGATTTAGTCACCTTTATATTTAAATCCTCAAATTCTTTGGTTATTTCTACAAGTTCAATTGCTTTATAGGGACACACATCTTCACACTTTCCACATCCTATGCATTTTTCTTCTATTACTTCAGCTACTAATCCAGAGGTTGTAATTTTATCAGCACTTAGAAATCTGCTTGCTCTTCCTGCTGCACCATTCGCTTGTGAAATAGAATCTTGAACATTTTTGGGCCATTGAGCACACCCACATAAGAAAATTCCATCTGTAGCAAAATCTAATGGTCTTAATTTAACATGCGCTTCTAAGAAGAATCCATTTTTATCCAATGGAACCTTAAGCATCATTGCTAATTCCTTTAGATTATCAGCTGGAATCATGGGTGTTGATAATACAATTAAATCTGTTTCAAATTCAATATTATCTTTTAAATTTGTATCATATACTTTTATCCCATATCTTTCGGTATTTGCTTTAATCTTCTTTACTTCGGGTATTTTTTCTAAGTCATATCTAAGAAAAATTGCGTTTTTTCTACTTTCACGATAATATTCCTCAAATTCCTTTTTAGCCATTTGCATATCCCTATAAATAACCACTATCTCTAATTCAGGTTTTAATTCTTTTAGTATTCGAATATTTTTAATTGAATTTGAGCAACAAATATTAGAACAGTATGTAATTCCTTCCTTCTGTCGAGCATTTACACATAAGATTATAGTAATTCGATTAATTTTATCTAACCATGATTTATCCTTACTTTTTAACTTATCTTCTAACTCCAATTGAGTCAATACATTTTCATTTTTCTCTTCATACCCAAATAGACCTGTTGGTTTAAGTTCCTGTCCTCCAGTAGCAACAATAATGGTACCTATTTTTACTTCATGAGTCTGATTGTCTGAATCATTTATCACTACATCATAATTCCCAACATATCCTTTAATATTTTCAATTTTAGAATTAAGGAATATTTGAATGTTGTTATTTTTCTCAATCTTTTCTTTCGTCTCATTTAATAACTCTAAGGCATTTTTATGGACAGGATATAAAACATTAAGATATCTTAAATTTCCACCTAATTCACTTTCTTTTTCTACAATAATAGTTTTAAATCCTTGATTTGCTATATTTAAAGCTGCCGTCATTCCAGAAATGCCGCCACCAATAACTAATGCCGCGTGGGTAACATCTATTTTGTCTTCTTTTTGAGGTTTTAATAATCTGGATTTAGCAATATGCATTCTAATTAAATCTATAGCTTTATCAGTAGCAGCTTGCTTTTCTGTCATATGAACCCATGAACACTGGTCCCTAATGTTTACAAGCTCAAATAGATATTTGTTTAATCCTGCTTCTTGGCAAGTTTCTTGAAATAGTGATTCATGAGTTCTCGGAGTGCAAGATGCAACAATAAATCTGTTCAAATTGTGCTCAGCAATTAACTCTTTAATCCTAATTTGCGAATCTGATGAACAAGAATATAAATTATCCTCACATACGATTACATTTGGAAGTCCTTTTACATATTCAACAACTTTTGGAACATCTACATAATTTCCGATATTTATTCCACAATGACAAACCATGACACCTATTCTTGGTTCATCGGTAATTTTAACTACTTTTTCAGGAACATCAAATACTTTTTCTTTCATTTGAGTATATTTAACAGAATTTAATAAATCAGCTATTTGTGCTGCTACACCACTTGCATCAGCAACAGTTTCAGGAATATCCATTGGTCCCTGACAGAATCCACATAAAAAGACACCATCTCTAGTAGATTTTAATTTATTAAAATATGAACTTTCCTGAAAGAAATGATATTTATCCAATTCGATATTTAAAGCTTTTGCTATTTTTTTCACTCCTTTTGATGGAACAAGTGGGGACGCTAACACAAGCAAATTTGCCCGAAAATCTTTGAATTCACCTGTTTTAAGATCTTCATAATGTATGAGTAAATCATTGGTATCAGGATCTTCTTCAATTGTACTTATCTTAGATTGAAAGTATTTAACACCATATTCTTCTTGAGCTCTTTGAGTGAATTCATAAAAGTTTTTTCCATAAGCTCTTATATCATGCCGGAAAACATAACATTCTGAATTTTCTGAATGTTCTTGAGTAATTATCGCCTGTTTAGCCGTATAAGTACAACAAACACTTGAACAATATGGTACATTTTCATGAAGATCTCTAGAACCAGCACATTGAACAAAAGCAATAACTTCAGGTTCTTGATCATCACTTAATCGTTTAACATGACCGCTAAATGGTCCAGATGCGCATAAAATTCTCTCATATTCAAGTGCACTTACTACATTCTGGAATCTATAACCCCATCTAGATGATAATTCCTCAACAGGCATCTGATATCCAGTTGCTACCACTACGGCACCAACTTTAATTTCAAATTCTTCAGGTTTTTGTTCAAAATCTATAGCATCAGCAGGGCAAGCTTTTTTACATACTTGGCATACTCCTTTCTGCAAATATAAGCACATATCCGAATCTATCAAATAAATAGGAGGTACTGCTTGAGGAAAAGGAATATATACTGATTTTCTTTTACCTATATTCATTTCAAATGGATTAGGTGCCATTATTTTTGGACATTTATTCGCACATTCCCCGCATCCTTTACACTTTTCCTCATTAACATATCTAGGTTTCTTCAAGATTTTTGCTGTAAAATCTGCAGCTTGACCCTCAACTTTAAGAACTTCGTGATAGGTCATCAACTCAATATTAGGATTGCGAAAGACTTCAACCATTTTAGGTGCAAGGATACATAATGAACAATCTAATGTTGGGAAAGTTTTATCCAATTGGGCCATCCTTCCTCCAATTGAAGGGGTTTTCTCTACTAAATATACCTTGAATCCTAATTCTGTTAGATCAAGGGAGATCTGAATTCCTGCGATTCCTCCACCTATTACTAAGACTGAACCTTCCATTATTTTTCCTCCTCTACTTTTTCTTTAGGATCTACTGTATTTATTAAATTTACTAAAAACTCTGAAAAATCTACGATTTCTATTGAAGATATATCTTCATAATCATTTTGTAAACAAGATAAATGCATTTTGCATTTTGGGCACGAGGTAACCATTATTTCACCTGCATCCTTCGCTTCTAAGAGTCTTTTATATCGTAATGCTTTTGACCGATCATTACAGTTCATCCAAGAACTCACACCACAGCATAGAGCTTCAGTTTTATTATGCGCCATTTCATTAAATTTATATCCTAAGTTTTTTAAATGAGAAAAAATTTCTCGTACATTTTCTATAATAGTGCTATCCTTAGGTAAAAATCTACTTAATCGACAAGGATCGTGATATGTAAAAGGAATTGGTTGTTCTTGCTTACTTGGATTTTTGAATTCAATCTTATTGTTTTTCCAATTCTCATAAATATATTCAATTAAATGTTTAACAACAAATTTTTTATTAAAAGCTTCAAATAACTTAGGATATTCTACTTTGAATGTTCTATAACATTCAGCACAAGCAGTGATAATTGTTTTCGCTCCTGTTTCTTCAATTCTTTTAACATTCTTTTTTGCTAGATCAATAAACGCATTAAGTTTTCCTTGACCCCAATATAAATCATGTCCACAGCATATTTCATCTTTAAGAACTACAATTGGTTCTTTTTCGATTTGACATAGGATTTTCAGAGTACTTTCTGCTATGGAATCTGAATTTTCGAACTCAAAATTAAAGTAGGGTAAGCATCCAACATAATATAGAATATTTCCTTGATTTGATGTTTTGCATTCTTTAGGAACCCATTCAAGAGATCTTTCTGGTTTTATATGTGGTTCACTCATAATTTCTGAGATGGTTGTATATACTCCTTTATGAGCGATATATTCATCCGGATTTTGACCATTAGAAGTTCTCATTTTATATTTTGCCATTCTTACAATATCAGCGAAATTTATTCCTTCAGGACAATTCTGAAGACACGCATTACATGTTATACAATCCCACAGAATACCGCTATCAAAAACTTTATCTTCAAAACCCTCTAAAATCATTTGGATTATTTTACTTGGTTCAAAACTTTGAACATGACTTAGCTGGCATACACCACTACAACGAACGCATTGGTAACATCGATATAGTAATTTTCTTATATCTGGCTCATAAATTTTTTCAAGAAAGCTTTCATTTTTATTGTCAAGTTCTTTTGAATCATCTACTTTTTCAATCTCAGTAATATTATTCACTTTTGTAAATTTATTTGAGACTTAATAATTTGAACCTGTATTGCATAGAAAAAAAATGGAAGACTTTTATTTTTTCTGATTAGTTTTCATAACCCTATTGTTAAACAAGAAAGAATATAAATAAAAAAAGAAAAGAATTTTTTTCTTCTCTTAAGCAAGTTTTAAATTACCAACGCCCTTATTAAAGCATTTATTTGCTCAAAATCGTAATGCTTTACAGAGATTGCCCCGATGGGACAATTAGCAGCACATGTTCCACATCCTTTACATAAATTTGGATTAATAGAGGATTTTTTTATTACTAAACTCACATCTTCAAACTCCTTCATTGTTTCTGTGAGTTCTACTGCATTATAAGCACAGACATCCTCGCAGGTCCCACATCCAATACACATGTCTTGATCTACTTCTGCTACTAAACCAGAAGTAGTAATTTCTTTTGCACTCAAAAATCTACTTGCTCTTCCAGCAGCACCATTTGCCTGTGATATAGAATCTTGAATATTTTTTGGCCACTGAGCACATCCACATAAGAAAATACCATCTGTGGCAAAATCTAATGGTCTCAGTTTGACATGAGCCTCTAGGAAAAATCCATTTTTATCTAAAGGAACCTTAAGCATCTTAGCCAAATCTTCTAAATTGCCAGATGGGATCATAGGCGTTGATAATACTATTAAATCAGTCTCAAATTCGATGTAATCTTGTAAATTAGTATCAAATACTTTGATTTCGTACTTTTCGGATTCATCACGCTTATTCTTGATCAAAGGGAGTTTATCTAAATCATATCTTAAGAAAATTGCATCCCTTCTTCGATCACGATAATATTCCTCAAATTCTTTCTTTGCCATTTGAAGATCTCTATAAAGTACTATTATTTCTAAGTCATTTTTTAATTCTTTTAGAATATTAATATTTTTAATAGCGCTACCACAACATATATTGGAACAGTAAGTAATACCTTCCTTCTGTCTTGCGTTAACACACAGTATTGATGTTATTCGATTAATTTTATCTAGCCAAGATATATCTTCATTTTTCAATTTCTTTTCTAGTTCTAATTGTGTAATTATGGTGTGATTATTGAAAGGATATTGAAATACGTCTTTAGGTTTCAGCTCTTGACCTCCGGTTGCGACAATAATAGTACCAATTTCCAATTCATGCTTCTCGTGTTCTGAATCCATGATAGTAACATTATAATTTCCAATATACCCCTTAACGTCTATTAATTGAGAGTTTAGGAGAAGTTGAATCTTTTTATTTTTCATAACTTTTTCTATGAGTTTATTTAATAGAACTGAAGCATCTTCTTGTGTGGGATACAATACATTTAGGTTTCTAAGATTTCCTCCCAAAAATTCTTCTTTTTCTACAAGATAAACCATGAATCCTTGATTGGCAATGTTTAAAGCAGCGTTCATACCTGATACACCACCACCAATTATTAAAGCAGTTTGAGTGATTTGTAGTGTCTCTTCTGATTGTGGTTTTAATAATCTTGACTTTGCAATTCCCATTCTTATTAAATCTTTAGCTTTTTCCGTAGCTTTTTCTTTTTCTGTCATGTGTACCCAGGAACACTGATCGCGTATATTTACCATCTCAAACAGATATTTATTTAATCCTGCTTCTTGACAAGTTTCTTGAAATAGAGATTCATGTGTTCGTGGTGTACAAGATGCTACAATAAATCTATTTAAGTTATATTCCGTAATTACTTCTTTAATTCGTTGCTGAGAATCAGAGCTACAAGAATAAAGATTATCTTCGCAAAATACCACATTAGGCAATGTTTTAATATGTTCTATAACCTCAGGAATATTAATATATTTCCCGATATTAATTCCACAATGACAAATTAATACACCAATTCTTGGATCATCCGTCATCTTTACTACTTTCTCCGGAATTTCAAATACTTTTTCTTTGACTTCTGTAAATTTAGAGGATTTTAGTAAAGTTGCGATTTGGGAAGCTACTCCACTAGCATCAGCGACAGTCTCTGGGATATCCATTGGTCCTTGGCAAAATCCCGCTAAGAAAATGCCTTCTCTGGAAGATAATGATTTGTTAAAATAATTTTTTTCCTTGAAGAAGTTGTAATTATCAACTTCAATATCTAAAATTTCAGCTAACTGCTTGGTTCCTTTTGAAGGAACTAATGGTGAAGCCAGTACTACTAAGTTTGCTTTAAAATCATTGAACTTTCCTGTTTTTAGGTCTTCATAATGAATAATCAAATCGTTAGTTACTGGGTCTTCTATGATTTTATTAACTTTGGTCTGAAAATATTGGACACCATATTCTTCTTGAGCTCTTTGAGTGAATTCATAGAAATTCTTTCCAAAAGCGCGTATATCATGTCTAAAAACAAAACATTGTGAGTGTTCGGAATGTTCCTTAGTAATTATGGCTTCTTTACTCGTATACATACAACATACACTAGAACAATAAGGAATACCTTCATGCAAATCTCTTGAACCTGCACATTGAATGAATGCTATTTTTTCTGGTTCTTTTTCATCACTTGGTCTGAGAATGTGACCCCCAAACGGACCAGATGCCGATAACATTCTTTCATATTCTAACGCATTGACTACATTTTTATAATTATAACCCCATCTTGAAGATAATTCCTCTCCAAATACATCGTAGCCAGTTGCCACAACAATGGCACCAACATTTAATTCAATTTCTAATGGTTTCTGCTCAAAATCTATTGCTTCAGCTTCACAGGTTTTTTTACAAACTCCACAAACTCCTTTATTTAAAAATAAACACATGTTAGGATCGATTAAATATACGGGGGGAACAGCCTGAGTAAATGGAATATAAACTGATTTTCTCTTGCCTAAATTCATATCAAAAATATTGGGAGTTTCGATCTTGGGACATTTGGAAGCACAATCTCCACAACCCTTACATTTTGTTTCATCAATATAACGAGGTTTTTTCAGCACTGTAACAGTAAAATTTCCAAGTTTTCCAAAAACTTTTTGAACTTCATGATATGTCATTAACTCAATATTAGGATTTCTGAATACTTCAACCATCTTAGGAGCAAGAATACATAAACTACAATCATTTGTAGGAAAAGTTTTATCAAGCTGAGCCATTCTCCCCCCAATTGAAGGTGTATATTCCACTAAAAATACTTTAAAACCTAATTCAGTTAAATCTAAGGATGTTTGTATTCCAGCGATCCCTCCACCAATAACTAAGACAGAACCATCCATTATTAAACACTTTCAAATTTTACTTTCAAATTTTTTTCAACTGAGTAAAAAAAAAAGAAATAAAATTATATAAACATTTTTATGAAAATTTATCGGTTTTCGACATAAAATATTTGGAAATGATCTGGATCCATAATATTTCCCATTCAATTTATTAGATTCATACATCTGAAATTTTACAGATGGGTTATTCTCGACATTTTGCACAGTTTGGGACAGATTTATTTTTTTCAATCGTCAGAACCATACATTATGATCGATTAGGAAAGTATAGCTCTTCAAAATTGACCTTTTTGAACATGAAAAAAATTAAAGGTTTAAGAAACTAAACAAATTTTAATAAATTTAATTAGATTATGAAAATTAGAGGGAATTTCGTTCAAATCAGACTTTAGATTTCTCAAAATCCTTTATTTTTTTTGGTTTGTGTTCTTCAAGGAATTCATAACTCTGATGTTTGAAGTATGTGTTGTAAAGCTTTGCATAATACCCTCCTTTTTTCATTAGTTCTAAATGGTTTCCTTCTTCCATTATCCTTCCATTATCAAGTACTATTATTCTATCAACATGTCGAACAGTTACCAGCCTATGAGCAATGACTATGGTAGTTCGTCCTTCCATAGCTTTTTCCATAGCTTCCTGAATTTTAGTTTCTGTAAAAGGATCAACCGATGCCGTAGCTTCATCTAAAATAAGGATGGAAGGATTTTGTAGTAATACTCGAGCAAATACAAGTAATTGTTTTTGACCCATTGATAATACCTTTCCTCTTTCCATAATTTGCGTGTTTAATCCATGATCTAAGTCCTCTACCCATTCTACACCACCTGATTGTTTCAAAACAGATAATATTTCCTCATGAGAAGCGTTTGGTAATCCATATTTGATATTGTTCTCAATCGTATCATTCCACAAAAATGGTACTTGTCCAATATACCCTACTTGTCGACGATACTCGTTTAATTTCAAATCTCTGATGCTTTTACCATCTATTTTTACTGAATCATCCGCGGATTGAAATTCATATAACCTTAATAAAATTCTAGCTAGAGTTGTTTTACCTGCTCCTGTATGTCCTACAATCGCAACAGATTCACCTGGTTCAATAGTTAAATTAAAGTTTTCAAATATTGGATTCCCTGGTATATAACTAAAATTCAAATTATTCAATTCTATTTTTCCTTTAATATTAGTAAACACATAATCTCCTTCATCAATATCAGCCTCAGCGTCTTCAAGGCTGAATATTCTTTCAGCAGCACTCAATCCCTGTTGAAACTGTGGCCAAAAATTTACCAGTTGAATTAATGGATTAAAAAGCAAACCAAAACTTTGATAAATTAAATACCAATCTCCTACACTTATGGTTTGTAGAAATATCGCATTTCCACCGAAATATAGAAAAATTCCATAGAGGATGTATATAACAGTATTTATTAACGGCCATAGCATATTCATGGCTAGATCTTTCCCTATATTCACTTTTTTATTTTGTTTGTTAACGAATTCAAATTCCTTTAATAATTTCTCTTCTTGTCGAAAGGTTTTAGCGATTTGGATCCCACTCATAGTTTCTTGTACAAAAGCATTTACATTTGCTAAAGATCTTTGACCGAGTAATGTTTTTTTTCTGACAATTTTTCTAAACGATAAAGTAAGTAAAAACAAAAATGGGAGCACAATAAATATAATACAAGATATTAAAACATTGATCATTAACATAGGTATAATAACAACAATTAAAATTAATAATGAAGCCAGTCCGTTAACACTTATATTAATCATCTCCCCAAAACGGGTCCCGTCATTATTAATTCGACTTACAATTTTCCCTGTGGGATATTTGTCAAAGAATGAAAGATCTTGTAAAAGGATAGCATAGTTTAATTTGAAACGTAGTTCGTAACTTAATTCAGAAACAATTCTAAACATAATTGCTCGGACTAATACAGTAAAGATGAAATATAGTAGATTTAAACCAAGTGAAACAAGAATTATTAAGATTATAAACGGGATGATGTAGTTAGATTGGTCTAATCGTTCAATTATCTCTCGGGTTAATAATGGAAGTGCTCCAAAACTAAATGAATTTATAGCCATGAAAACAATGATAATAACCATTGATTTACGGTATGGTTTGAATAATTTGATTATACGAGAGATTAATTCCTTATCACTATAAATTCTATCATATTCCTCAGCATCTAATCCATAATAAGTCATTATGCTTCCTCTCCCATTAATTCTGAATAAGTTTTATCAAATCTTTTGATGAAAATTTTTCGATATTCTTCGGAAGATTGTAATAACTCTTTGTGAGAACCTTTTGCTACTATTTCCCCTTTATTTAGCACGATTATTAAATCTGCCCACCTAATTTGACTTAATCTATGAGTAATAATTAATGTAGTTCGACCACGAAGGATTTTATAAATCGCTTTTTGTATCTTCTCCTCAGTTTGGGCATCAATCGCAGATGATGCATCATCGAGAACTAAAATTTTCGGGTCAGAGAGAAAAGCTCTTGCTATTGCAATTCTTTGTCTCTCTCCACCACTTAGCTGGACTCCACGTTCTCCTACCGAGGTTTCATATTTCTCAGGTAATTCATTAATAAATTCATGAGCTTGAGCTTCCTTGGCTACGCTTAAAATATCTTCTTTTGAAAAACTTTCCCTCCCAAACGCTATATTTTCATAAGCAGATTTAGAGAATAAAAATACGTCTTGCTCTATGTAGGCAATTTGGTCCCTTAGAGAATTTAAGGAGTAATTTCGTACATCTAAATTATCGATTGATATTTTCCCGTCATTAACATCATATAATCGAGAAATTAATTTAGTAAGGGTAGTCTTTCCTGAACCAGTTGTGCCAACAATTGCAACAGTTTGACCAGGAGATACTTTAAAATTGAGATTTTTTAACACATAGTTGGTTGTACCTGGATAACTAAATGATACATTATCAAATACTATTTCTCCCTTTATTTGTTTTACAATTGGATTAGAAGGATTCGTAATTTCTGATTCAGAAAGCATCGTTTCAATTAATCTCTCTGCTCCTATTGATGCTGCTTTTATAAAATAGAAACTATAAAGGCTTGAATCGATTGTGTTTCTTAAAGTTGTGAGTAATCCCAAAAAAATAATAATCTCTGGTACTGACAATAAACCATTATAATTAAGAATGACACCTTGGGTTAGTCCCAGAGTTATCGCAACAGCTATAAGCAACCTAGGGTAATAACGAGCTTGAATATAACCTGCTTTGATTGATATATCTCTAAATATTTGAGCAGAGGATCTATATTTCTCTATACTTTGCTTTTCCTGTGCCATACTTTTAATTACTTCAATTCCATCAAGAGACTCATTCAAGATGGCATTCATGTTAGCAAATTCCGCTTGTCTAGATCTGAATAGAGGGGTTAATTTTGTAACATATGTTTTCAACGAATAAAGAAAAGATAAGACAAAAACGATTGGAATAATGCCTAATTGAGGTAAATCTGGAAAAACAATAAATATCGTAACTATTGGTACAATTATACTATTTAAGGCTACTACCAAATTTGCGATCCCTGGGTTGACTAATAAGTTTAAAAAACGGACATCATTTGTCGCTCTTGCCATTATATCTCCAATCGCTTGTCTATCATGAAACGATTGACTTTTTCCAAGTAAACTCATATAGAATTCTTTCCGTGCTTCTTCCTCTAAACATTGAGCTAAAATTATCCTTGAGACCCTTTGTCCAATACCAATTATTTGAGTTCCCATTGAAATTGATAAATATAAAATCGTCCAATATAAAATATTTGGTTCAGTACCTCCGTCGATGGCAATAATTATGTCTTCAATAGCATATCCAATTATAACAATATTGAATGAAAGCATAAAATTAACTAATATACTGAGTACAATATACAGAAAAAGTAGAAATTTATTCTTTTTATAAAAAAGGTGCGCTAATATCCAAGATCGTGAACCTTTAAAACGATTTTTCTCAAATGGATCTTTCTCAAAATTAAATTCTGAATCTAAAGAAAGAAATTCATCAGATTTTAGCACAGAATTTTTTTCTAACTCTAACTGTCGCAAAATATTATACTCCGAAAAAACAAGATTTATGCATATTTTAATAATATTTTTAATAAAAATATTTAGATAGGAGTTAATCCGTTTATGTAATTTAAAAAGCCTCGAACCTTGTGTCTCATAAATGGAGGATAATTCTAACTTATTAAGATCTCCTCATTCTCCTCTCTCATCTATTTATAAAAATCCGCTTGATAAAACCTTCAAAGAAAGGAAAATCCCTAAGCTCAATAACTTGGCTTGTCTGATTAAATTTATCTAATGTCTGCATCATGGAATCACTCGCTTGAAAGTCCTCTATAAAATCAGAAAATTTTTTTTTAGCTAAATACGTTTGACCCTTGAATACATAACAAAAAGAGTAGTCTGCGATTTCTTTCATAAGAATAGTATATTGACCGAACTTTGCTCGATCAAGCCCCTCAGAGAAGACCTCATCACTAAAAGAAGTAATAGCTGATAAAAAACCTCCGAAAAGTTCATCGTTGATTTTTATTTCGTCCGAAAAAGGATATGAAAAGAGGAGGATCCCCCCAACTGTTATGATTAAAAGCAGCACAGGTTCTTCATCAATGAGATTGGGAGCTTTCACTGCTCTTCTCCCTTGCATTAAGTCTAAGGTATCATCTAAAGATGCTAAGTTAATTCGTTCTGATAGTGTCATTTTTTTCATTTTATAACTTTCCAATCCATCTAGATGTTCTATCAGTTGATCGTGTGCATATGAGATTTCTCTTGCTAGAATTTGCAAGCTATGAGAATCCGCAATCTGTTGAGCTTCCGTTAGATAACGTCTGGCATCGCCCATGTTTAATCGAAGTAAAGATATTTTACCATTTAACAAGAGAGCATGAGCTCGCAATGAAAAGGAGTTTGATTGTTCTGCCGCTTTACTTAACTTTTCAACTAAAGGTTGAATGTCTTCAAGAATTTCCAAATTATTCGATGTTTTTAATTCCTGAAAATATAATTCACTAAGTAACTTCAAACCATTAATGTTATATGGCTGTTCCTCTAGAAGCGTCCTCAGAATTTCTTCAGCTTTAGCTGTATCTCGGATACGTGAACTTGATACTAATATTCGGGCTTTAGATATTCTATACCAAAAAAATTCCGTTGGAGTTTTTTCAAGATAAATTCTCAAGAATTTCTGATTTCCCTCCAGAAATTGATAGAAAAGGTTTAGCCATTCTTGTGCTTCCTTATGAGAACCTTTGGATAAAAAAACTTTTATCAAGCTGTCATAACTATTGCCAGACCAAAGAATTGAGCTATAATCTGTATTTTGCTCCATTATTTTACGACTCTTTTCAAAATACTCAATTGCCTGATCCAGATCACTTTTCTGAAAGTAAATATTACCAATACTATTGTAAGTTACTCCTTTTTGCAACTTGGTTATTATCGTGCTTCTTTTGAAAAGATCCAAGCTTTTCTTATGAAAATCTAATGCTAAATCTAATTCCCCTTTGTCTCCATAAAACACACCTAACATGTGTAAATTATCTCGTATAAAACCCAATAGGATATCATAATTTTTAAAAATAGCCAGACTTTTTTTATGATTTTCTATAGCTTTATCCAAGTTTCCCTCCCAATAAAAGAAATAACCCTTCATATAATAAAGAGAACCTTCTCTCATTTCAACTTCGGATGGAGGTTCTTCTGATACGGATTTAAACAATTTCTCACAAGACACAACCTCTTCCCGTATCTCACCAAGTTTAGCCCACCAATTCCCCCCAAGTAAGAATAAGATAATGAATTTTAAAAAGATCGAATCGATGAAGAATAATAAATTATTTTGGCTTTTACTCTCTTGATAATCTTGTTCTATTATTCTAAGACTTTCTTGAAATTTCCCCATATTTAAAAAAGTCATTGTTTTAAGAATACGATAATAATGTCTATCTGCTAGAGTTATATCTTCTAACTTCTCAAAATCAGTTATTACTTGTGAAGCTTCCTCTGTTTTTTCCTCATCAAGAAGCCTAAATCCTCATCCTAATTCCTTGTGCATGGATATACGCATGATTTTTTAGCTCCTTTTAGTTACTCCGTTTAAAATTCATAGATATCTGCTTCAAATGCATAATTGAATTTCTTTAAAAGATTTAAATAGAGTTAATTATACAAATTTTAAATTGATAACTTATCTTAAAACCTTTTGTGCTAGAACTTCGATTTAAGATTTTTTTTCAAAGCAATTTTAATTGAAATCAGACGCTGAATTTACCTTTCATGAAATCTTGTTTCCTCTTAAACAATTCAATTTATTTGTAACCCTAACCGCTTTTTCATCATGTCTGCTCCTGGGTAGTTTTGTAGGGTAATGTGACGTCTGTCACGGATGATGAGCCCATCTTTATCTAGCAGTAGAAATGAAATAAAAGGCGTTTCTCTGAAGACTCCCTTTTCAGTCCACGAAATGATACCTTCCACCACTACCTGGTTCCCTTTGGCATAGCTCATGGCAAAACGCATTTTTCTGTCTGGTGCCTCTTCCTTAATAATTGTTTCGATTTCTTTTGCCACAGTAAGGCTATAAGAACATTTTTGAGGGGGCAACTGCATCCTGAATCGTTTCGGATGGAAAGGTTCTGTATCAAAGCCAGCATTATAAGATTCTAGCCATTCACCTTCGATAATTGATAGATTCTTTTTTTCTAAATCGCTTAGCTTAAGTTCCAGTTGCTTGGTTTTTTGGTAGTCATATAAAAGATCTGTAACACCCATTGTCTGCGATTGATTATTTGTTCCCATTGCTCCCTGACCTCGTCTACCACGTGATGATGGCCAATTATCTAAATCGATATAACTTCGATCCATTAGTACTGTGCCATCTACATCGTAAAGCAGTACTACCCCGAAGGTTGTTTCTTTT
>Ga0209427_10005004_pt1 | contig 15239 bp, 15 predicted proteins | sample DeeMarSWOR136_30_FD_187465 | JGI IMG/M metagenome (GOLD analysis project Ga0209427, IMG submission 187465) | Marine sediment microbial communities from White Oak River estuary, North Carolina - WOR-1-36_30 (SPAdes) (version 2) | ecosystem: Environmental > Aquatic > Marine > Intertidal zone >...
AGCGTGGGTCAGGAAGCAGCCCGGGTGCTCAGCGGACGATGTCCCAAGAATGTGGTGAATAAAGCGGTTAAACCTAAAATTAATTTAGTAAAGGGAGACTAAAACGGAACTATTGATACTCAGGGGTTGAGTATCTCCTGCGCTTAAAAATGAACAAACCAGGAGGAAAGATAAGCATGAGCCGGAAAGTCAGAGTCGGGTTTACTAGGGATTTCTTAGATAAGGAAGGAAAGTTCATCTTACCCGGACCAGGGCTGAAGTTACTGGAGGCGATGCCCGATGTGGAACGCGAGGTATTTGCCGAGTTTTTGCCAGAGACTACCCCGGAACAGATACAGGGCTTTGATATAGTTATCACCCGTACTTTTCCGAGATGGACAGAAAAAAGCTTCATCGGTAACGACCGGCTTCTTTCCATCCACCGCAATGGCGTGGGCTATGACCGGATTGACGTCTCCGCCCTGACCAATGCTGGAGTGATGCTATGTATCACCCCGGATGCCGTCCGCCGCCCGGTGGCCGTCGCTATCATAACCTTTATCCTCGCCTTAAGTACACGACTGCTGGTCAAACACCAGTTAACCAGTGAAGGGCGGTGGGGCGAAGTATCACAGCACCACGGCTACGGATTGGTTGGTAAAACATTAGGTTCAATAGGAGTGGGCAACATCGGTCACGAAATGTTCAAGCTAGCCAAGCCCTTTGGCATGAAACATATTGCCTACGACCCATATATCAAACAGGAGGCTGTGGCTGACGTTGATGTCAAGCTGGTGGATATGGATACGGTACTGGCTGAGTCTGACTTTGTGAGTATTAGCTGTCCACTGAATGAAAAAACCCGGCATCTAGTTGGTGAAAAAGAACTACGCAAGATGAAGAAAACGGCTTTCCTGATAAACACGGCACGTGGGCCTATTATTGACGAAGCGGTATTGATAAAGGCTTTAAAGGAAGGGTGGATACGCGGGGCAGCTATAGATGTCTTTGACCAAGAGCCGACACCACCGGACAACCCTTTGCTCAAATTGGACAATGTCATCGTCACCGCTCACGCGATGGCTTTTACGAATGAGTTTCTGACGAAAGTGTGGGAGCAAATCCACCGGCAGATATCACAGGTTATTCGAGGGGAAGTCCCAGAGGGTGTGGTCAACCGCGAGGTCTGGGACCAACCGGGATTTCAAGTCAAGCTGAAGAAATTCCTGGAATCTGTTCAAGGCTGAGAAAAAGGAGGCTAAATTGAAAAAGAACCGAGTAAAAGAACTGTGGCGCGAAGGGAAAGCAGCCGTGGGAGCCTGGCTGGTGCTGGGTAGTCCAATCACTGCCGAGATTATTGCCAATATGGGATTCGATTGGGTAGTGATTGATACTGAGCACGGGTCCATCGATATCGGTATGACACAGTCCATCATTCAGGCTATTTCTACCACGAATACCGTGCCAATGGTTCGAGTGCCCTGGAACGACCCGGCGCTAATAAAGCGAGCTCTGGATGCTGGAGCCTATGGCCTGGTGATTCCGATGGTAAACAGTCGAGAAGAAGCAATTCGAGCGGTACAAGCCACCAGGTATCCGCCGCTCGGAATCAGGAGTTTCGGCGGTCCCCGTGCCCGACTCTATGGCGGTGTTGACTACTTTGAGCACGCCAATGAGGAAATTGCGCTCCTCGTGCAAATAGAGCACATCGAGGCGGTTAACCAAATTGATGAAATCCTTTCCGTGGAGGGTGTTGACGGTTTCTTTATCGGGCCGTCCGACCTGGCTATTTCGATGGGTCTTAAACCGGGAATGGACCAGACTGACCCCAGACACGTCGAAGCGGTGAGCAAGGTTTTGGCTTCGGGAAAGAAACACGGTATCCCCGGAGGAATACACGTCGGTAGCCCCGAAGCGGTCAATGAACGCATTGCCCAGGGGTGCCAGTTTATCGGCCTGGCCAGTGATGAACGTTTTTTGAGGAGCGCAGCTTCAGCCGCTCTCAGTAAAGTCGCCACAGATAGAAAAGTTACTTAAATCATCACTCAGAATAATTAAAATAAAACAATAATGGAGGAGAAAATGGCCAGTAAGCGGACGGAAGAGCTCCTTGATTTGGACCGCAAGTATTTAATACATGGGTTTGCCGTGGTTGGCGACGAAGATGTGGGGCCGATTATTGAGCGAGCGGATGGGGTCCGGTGCTGGGATACGGAAGGCAAAGCGTATTTTGATGCTGCTTCCCAGCAAACCAGTAATACTTTGGGTCACGGACAGAAGGACATCATCGACGCCATCTGTGAACAGGCGAAGAAATTGCAGTTCGCTCATCTTCTGGGAAAGCAATCCAATGTCCCGATTATTGAGTTTGCCCGGGATTTGGCCAAGGTAGTGCCACCGGGATTAGCCCATTTTTACTTCACCAGTGGCGGCTCGGAAGCAGTAGAGACGGCCTTTAAGATAGCTCGCTTTTACTGGTCGAAACAAGGTAAGGGCAAATATAAAATTATCAGCGTTCAAGATTCCTATCACGGTGCTGGCATGGGCTCAGCGGCGGCGACAAGAGCGGGGAGCGGGGCATTCTGGACTGGTTATGCCCCACTAGCCTCTGGTTTTGTGCAAGCGCCGTACTACTATTGCAATCGGTGTCCCTTCCACCTGGACTACCCGGCTTGTAATATTCTGTGCGCCCGCTACATGGAAGAGATTATCAGGAAAGAGGGACCGGATAGTGTCGCTGCCTTTATTGTTGAGCCAGTGATGGGTGGGGCGGGCAATATTTCACCGCCACCAGAGTACTTCTCGATAGTTAGGCAGATATGCACTGATTATGATGTGCTTCTCATCGGTGATGAGGTTCAGACTGGTTTCGGGAGAACGGGCAAAATGTGGGCCCAGGAGCACTGGGGTGTTAAATGGGACATGATGGCGGTGGCTAAGGCGATTGACGGCTGCTATCTGCCTTTTGGAGCGACATTAATCGGTGACCAGATTTACGAGGGCTTGAAGGGTGCAATGCTGTGGCACGGCTGGACTCAGCATGGTAATCCTATCTGCGCCGCGGCGGGAAAGGCAGCCTTGAAGTTAATCATTAGAGACAAGTTGGTTGAGAATGCCGATACCGTCGGTAATTATGTTCTGGAGCGTCTGAATGGCGAGTTTAAAACCCTGTCCAACGTCAGTGATATCGGTGGTAAGGGTCTAATGCTTGGCATAGAGTTGGTTAGAGACAAAGCTACCATGATTCCATTTGATACGGTGACCATGAGTAAATGGCAGCGGGAGGTGCTTCAAAAAGGCTTGTATGTTCGTCTAGCTTTAGCCAAATACTATACTCGGGTGCGATTTAACCCGCCGATAATAACCACTAAGGAAGAAGCAGACGAAATGCTTGACATATTGTATCCTTCTATTGCTGACCTTAAATTGAGATAATCCGCCCGGTAACGTTTTGCTTCAATTCTTTAGCTGATTGAAGCTTCGCCATTGAGGATATTTTGTGTATTCTCAGACAACTCACCAAGTCCACCCGATTTGGTGGCATATTCGGCTGTACCTCGGTCAGTCCTCCCTCTTTCTCAGAAGAAGAAACTGGTATATGCCTTACGACACATTATAACACATTACGTGACAATAGACAGTACTGGTAGGTCTTAGCTTAAAAAGGTCTGTGGCTACGTTTCTGATGGGTGGCTAAGGCTAAATTATGGTGGTCTTGATAATCACCCCAGCGAGTGCTAGAATTCCACAAAGGGACAAAAATATGACCCTGCGTAAAAAGACGCTGCTCATCATCGCCGGTACCTTCTACGGCGTGATACTACTGCTATTTTTCCTCTCGCGTAATATTTTGTTGGAGAGTTTTGTCAGGCTGGAGGAACAGAGTACCCATCAGGACGTCGAACGAGTACTGAGTGCTTTGTCTAATGAATTCGCTTACTTGGAATCCACCACTCGGGATTGGGCGGCCTGGGATGATACCTATGAGTTTATCGAGGACGCCAATGAGGAATATATAAAATCGAATCTGACTGCGGGCACTTTTACCCAGATGAGACTTAACATAATGATGTTTATTGACTCCTCTGGAAAGACTGTTTTTGGTCGGGCCTTTGATTTTAATAACGAAGAGGAAATGCCCATCCCATCGGGTCTACAGAAGCACCTTTCTCCCAATGACCTTCTCCTAACTCATGCTGACACGGAAGGCAGCGTTACCGGGATTATTCTTCTTCCCGAAAGTCCTATGATGGTTGCCTCCTGCCCCATCTTGACCAGCGAGGATGAAGGGCCTATTCGTGGAGCGCTGATTATAGGCCGGTACCTGGATGCTACCGAAATTGCGCGACTCGCTGAGGCAACGCACGAGTCTCTCACCGCATATCAGTACATCAGTTCACAGCTTCCTTCCGACTTCCAAGCAGTCCTCGCATCCCTATCAGAAGAGGCGCCAATACTGGTCAGGCCATTGAATGAGCAAACTATCGCCGGGTACGCTATGATTGCGGACATCTACGGGAAGCCCGGTCTTGTGCTGAGAGCAGATATGCCCAGAGATATCTACGAGCAAGGCCAGGCCAGCGTTACCTATCTCATATTGTCGATAGTAGGGGTTAGTCTGATATTTGGCGTGGCGACCATATTGCTTTTAGAAAGGCAGGTTCTGTCTCGGTTGGCCTATCTCATTGGAAAGGTCAGGAGTATCGGCACCAGTGGTGACCTTTCAAGTCGCGTGTCCATGCAGGGTGCCGATGAACTATCTGACCTGGGGGCAACCATCAACGGGATGCTGGCAGCACTGCAACAGTCCGAGAGCGAGCTACGTGAGAGCGAAGAGCGACATCGCGCTATCTTTGAGCAAGCCGCAGAGTCAATTGTACTTATTGACGCTAAGACGGGAGCACTGGTGGAGTTTAACGACAGGGCATGCGAGAATCTCGGTTATAACCGTGAGGAATTTGAAAAGCTCAGACTTCCTGATTTGGAGGTTGTTGAGTCGGCAGGGGAAGTTGCCAAGCACATTGAGAAAATCATTAAAGAGGGGACAGATGTCTTTGAAACGAAGCATAGAACAAAGGACGGCGAGATACGGGACATCCAGGTAAGCAGCCGGGTTATTTCTATTCGTGGGAGAGAATTTGTGCAGAGCATATGGCTTGACATCACCGAGCGCAAGCGAGCCCAGCAACAGATTGTACGGGCAGCGCAGGAATGGCGGACAACTTTTGACAGCATTTCGGATTTGATTTCGATTCAGGACAAAGATTTCAAGATTACCAGGGTGAATATGGCTTTTGCCGATGCCTTTAAGATGAAACCGCGAGACGTTATCGGGAAGACCTGTTATGAACTGGTGCATGGGACAGATAAGCCATGGCCGGTCTGCCCGCATCGAAAAGCAATGAAGAATGGGGAACCATCGCGGGAGGAGTTTTTTGAACCTCACCTGGGAATCCATGTTGAGGTGACCTGTTCGCCTATTTTTGGTGAGGAAGGAGAGGTTATCGGCAGTGTCCATATTCTTCATGACATTACCGAGCGCAAGCGGGCGGAGGAGGAGATTAAGAAATTCAAAACAATTTCTGACCGGGCCGGCTATGGCGCAGCGATAACCGACATGGAAGGTGAATTTATCTATGTAAATCAGTCTTTAGCGCAGATGCATGGTTATTCGTCAGATGAACTCATTGGTAAACATTTTTCTCTTCTCTACACTGAAGATGCGGTGAAACACATATACAGATTGAGAGACCGGTTGACGCAAAAGGGTACCTATTTTGCTGAAGAATTGTGGCGTAAGAGAAAAGATGGCACTGTCTTTCCTTCTTTGACGACTGCGGTAATTGTTAAAGATGATAAAGGGAAGCCTTTGTATATAGCAGCCACGGTAATTGACATCACCGAGCGTAAGCAATCAGAGAAAAAACTACAGGAGCTTTACGGCAAGGAAAAAGACCTGAGGCAGGAACTGGAAGCGGAAATAAACAAAAGAGTCGAATTTACCAGGGCATTGGTGCATGAATTAAAAACCCCGATTACTCCGGTACTGGCTTCGAGTGAGTTACTGCTTGAAGAACTTAAGGAGGAGCACTTACTGGGCTTGGCGCAGAACATTTGCCAGGGCGCCTACAATCTGAATCAGAGGGTTGATGAACTTCTTGACTTGGCTAGGGGTGAAGTGGGTATGCTTCGGCTAAACCCGGAATCAGTGGAACCAAGGCAACTACTCGAAGGGATAGTTGATAGCATGGGGCCGCTGGCACTTAAAAATGGACAATCGCTAAGTTCTGAATTAGCTTCTTCTCTACCGACAGTATGGGCGGATGAAGACCGTTTGCGACAAGTGGTGCTCAATCTCATTAACAACGCCTTTAAATTTACGCCTACTGGAGGGAAGATTGCCTTGAAGGCTAGGGAAGATGGTGGTAATCTGATAGTGGAAGTTCAGGACACCGGTTACGGAATAAGCGAAAAAGAGCAAACACGATTGTTTGAGCCTTATCACCAGCTAGAAAGTGACCGAGCGCGTCTCAGTGGGCTGGGGTTGGGTTTGAGTCTCTCCAAGAAATTGGTGGAGCTTCACGGAGGACGGATATGGGTGAAAAGCCAGAAGGGCGAAGGCAGTACCTTCAGTTTTTCCATACCCTTGGAAGCTGCCAGTCGCAGAGAAAAAAGTACGAAAAAGGGTAAAAAGCTATGAAAGTGCTTATCATTGAGAATGACAAAGGAATCATAGAAGCAATTTCCCTGGCTTTTCAGATACGCTGGCCAGAGGCTAAATTAGTCTCTACTCATCTGGGGGAGAGAGGGGTAGAACTGGTAGAGAGTGAAAATCCTGATGTGGTCATCCTTGACCTGGGACTCGATGATATCAGTGGCTTTGAGGTGTTGAAACAAATCCGCCTTTTTTCCTCAGTTCCTGTTCTCATTCTAACGGTGAGAGTGGATGAGGCGGATATCATCAAGGGGTTGGAGTGGGGAGCCGACGATTATGTGGTTAAGCCTTTCCGGCAACTGGAGCTTCTGTCGCGGATACGGGCATTGATACGTCGGAGAGGGGCTATAATTGAAGAAGCGCCTTTGTTTTGTGGGCAGTTGCACTTTGACCCGGCTACCGGGCAGCTATTTTATGGGGAAAAGGAGATAAGTCTCACTCCTACCGAAGGTTCTATCCTCCATCACCTTTTGAGAAATGCCGGTCGGGTGGTAACCCACTCTAGCCTTGCCGAATCGGTGTGGGGTGAGAATTACCCAGAGGCGGCGAACAGCCTCAAGGTTTATATCCGCCGCCTGCGGGAAAAACTGGAAGCTGATCCCGGTCACCCGCAGATTATCCTCACCAAAACGGGCATAGGATACTTGCTGGCCAAGCCAGACTAGTCTCATTTCTTATTTGGGATTGCGGCTGCCACCCTGAATTGTCACCGCCGAAGCCCTCAGTGCTTCGGCGGTTTATATTGAGGGAGAAGTCCTCTGCCGAAGAGAGAAAACTTCTTCGCGTAACCGTTCCGTTTTATGCTACATAATTGCCCAATTTTTACCAGACTGTAACCACTTTGTAACCCTTTTCTAACCTTTTTTGACGGCTTTAAACCCTTTTGTAACTGCAGGCGTATAAACTGAAGTTGGAGATGGCGGTTAGAGTAATAGTTTTCGGGAGCAAGGAAACGGTAGAGAAGCTAACTGCTTCCTTGGATGGGAAGGAGTTTGATTTGGTGTGTCGTACTGAAGTACCTGAGGTGGTAGCTCTACTGGGGCAGAAGAGGTTTGATTTGGTGGTGGTAGATGCCTCGGTGGAGAAGGCTGAGGTGGTCTGCCGTTCTGTCAGCCAGTTTGGACAGGTTCCGGTGGCGTTAATGATAAAGGGGAGGCAGGCAAACTGGAAAGAACTTAAGTCGTTGGACGTTGATGGCTACTTACTCGATGGGGTAGGGGGCGCTGAGTTAGCGGCGCGACTACAGGCAATAGTGCGCCGCCGCTCGTCTGCCAAGCGGATTGAGAAAAACGAGGAATGCAATATCGATGACGTGCTGATTACCATCGGCGAGTGGTAATAGCAAAGCAACTCATGAGGAATACAAATAGATTTATAAATGAAATGCCGGTTAAAAAACTATCGGGAGCAAGATGGATGAGCGAAGCTGAAGATACCAAGCGGGTCAGCCTAAAGATGGAACGAACAGCGGCACAGAATGCAAAAATCAGGGCCAGAGTGGCAAGATGGGACCTAGATATTGCTGTATTTTTGTTCGCTGTTTTGATTATTGTCATAATCCTGCTGTTTCAGAAAATTAGTATCGAGGTTGTGGGGCCAGTAGCTATCTTTGGCTTAGCCACGGTCTGGCTCGTGGGGTTGAGGCGGGGGAAAAAATTATACCAACGTTTCTACGAAGAAGAGCTAGCCAAACTGGAGCCAGATTCAAAGGAGTCAGTAAAGGAAATAGTTAAGGAAAAGGTAGCGGTAACGGTAGAGGATATGGTCAAGAAGGCATTCCTCAAGAGATTACAGCAGTGATTGAGGTGCCATGTTGTACCGTGGATTAGTTAGGAACGCGGGCAAACCGGCTTTACTCACCATCATACTGGACTTCACGGCACTGGGAGCTGGATTCAAACCAGTGACCTCGGTGTTATAATTGTAGTAAATAAGGGTCCGAATCACTCTTGGAAAGCTAACTGGACCGTGTTCTCTGGGAGCTATCATAGATGGCATTGATTCTGTCCGTCGACCTCGCCTATAGGCATTATGAGTATTTTGGTTTCTGTTTGCTGGAAGAATCAGCGGGAAAAGCAATTGCTGTCCAGTATCTGCACCATCAAGCTATTGGTCTTGAGGGTGCTCCCCAAGCAGAAACATTTGCCAATCGGGTACTTGGATTCTGTCTAGACACCGGTGTCTCCATCCTGATGCTCGATGGATCCCAGGGGTGGAAAGACCCGGATAACGGTCTCTTAAATCAGCGGGTATGCGAAAAAGAGCTGAATACGCAAGCCAAGACGGGTATTAAAGAGGAAGTGAAGCCGGCAAATTTCAAATCGTTCGTCTCCTTTGCCATCAGCGTCTTCAGTGCGCTCAACAAGACCGGCCATATCTCACTGGTTACTGAACCCAGGATTGTGGTGCCAGCGAGAGGAATTCTGCTTATTGAGACCTATCCCCATTCGGCATGGAAAAAGCTGGGCATTCGACCTCTGGCCAGGAAGCAGAAGTGTCCTCCTGAACAAATAACACAGAATGCCGAAGAACTAAAAAGAAGATTTGGGTTACCGGAAACCAGAACTCCCACTCACGATGAGCTGTCGGCACTGGTGGTGGGTCTGGCTGGCGTTGCCATCGCGGCTGACAATACGTCTGGCTACATTGCCTCAGGTCTGCCTCCCAAATTGGTTCCTGAAGGCTATATTGTCGAAGGATACATCGTGAATCCTCGGAGGAAATGAGGGGAGAATGGCGAGAGTCCAGGCACTGAAATTACTGGTAGTATCTCTGATGCATATCTGGAAGTGAGGGATACTAAAGCCTATCTATCAATTTGAAATGTGCTACCATTTGCTGAAGCCCTAATCAACTGATAATCTATGTCCTTCTCAGGATTCTAAGCAGGGCGTCTCTGAACTCTTCAACAGAGGAAACTGGTTCCTGCAATTCCGGAGGAAGTTCTGAGAGCAGCGACTTGCTGTCTTTGGCTTGCATGGTAGCTAACTTGTGCAGCAGTGTCTGCTCCCGGGTTAGGCTATTAAGCAGTTCCATAAACTGTTCCTGCATCCGTTGTGTCTGCTCGGTGATGTTTTCCTTGATTTGGAGGTAGCGGCGTCTGTCCTGCAACTGGTAATTCCACTTCTCAATAGCTTCTTGCACTTTCCTCACTATGTTATCCCGATTAAATGGCTTGGTGATGTAGTCGTAAGCCCCCATCTTCAAGGCTTCTATGGCGGTCTGCGTGTCAACAACCGCGGTTACCACAATTACACAAATGTCGGGCCAGTCCGTGGTTAGCTTACCCAGTACCTCGATTCCGGACATTCCCGGCATTTTGATGTCCAGGAGCACTACCTCGACCTCTCCTTGGGATACTGCAGATAGAGCCTCTTCACCATCGGCCGCAGTGGTTACATCATAGCCAGCTTCGGTTAAGGTTCGCTGGAGGAGGTTTCGTACCACTTCCTCGTCATCAACAACCAGAATTCTTACTTGTTCTGCCGCCATTTTTCTATCTCCTTTAATGCTTCTCTCGCCATAGCCTTCACTTCGCTAGGGGTAAATGGTTTGAGCAAAAATGGTCTGGCAGTTTGTTCCAGAAAACTCTGGGTATCTCTGCCCATCACATCCCCGGTAGTGAAAATCACCCTATCTGCCAATGTCGGATGGCTCTGTTGCAGCCATTGGTAGAGTCCTTCACCGTTCATTGCCGGTATCCTGATGTCAATCAGGCAAAAATCATATTGCTTCTTCTCTATCATATCTTGGGCTAACTTCCCATTGACGGCAATATCCACATCAAATCCTTCGCGGGAAAGGACCCGGTAACAAACGTCACAGATTGTTGGTTCGTCTTCGACGACCAAGATTTTCTTGGCACGGGCAATTGAGCTTTTCATTTTATGGCTCCCTATTATTACCCACGATAGGTAGTTCCACGACAAAGGTAGCGCCTTTACCCAACTCACTTTCAGCGTATATCCGGCCGCTGTGTTCAGTGATTATCCCGTAAGAGATACTCAAGCCCAGTCCGGTTCCCTTACCCACCTCCTTGGTGGTGAAGAAGGGGTCAAACAGGTGCCCCAGATTTTTTTTAGCAATCCCGGGGCCATCATCGGCAAAGGAAGCCCGAATAATATCCCCTGCCTGTTCTGTAGTAATCGTGAGAGTGCCTCTTCCGTGCGCCTCGATCATAAAATGCTCGGCATTTATGATAATGTTGATAAAGACCTGCTCCAATTGAAAACCGTCGGCCATGATTTTCGGCAAGTCAGAGGCAAGGTAAGTATTGACTTGGATGTTGTTTACCTTCAGTTCATAGGCACGCAATTCCAGTGCCTTCTGTATGGTGCAGTTTATATCTACTGGTTCCTTTGATGGTGCATGCTTCTGGGCGAAGGTGAGCAGGTTTCTGACTATCCCGGCAGACCGCTGGGCTTCCATTTGGATGACTCTCAGGTCTTTTCTCACATTATCAGGGATGTCTTCGTCTAGCAGCAGCTCGGAGAAACCAATGATACCGGTTAATGGGTTATTGAGTTCATGGGCAACCCCAGATGCCAGCTCACCAATCGAAGCTAGACGGTCGGTGACGACGAGTTGCTCCTCCATTTTCTTGCGTTCGGTGATGTCGCGCACAACATGGACAGTAGCGGTGACCTCTCCCCTGTCATTAAATATAGGCGAACAGACCGCCTCAATGTAAATTCCGAGGTGTGGATTAACAAACTCCTGCCTAGTTGGGTGCCTAATCTTCAGTGCTCGTCGGTGCGGGCAATCCGGCCAGGGCTCTTTTGTCCCGTGGACCAATTCATAACAAGTTTTGCCAATAAGCTCCTTTGGCTCCGTCTTAAAGACTTTAGCAAAAGCCCGATTCATCCTGGTAATCTTGAAATTTTCATCATGGATTGAAATCCAATCGGAAATGGCGTCAAAAGTTGTCCGCCACTCTTTAGCCGCCCGTTCCATCCCTTCCTCTGCCCGCTTGCACTCAACCTCAGTTGCTTCTAACTCAGCAATCCGGTAGCGCAATTCCGCCAGTTCACCCAGAAGCTGGTATTTTGTCTTATCTTTGTCCTGTACCCTCTGTAGAGTACCTCTCACCTTTGCCACCTCCCTATGCCCAGCCATGCCGGGACGGACAGGCCAAAGTCACTTCATTTATGATTAGTATCCTGTTCGTTAATTCGCCCGGTATAGTTTGGCTTACCGGTACTTTTTTCCATGTATAAGGGTACCTAAAAAGTTCCAAATATATTATTAATTATTAATCTATTTCTTATGTAACAAAATAGTACTTTAGCTTTATTTGCTGTAGTAGTTTTGTCCTATTACGTTCTCACTTCCACACCGCTAAATCTCATCTGCGGGCTGGATAAAACCTTTTTTGAAGTGTCATTAACGGTGATGGGTAAACTGGAGACCCGTAGTGGGGGAGAATCTAGTCAATTCTTTGGTATTTGCTTTCCAGTGTCTCAATAAAATTGATAATCGCCGGGCGAGCTTCATGTAAGAGGGGCGAGCCATGACCGAAGCCAATAACATCAAAGTCCAAACTGGCTACCTTCTTTATCGAATTGATTTCTTGCGCTAAGTCAACGGTGAAGGCTTTTGAAGGTAAGCGCAATCTAAACCGATTGGCCAGCACATCGCCAGCAATGACTAACCGTTCCTCGGGGAGAAAGAGAGAGATACTTCCCGGGGTATGACCTGGGGTATGCAGAATCTTAATGCCGCCAAGTACTGGAAGCTCATCACCATCGTTAATTAATACATCCACAGCTATCGGAGTAGTCATCCCTAGCTTATACAAAGGAGCCAGAGGCTTATCAAGCCATCCCGGCCTTGCCGGTCCTGGCTGGGGTAAGCGGCCATCAATATACGGAGCGTCAGCCGGATGGGCGAAAACACTGGCTCCGGTAATCTTCTTTAGTGTGGCGAGGCTACCGACGTGGTCAGCATGGTGATGGGTAATGACAATATTAGCGATATCAGAGGGAGAGTAGCCCAGCTTCTTCGCTTGTTTGAGTATTTGTGTCGTCCTTCCCTTAAATCCGGTGTCAACCAGAGTAAGGCTTTTGTCTACCAAAAGAAATGCGTTGGCACCCCAGACACCAGTGCCCCATATGCCTTTAATTAGATAAGCGTGTGTTGTCAGTTTTATTTTCATTGGCATAACTTATCTAGCGGATAATTCTGATAATAATAAGAATAATCGGCGGAATCAGCAAGGATGAAAATAGAATTACCGCAAGGTTTGCCCCAGCCAGGAATGCTATCAGTGCAATAACATTGGCGGCGACTGCGTAAAAGATGAAATCCCTCATCATTTTATTGTTCCGCAGAATGTTTTAACTAGAGGGTTATGAATAATGGTAGGTCTCTACATTCTGGCTGTCAAGATTATCTATGACGCTCAACAAAGCGTGCCATTCGCCTCAAGGCTTCCTCGATGTCGGATAGAGCGGTGGCATAGCAGCAGCGCACAAAGCCTTCGCCTCGTTGTCCGAAGAGGTTGCCGGGCATCACTACCACCTTTTCCTCCAAGAGGAGTTTTTCGGTGAACTCCTCTGAGGTCATCCCGGTAACTTGAACCGAGGGGAAGGCATAAAAGGCACCTTTCGGTTCGTGGCAGGTGAGACTTATCTGGTTAAGACCTTGAACTATCACCTTCCGCCGCTGGCCATACTCAGCTAGCATCTGCTTGACATCATCCTCACCGTTCTTGAGGGCCTCCAGGGCGGCCATCTGAGCCATACTGGATGGGCTGAGCATGGTATGTTGATGTACTTTGGTTATGGCGGCGATGAGTTCGGCGGGGCCGGCAGCATAGCCCAAACGCCAGCCCGTCATGGCGTAGGCCTTGGAAAAACCATCAAGGAGGATAGTACGTTCCTTCATCCCGGGAAGGCTGGGGAAACAGGTGTGTTCCAATCCATAGGTCAATCGACTGTAGATTTCGTCCGAGATTACCAATAGGTCGTGTTTCTCCGCCACCTCAGCAATCTCAGCCAAATCCTCTCGGCTCATTTCCGTACCCGTAGGATTAGCCGGATAGCCAAAGAGAATTACCTTAGTCCTGGGAGTGATTCTGGCTTCAATCTGGGCTGGTTCCAACTTGAATTCGTTCTCAGCTCTGGTCGGTACCGGAACCGGGACGCCATGTGCCAGGACAATGCAAGACGGGTAGCAGACATAATAGGGGTCAGGCATGATGACCTCATCGCCAGGGTCTATGACCGTTCGGAAAGCCAGGTCCATTGCCTGGCTTGAGCCAACAGTGATAACTATCTCGGTCTCTGGGTCATATCTAATGCCATAGCGACTCTCCAGATGCTGGGCTACAGCGTGGCGTAGTTCAGGGAATCCGGCGGTCGGGGTGTACTTTGTGACGCTTTTCTTCATCGCCTCAATACAAGCTTCACAGATGTGCCACGGGGTGTTAAAATCAGGCTCACCGACACCTAGGGAAATAATGCCTTCTTTACCAACCGAATGAAATAGGTTCAGAAATTTGGCGAAGCCCACATCAGATACCAAATCCACCCGCTGTGAGGTTCGTTTCTTCAGCCCAGTTGTACGCTCATTGGACATCGTAATAGCTTTCCCTTTCTATTTGGCTAAAATTATAGACTTTCTCATCGGGAAGGACAAATGAAGAACCAATTCGTGAAAGTAGCTAAAAGCCGGTTATCATTTGCCCCGGTAGCCAGAGGATTATCTGGGGAAAGGCGATAAGCATTCCAAGCCCAACCAAGATGATGAGAACATATGGAATCACCCCACGGATGATGTGACCTGTTTCGACACCCAGCGATGGGTCAGCGGCACCCCGGAGATAGAAGATAGCGTAGGCGAAGGGAGGGGTCAGGAAAGAAGTCTGCAGGTTAACGCAGATCATCATGGCAAACCAGAGTTTATCAAAACCAAGTGCTTCGCCAACCGGGGTTATTATCGGAACGACAATGAACAGGATGCCGAGCCAGTCAATGAAGTAACCCAGCAGGAAAACGATAAACATTATGATGGCAAAGATACCCCACTTCCCGCCGGGGGCACTCAGAATGGTCTGCTCCACAATATCCCCACCACCGGCACGGATAAATATACCGACGAAAGCAAAAGCCGTGGCACCGATTAGGAGTACCATCCCGGTAACTTTTACCGTCTCGGTTGCCGTGTCTTTGAGGACTTTAAAACTAAACCGGCGGTAAGCAACCGCTAAAAGTGTCGCCGCAAGAGCACCAACGGCGGCGGCTTCCGTAGGAGCGGCTATCCCCAAGAAAATACTCCCCAGCACCGCCAGAATAAGTACCGCTGGTGGTAGCATCGAGGTAACGAGGTCAGTCGTTTTCTTCAACCAGGGGACTGCCCTTTCCTCTACAGGCACGGCTGGGGCTACATGCGGTTTGATAAAGCTGTGAATGGCAACGTAGGTACAATACATGGCGGAAAGCATGAACCCGGGGCAAAAGGCGCCAAAAAACAGTTTACCAACCGAGAGTGCTGCCATTGGTCCGTAAACCACCAGCATGATGCTGGGTGGAATCAGGATGCCCAG
>Ga0209427_10005007_pt1 | contig 15230 bp, 15 predicted proteins | sample DeeMarSWOR136_30_FD_187465 | JGI IMG/M metagenome (GOLD analysis project Ga0209427, IMG submission 187465) | Marine sediment microbial communities from White Oak River estuary, North Carolina - WOR-1-36_30 (SPAdes) (version 2) | ecosystem: Environmental > Aquatic > Marine > Intertidal zone >...
CAGGAAAGGAACTAAAAGGCCAGAAGAGTATTCATCACTTCTTCGCCATAAATTCCAAAGGTCGGCGAAGCCGGGCCAGTAAGACCAAAGAAATGCAATTAGAACGAGACTTCCCGCAAGCCAAGGTAAAATTTTTGTTTCGCGCGACCGCACACAATTTGGCATTTTTTCATTGATTTTACGAAGTGGTAACTGCAATGCATGCTGTAATCTACTCGCGTTATGTTGCACAACTTCTAAAGCCTGGCCGGCCAAACGCTCCAGCATTCCTTTCGGTTTGAATAATATGGATTTTTCTTCCGCAACAGTATTAGCTCGCAAAGCCGCATTGTAGTCGAGTATACATTGTTGGATTTGGCAATTTGGCCCCACTTGTGCACCATCCCACAGCACGCTGTTCAGCACAATGCTGTCTTCGCCGATACTAACATCATTTCCTAATACAGTCGGGCCAATAACAACCGCGCCCTTTGAAATGTGAGCGCCGTCCATGACAACAGCCGGTCCGTAAATTCGCGCGCCCGGCTCAACTTTGGCATTAGCAGCTATCCACATTGTTTGTGAATCAGCATCCCTGCAGGGTTTTAGGTCCGCATTCAGTTTTGGAGCACCTTCAAGGTAATTGGCGATGGCGTATAGGTATTCTTGCCTATCCCGGAAATTGCCGGCGTGATTTGGCAACGTTGCTGCGTGAACAGTCTTGCCGGCACGGAGCATCTCAGGAATTAAGCCTTCCTTGATATCGAAGTAACCTGCTTTCGGGATATGTTTCAGAATGCTGGTTCGGCAAACATAAATCCCTGCTGGCTCACCGCTTGATTTACCACGCCTGTCAGAAGCGTGCGCATCCGCATTCCCACAGTCAGGATTCAACATCACGGTCAAATCGGACTGACCATCGCGGTGTGCATTTACCAACACATCAATTTTGGGGGGACGTATTATGCTGGCAGGAAATATCAGAAGTGTCCCCGCCTTGCGGGAACCTAAGGCATCTGTTTCATCACCGGCGGCATCACGAATGCAACCTGCAGTGCCGACCGGCAGGGATTCGTCCAGAAAATTCACATCAATACGATTATCGACGTGGATTGATTCTTCCAGCAGTGAATTATCAAAGCCGGAACAGATTGTTGCCTGCTTTATACCTTGGTTGGCTAAAGAAGTCAGCAGATGTTCTAAGACGGGTCTTCCTGCTACAGGCCATAAGGCCGTGGGCAAACGCGATGCTAATGGACAACGGCCAAAGTCATGGCTACCGGCAAGTATAATAGCTTTGATTAGCTGTTTTCTACGCATTCGGATTACCCAGTGTTAGTCCTGTAAACTGTTCAGAAAACGACGAATCCTCTCAGTGATTGCAACAGGGCTGGCTTTTCTTTTCCGGGGGATGAAGTTTTTCAATTTGCGAATGCCATCCGGCAAATCTTTGACATCATACGCTGCTAATATGTGCCCAAGCTCCTGAAACTTCTTAGCAGTTGCTACTTGGTGGTCGTTGACATGCTCTTTATATCGCTTCATACGTGGCATAACCAGTAACGGTTTATTGTTCTTCAATGCCACCGTTATCGTACCAACCCCAGCATGGCTTATCATGCTTGATGCTTTCTTAACGCGCTCATCAAAGTCCCTTTTCTCCAAAGAGGCCACAGATTCGAAGTTGTGTGGTTTGTACGAAGTTTCTCCTATCTGGGCAAATATTTCCTCGTCAATCAATCCTTGGTCAAAGATATTGTCCACAGCTCGGACGAAACGGTCGAATGGAAACTGTGTCCCAACGGTCAGAAAAATCATATCACCGCACCTACGTATTCCACATTACTATATTGCTCGGCAATTTCGGGCCACTGCACAAAAAATAAGTCAGCTATGTGCCGAACCATTCTACCTGACAGCGATACCCACCCCACATTGGCAATACTGTCGACCCAAACGACTTTCGCGCCTAATAATTTGCCGAGAAAACACATAATGCAGCCCACCGCTGCACCAGTGCTTATTACAACATTAGGCCTTTCGTGTAGAATCACCCTTATGCAGCGGACCAAAACAAGAATAACCCGCAAAAGATGTTCACGGTTGCATTCGCCCACAACATAGGTCGGACCATACTTCTTAAGCTTCTTGGCAACCATATTCGCAGTAGAAACGTAAAAAACTTCGTATTGTTGCCAACTATCTGCAAGTTTTAGCAGCTCTGTTAGATGCCCTCCAGCTGATGCAGCCAGGCAAATTTTCATATTGTTTTTAGACAGCACCATAAATACTTGGCTTATGTCCTCATTTGTCGTTGATTTCACAACAAAATCTTTACGACATAAGTTAGGAAGAAAGTACTCCTTTTCTTTTCTGACAACGAAAACAAGCTCTTAGTCTTCTCATTTGTTCATTGCGATAAAAATTCATGACCTTGTCTGGAATCCGCCTCTCCTCTTTTTTTAGATGTGCGTAGAGATATCCTGTCATTCTTGTAGCGCTCGCGAAGAAAAGAGGTCTTTCCCAAAAAGCGCGGAGAATTGATTTTGCCACCATAAAAAGTGGATGTGTACCTAACTGGTATTCTATGAATCCTTGGTATAACTTTCCATGCAGAACACCATTTCTCAATCCTTTTCCCACGGGGCGGTGGTGAATCGCCTTGTATTTTGGAAAAGATTTTGTTTCCCAACCAGCCATACGAGCCATGATTTCGCTCAGGGTGTCGACCCCGCCGTATTTCAAAGGGATGTATCCGCCGATTTCTTCATAACATTGGCGGCGAAACAATTGAATTGCCCCTGGTGTGCTTATTCTCGCAATAAAGATTCTTCTAAGTCGACCATTGACCTCATCAAGATATACTCCTGAAGCGACACCCAATTTCGGATTATGATCGAACTTTTCCAAAATGCTTTCATAATATGTTGGTTCAAGTGAGATATCCGCATCCAAACATCCTAAGAACTCATATTTTGTATCTTTAATCTTCTCATAACCTGATAAAAAAGCTCTGATTTTGCGGTCATAGTAGCTTTGGGCATCATTGTGTCGAAGATAAAGATAACTTATGAAATCGTACTGTGATTCATATTGTTTTATGATTTCGTCCGTTTTGTCAGTTGAGCTATCGTTGACTATCACCCACTTTTTTGGAGGGACACTCTGCGCGATAATGCACTTTATTGTTCTTTCGATGTACGCTTCCTCATTATGGACAGGAGAAATTAAAATGTATTCGCAATTCACAAAAAAATCCTTTACTGTTCTAAGAACTAAGACCGTTCATATTTGAGCCTAACGTGCGAAAATTTAGGGAGCAATTATGAATCGGATACAGGCCAAACTTCGTTTCAATTTGAACGAAATTGTCTCCCGATGGCTAGGACGAAAAATATAAAGTAATCCTATGGGAACCAGCCGCAGGAAGTGACGGAGAAAAATGATTGCCGCGTAAATAATTCGACCGATGCTGCCGTGGTGCTTTTGCCAATAATGCAAATCGGCTTTCTGCATTTCGAGGTAAAACTCGACGGGTGAATTTGCCGAACTGGCAGCGCCAATATGGATGGTCTCAGCCATTGGATAAAATACAATATCCCATCCTGCCTGATGAAATCGCCTGCACCAGTCAAGGTCTTCACCATAAATGAAAAAGTCTTCGTCCAACAGCCCTACTTTGTTCAGAGCTTCTCGCCGAACCATCCAGAAGCAACCACTGAGTACATCGACCTTTTGCACAATGTCGTGGGCCCAATAATTCATAAAAGTCTCTGAAAAGAAACGTGATTTTGGAAATAATTTGTTAAGCCCTAACGCTTGACACAAGTTATTCCAGATTGTGGGGAAGTGCCGACACGAAGGCTGAAGTGTCCGGTCTTGATTTAAAATCCTCGGTCCAACCATACCTGCAGTGGGGTGGTTATCCATGAAGCTAATTAAATTCTCAATACAGCCGTTCAAAACAATCACATCGGAGTTAACAAGACAAATATAACGGCCAGAGCTTTGATGTATCCCGATATTATTGGCCCGAGCAAAACCCAGATTCTCTTTATTCTTAATCAATCCAACTTGTGGAAATTGTCTTGCTACAGCATCTGGACTGCCGTCAGAAGACGCATTATCCACGATGAAAATCTCTTGTGAATACCCCTTTGCAGTATTTTCTAAAGAGTTCAGGCAGTTGAGAAGATGCCGCTTTGCATTCCAACTTACAATAATAATAGAAACATCAAACATGTTTGTGTCTTATCTTTGCCCTCAACTAATTTTGAGATGACGACCGTTTGCGTGCCACTGCCTTTCTTCGCTAAGAAAGCTAACCATCGCCAGTGTCATATACCACCACATCGTTATTTGGCCGAAGTAGGATACACCCAAAAAAGCCACGCAATGCCCTAAAATTGCTACGAAGAGACACCAGGCTAAGAACTGCTGTTTATGTTTCTGGTTTGAGAGAGACAAACGTAAGAGTGTTCGCAAGGCCATATATAACATTACTAAAAGCAAAGCAAGAGTTACAAATCCCCCATTTACTCCTTCCCTAATATAGTGGTTAGTAACATCACTCAGCCCCCGGCCCCAGTGTGCCGTACTGCGACAGCCTAAAAACATCCACTCACTAAAGTGGTTAATTGCCTGGTCAATAAGAAAAAAACGGTGCCAGCCTGTGGAACCTCCCACAACGCCTATCCTGGAAATTAAGTGCCAAACCGGTGCTTCCATAACGATATGAAGCGCAATCAATGAGGCAAGAATACCCCACCCTGCAGGAGCCGTGTATTCCCGCCACCTGTACGCGCATAGTAGAACCAGCACTACCAGCAATGTTAAAATTGGTGTGCTCGACGACGTAGCTGCCGCAATAAAAGCACTCGCCGCCACTGCCGACCAAAGCAACAATTTAGATTTGTCCTGTCGTGCAAAACCTATAAATAACGGAACCAATGTGGCCCAAAACAGCCCCAACATTATGGCATGCGGGAATGATGCCTGACATCGATATCGCCCTTCACGTACTTTAGTCCCTACCCTGCCAAGAACTGCAAAAGGATTTTGCCCTGTCACCCACTCCAACCCTATTAAAACGGCCAAAACCAGAGAACAAACAGCGAAAACTTTGGTTGCGTACTTTATGTCACCCCAGGAACTTATATTTATTCGGAAAAGCCAGTACAAACCTATGACATCAAACAGCACCCCACACTTGTAAATCAATGCCCTCATATCTGCCCACTGTATTACGTATATAAAAGCTCCACAAATAGCCCATACCAATACTAACTTATCAAAACGGTTCCATTTGAATGTCAACCGCTCTCCCCACAAAATAGTCCGGAAAAACCCTACCAGAACGAGCATCCGCAGGGGCGTAAAATCCAAATCAAAGATAATCACTCTCTGATCTGCCGGGACAAAACAGGCCGCCAAAATAAATGGCAGCAGAAAAGACTTCTTGGGAACAACGAAAGTCAGAATCCCGAGAAAGACGGTAATTACGACTGTTCCTTGGCTAATCATCTGGTCTTGGCCTTTATGGAGCGATAATACTGAATGAGCGCCAGTGGCGCAAGAAAGTAAGCCAGCGGTTTGTAATAATAGGGATCAAACGGGTGCAATCGCAGACAAGCAAAGGCGGTTTTCAGTGCCTCCCGGCTTCTGCCTGCACGGCGTAAGTCGAGCACACTTTCCATAAAGTGTGGCACGATGTGGGTTTCCACCTCTCTATGCCGAAATCTTGAGATTCGCTCAGAATTAACCGATAAACAGTCACATGGATTAAGACCTCGCCGTTCACAAGCCCGTTCCAGTACATTTCTAATCATTTTTTTTCTTTGTAACACGTTTTTCGTCATTAATGAACCGAAGTGAATCCGATAAGAATACAGGCATTCAGCAAGTACCAACATAGGATGATGCTCGCCTACACGCAGGATATAATCAAGGCCTTCCCCATACTGCAAAGCTGGTTCATAGCAGATATTTCGTACTAAGGAAACTCTAAACATCGACGTGGCATCGTGTGTCGGCATGCGAAATTGTTCAATGCCGTGACGGCATTCATTAATACTTTTCCCGCTAAAAGTAGGAGCGATGCGCTGTCGCCCGAGTATAATGTCATGGCCGGTAAACACGGCAGCCAGCTTAGGATTTCCCAGCATGCACTGGACTTGACGCTCAACGCGATGTGGGTAACTGATATCGTCGGCATCCTGAATTGCATAGAATTTGCCGGACAATTCCTCTAATCCGCGGTTAAGAGCCACAGCCTTTCCACTGTTATTCTGACTTATGATACGAATGCGAGAGTCCTTGAGGTTGGCTATCGAATCCATGCAGCCATCCGTACTGCCATCATCTATAATCAGCACCTCAAGATTCGAGTAGGTCTGAGATATGATACTCTGGACCGAAGGCCGCAGGTACTCACCTGCGTTATAAACGGGTATAAGTATTGATACCAATGTTTTTGTATTCATCAATGCTCTTCTCTTGCAATGAGCACTATTCAATTTTACGTATTACTCGAGCAGGAACGCCACCTACAACCGTAAAGGGGGGAACATCTTTGGTAACCACTGCATTTGCACCAACCACGGTGCGTTCTCCAACTTTAACTCCTTTAAGAATTACGCATCCTTCTCCCAACCATGCTCCATCTTCAACTACGACAGGGGCTGATTTCAATTTACTGCAATTTCTTGCTGGTAATTCGGGGTCATCAAATACATGGTCGTGGTCGGTGATATATACTCTTCCAGAGATTAAAACATTCTTGCCAATAGTAACAGATTCTGCTGCACCGCAGTGAAAGTAAAATTGGATTGCTGTGCCGTCACCGATTGTTATCTTTGGTCTTTGACTGTCCGGCTCGCCGACAGCTTCAAGACGGGCCCCTTTGCGGATAAGGACCTTTTTTCCAATGCTGATTGACCGTGGATTTCTCAGCATATCACAGCTGCCTAACCGCGACCGCCAGCCAAAAGAGTGGAATCGCCAACGCCAGCGTAGAAAGTTTATAATTGCTAAAAGCGCGTTTCGTAAATGCCTGATGTTTAATGAGTATCCCACCGAAACCTTCCTTATGCCAACGTGAAGAACCAATGACAGGACATCTCGAAGATTTGCTGTGAATTTATTATGTGGAACCAAGTCTTCTTTAAGTTATCCAAGCCCCGGCGAATAATCTTCGCCTGTTTGTATGCTGGAATAATTACGCTAACTAAGGGACTACTGATAATACATCAATCATGTTACCGCAAAGAAGAATCTCATTATTACGCATCATCGCTATAGACCTCGGGATTTCCTATTGTGAAGACTTCTTCAAGAGTTCTTACAGTAACTATCGGTTCAAAATCCCAATTCGAAGAAGGATCGCGGCATGGAATTGAAAACGTATTTCTGATAAACCGTCCCAATCTCTGCTTATAAGTTAAACCAAGTATTCTGCTCAAAAACGGAAATGTGAAAATATCAGGCAGCCTTCCATTAGGTGATAGTCGTTTGGAATCCTTCAGACATCGGTTCGCAATATCCCTGTAATATAGCGCGCATCTTTTGGCTAAGTGGGCGTAACGCATTGAAAGTGCTTCACTGTATTCATCCAATAGGCCTTTTATATTTAACTCATTTTCGATCCGAGATATAACTTTATACCTGGATTCAAAAGCCTGTCGGCTTACGTCTGCACCTATACTTGAACCGGGAGCGTTGCTGAAAGAGTAGTAAACCCATGATGATAAGCAAAAAACCATTTTACCTCCACTCAACAAGAATCGCGTTGAATATTCGCCATCCTGGTCGGCCGCTAAGCTTTCATCCCAAGGCCCTAAATTACGAATATCATCATGGCGCCAGAGAAAACTATGAAGAGGTACAAATTTGTTTGCGCCAAGCCATTCTTTCAACGGATAATCCTCATTCACAGGCATCATTGCTTTATAAATTATTATTACGTCTTCACAGCGTGAAAAGAAACGCCAATTTCCATAGGCAGCCACTTTGTCACTTCTGCGGTCTGACAACATATTAGATTGGGCGCTGATCTTGGATGGCATAAGTAAATCATCGGAATCTAAGAATTGAATGAATTCCCCGTGAGATTCAATCAGTCCTAAATTACGTGCAGCCGGTGCTCCCTGGCTGCACTGATAGAAATAACGCAGGCGAAATTGTTCATCTCTCACTCGATCTTTATGCCATTGTTCAATAACCTCTTTAGTATTATCCGTGGAACCATCGTTTACTACGACAACCTCAATTGGTCGATATGTTTGTCTGAAAACAGAGTCTAAGGTTTCACAAACAGAACCCGCTCGATTGTATGTGGGGATTATGACAGAAACCAGACCCAGCTCAAACTTTTCACTCATCCACCTCTCGTGCAATGTCTTGCTTGCATAGATAGCTGGTCTCGCCAATTTGTTGTTTCCTCTGTTATCTGTCATTAATGCGCTTTTGGTAAATCTCAACCAGTCGGTCGTTTAATTTGTTAATATCATAATTAGCTTCAATGTAGGCATGGCCACCGCTATCGAACAAGATGTAAAAAAGTCAGTTGAAAATGTTATAAGTTAAGTCGATCCCCGTGCTTGCCCCTGATATAAGTTTGTGCAAAAATACGCTTGGCAACTTTCATCTCGCTGTAAGATAGACTGCCGAAATGATGTATATAGCTATTCTGTGTCCAGACAAGCCGCCATCCAGATTTTAAAAGACGCATGCATAATTCCGTCTCGTTCCCGTAATCTGGTAGCTTCTCGTCGAATCCCCCAAAATTCTCCCATACTTCTCTCCGGATAAAGAATGCGAACCCGCTAATCTCAGGCAGGTCAACCAACTCAGAACACTTATGAGCCCTGACATATTTTTGGGCAAAGGCAAAGATTTGGCAATCATTCCAGTAGTCACGACAATGCCTTGCTACTGGTACTACTTGCTCGGTAAAAGCCCAGCTTGTTGAAGGTCCGGTAACGGCAATCCTTGAATCTGATGCAAAAGCGCGTTTGGCGGCTGACCAACTCCACGGTGTCACAACAGTATCTGAGTTTAAAAAGCAAAGGTATGGACGATTAGCTAAACGAGCACCACTTTCACAGCCCCTGCTGTGCCCCAGTGCATCATTGTGCCTTATCACTATCCAACTATTTCGTTGCTTATAATCTTGAATTAAATCGGCTGTTTCCCGAAGCTGCGATGCATCGTCCACCAGAATAATCTCGGCGTTCGCACCATACTTCTCAACGCTCCCAAGGCATCGGCGCGTAAACTCCGGCGAATCATGAATAGCAACGACCACAGAAATATCCTTGCTTGCCTCTACTTCATTTTCAGGCTGGTCGAACGTACCGCAACAAGCAAGACCAATGCTCAATAACCTAGCACGGATGAGTCGATAACGCTTCTTAATCGATACTGGGATATATTTTCTTATCATTAGTAATGGATTTTCCGGAGGCCTTCTCTGAAAAAAGATTCAACAATTTCTACTTCATAATACATTTTAAGAATTTTAGCTAATAAGTATGCTCTGCCGAGACAATTATGCGATAAGTCAGGAGTTAGGATTGAGATTTTCATAGGCTTATACGACAGGGAATTCTCAGAATCTTCAAAATAACTAACGTCAAATTAAAATAGACCCTTTTTCCAAGAGGACAAGCCTTAATGGCTTTTATGAATTCGGATGCAGATTCTTTAAGCCTATCTTTTTTGTAATATTCAACTCCAAGATAATTGTGGGTTTGAGCAAGAACTCTATTTATCTCATATTTGTATGGATGTGTTAAATCTGGATACAACCGGCAGATTTTATTTATAACTCGAATCTTATCCGAATAAAACATTATGAAGTTTCTCTGGGAACTATCGGGGCGGGATCTTACGAATGCTAATGTCCTATCTATATATTTAACCTCGTATTTAGCAGAGACCCGTAGCCAAAAATCCCAATCCTCATAGCCTCTTAGAGACTCATCGAATAAACCGACCTCTATAACCTTTTTCCTAATCATTACGGCATTGACCGGCATTAAATTGCCTCTTCCCATGAAAAGCTTGTGAAATATCTTCCCTTGGGGTGGCTGTTCAGTTGGTTCGAGAACCGCTTCAGGTAGTTTTCTTATAATGTGTTTATTTTCGTCGACGATCAAGGATCTCTCATAAACCCATCCTATCTCGGGGTTTTGTTCAAGGATTTCGACTTCATTTTCTATCTTATTGGGGCAGATATAATCATCAGCATCTAAGAAAACAAGATAATTGCCTTCTGACTGGCTTATCCCTACATTCCGTGCGCTGGATGGACCCCTATTTTCTTGAGTTATGAGTTTAATATGATCTTTATATTCTTTTAGTACAGTTCCCGGTCTATCTGTCGAGCCGTCATCCACTACGATAATTTCAATCTTCGGGTAAGTCTGATTTAAGGCACTATCAATGGCTTGCCCAACATATTGTTTCAGATTATGCAACGGTATAATTACACTGACTTTCGGTCGGTTTTTTCTATTAATTCTAATTGCCTCCTAAGCCGATACTCTTTTAATTTGAGGACAAGGCGCCTCAAATCAAATAATATCTTCCTTTCCCTTATATCTGCTCTCAGAATAATCAGATTAGCATAATGCTTCTGTTCTGCTTTTTTTCTCTCTGAAATACAGAACGGTGTTACCCTCCAGCAATAAAGCGGCTGTTCAATGTTTGCCAACCGATAAGCTCTTGCAATCCTTAGCCAGAGATCATAATCTTGAGCGTATTTATATCTTTCATCATAGCCCCCCGCTTCTAAAACGGCGTCCCTTCGCATCATTACACTACCATGTCCAAACCAGTTCTTTTTTTTAAGTTCTTTCTGAATCTCGGTATTCTTAGTCAGAACTCGAATAAGTGGACCTCTCTTTCCACTACCATCTATATGGTAGTACGAACTTCCTACAATCCCATAACCATGATTTTTAAATAGAAACGCAGTCTGTTTTTCCAGTCTCTCAGGCAGCGATATATCATCGGCATCCATACGGGCGATGTATTCGCCTTTGGCGAGTTTTAGGCCTTTGTTTAAGGAGCGTGTCAGGCCGATGTTTTTTTCGTTGTGGATGAGCCGGATACGAGGATCGGCGTAGGAGCGGATAATCTCAGCCGAGCTGTCAGTAGAGCCATCGTCAATAATCAGGAATTCAAAATCCTTGAAGGTTTGGCCTAAGATGCTGTCAACCGCCTCACGAAGATATTTCTCACCGTTGTAAACGGACATTAGAACGCTAACTTTAGGATTGGACTGAGATTGCATCAATAACCCCATCCGGGTAGAGAGTAAAATTTGTATTTGTTGCTATCCCCTAAGCTCAATATTCCTTCAACTTTGGCAATTGTCAAAACTCTAAAGTAAGTTCCCCAAATATCAGATTTAAAACAGTTGCTCTTCATTCTTCGCCAACCACTGTAGTTATAACTATACTCCTTCTTGGTAATCTTATTCTTTAATCTTTCAATTATACTTCTGGTATCTATACTATACGGAAAGCCACCATCTTTATTTTGATTTTTCTGAATTATGTGATATGTTTTATCAATAATTTTCTTTATGAGGTCGTGTTTATAATCAGAATGTCTTATCAATACGCTTAAAATCTCTATCGCATCGTAATCTTCGCATGCTCCACCAAATCTACCCCCAAACATACCGTTTGAATTTTGTAAGCTCACGACGTTATCTATAATTTTCTCTTTGTGGTTTATTTCTCGACCATAAAAGTCATAATACAAATAAATGTGGGCCGCCCCAAACATACCATTTTGCAAACTTGCGCCTCTTTGTGTGCCCCAAAACCCAGTATCAGCATCCTGCTTCGAATCTAAAAAAGTGAATAAGTATTCTATTAATTTTCTATTATCTACATTTATTCGTTCCTGCTCATAAGTCAAAAAGTAGAATAAAAACATTAGTTTATTAGAAGTGTACCAAAAATTTTTGAAGTCTTGTTTGTTCAGCCATTTTTCTAACGCTCCCGCTTTTTTCAAATCAGTTAAAAAATTAAATGAAAATGGTAGCGTTTCATTAAGCATGTCTAAAGCGATAGAGGCGAAATATGTAAACTGCCACAGAATGTATTCTTCTTCAAACCCTGTCACATCCATCATGTCAAAACTGTGGTCAATGAATAAGCCGCTTTGGGTATCTTGCTGGTTTCTTAAACTCGTAGAAATTTTATCTGTGGGATAATCTGCCAAACTGTCTAATAGAAAATTTAATTGAACTCCGAAGCTGCTGCTTAATATCGTCGAATTCCCATCCTTGAAGAACCTAAATCCACAATTTGTATCATTAGAGAGACTTTTTGAATACTCTGAGACAGCTTTATAATGATCCTTGTATTTATCGGAGAATAATGTTGTATTGTTGATTATCTTCATTAAGAGCACACTTAACGTATTTCCCCAACATAATAGACGATGGGAATTCCACCTATGTTACGTACTTCGGATAATTCAGTTTTGAAGAAAGGACTTAGCAGTTCTTTTAGTTCATCAAGTTCATATTCATGGACATGATATGGGTTTTTTGGGCGGTTTGGGTCAGGAAGAGGATTCGTTAGAATAATTCGTCCGGAAGGTGCTAGCACCCGTGCTGCTTCGCGGGTGAATCTCTCTGCAATCTCGACCGGAACATGCTCGATTCCTTCCAGGCAAATGACTAAATCGAATGATTTATCCTCAAAAACCAACTGTCGCATATCCCCGACCTGGAAAATCGCCGTATGACCGTAATTCGTCCGAGCATATTCTATGGCTTCTTCACTCAAATCAACTCCCACTAAAAGCTCCGTATGTTGTAGTAGGGAGGTACCCCACCCGACACCGCAGGGGATTTCTAAAACCCGTTTTCCCCTCGCATATGGACAGCAGAACTTATATCGTGCTATCAATCCCTGCTTCCAGGGACTTCGTACAAAGCGTGGCCAGGGAATTAATCCTTTAAGTCGACGTTGTATGACCCATCGATCTTGAAAGCTTGCTTTTTCAGGATGTGCTCTCTCTTCCATATTAACGTTCCCTTCGTTTCTTAAAATTGCACTCTACTATTATTTTCTTGCTATAAAAAATAATCTATTATGGAAAACCTTTACTTTTTTAAAACCTTGCTTTCTCAAAAGATTAGTAATTTCCTGCTTTGTACATATATGTAAGTGATACTTATACTTAGAACATAAAGTGTTAGCTTCTTCCCTTGTATCGGGAAATGAAGAACTTCCGATTAAAAAGCCTCCTTTCTTCAAAACTCTATATATTTCACTTAAATATATTTTGATATCTTCCAACTTAAAATGTTCTATACTTTCCATTGCAGTTACAACATCAAATCTGTCATCTCTTGTGGGAATTCTTAGCACAGAAGCATTTATATACACGGTTCTATCTGTCTTCCACAACTTCTTTGATTGATTTATGGATTCTTTATCGATTTCTATGCAAGTTACACTTTTGCCTATACCATCTAATAAATAAGCACCCCAACCTAATCCACTGCAAGTTTCAAGAACATCCTTCCCTTTTGAGAAATGCATAGCGATTCCATATCGTAAAAACATTTTCTTCCACCATCCACTTTTCTGAAAATGTTCAGCACTTGGTAGGCCTCTATCTTCAAGTAGATCTTCTGCCAAATTGTAGGATTCAACATTTAAGACATTATGTGCCCTAAGATTGTTGTCTATGTAGCGCCTAAAAATGACATCCAGGAAACGTTCCTCTTTATAACACACAATTTTGCTTAAAACATTAACAAATATATGGTTGGCACATCTAAATATTCTTGTGAAAGTGTCCACAGTCTCATCCTATCTCGTATAACACATTTAAAAAATTTTTCCCTGTTGAATAGTCGACACCTTTAAATTCTACTGGGATTCTCCACCAGAATAAAAGCTCACCCCTATTTTTAGACCATATTGCTATTATCATTTCTGCAATAGCATTATTGATTCGTATATCTTCAACTTTTATCTTCAATTCATGCTTCCCTTTTTGTAAATTTATGTTCCTATTGTATGCCTTGTTTGTTGCTTGAAAATATAATGTAGGTTCATTACTGCTACAGATTGCAATGTCGACATCTGCGTCACTATAATTTACCGAAGATTTATATTTCATAGATATCGAAAATGTGTCACCGGGATTAAATGTTTTCTTATTTATACTAACGTCAAAAAAGGTGATTTTATCATTCCCGCTAGAAATTTTTTTTATACCTAAATCTTCTTGCCTAACGAATAACTTGCTATACTCCCGAATACCATCCGAAACATCGCAAAAATATCTAGGATGGCCATTATTCAAAAGAATAGCTCTCTCCGCAAAAGTTGAGATCTTATGCATACTATGAGAGATTAAAATAGTTGTTGTACCACTTTTTCTGAGCTCACCGATTTTATTGAAACACTTATTTTGAAAACCCTCGTCGCCTACCGCAAGAACCTCATCAATCAGCAAAACATCCGGCTCGCAATGCACTGCCACAGCAAAGCCTAATCTTACAAACATGCCGCTTGAATAGTGTTTAACCGGAGTATCTAAGAAGTTCCCAATGTCGGCAAATTCAACTATAGCGTCAAATTTCTTATCAATCTCGCGTTTACCCATACCAAGGATAGCGCCGTTAATATAGATATTTTCTCCGCCGGTTAGTTGTGGATGAAAGCCGGCTCCAACTTGAATGAGGGCACCAACGCGGCCTTTTATTCGAAGGCTACCTTTATCAGGCAAGACAATACCATTTAGCATCTTCAGAATTGTAGTCTTCCCGGCTCCATTTGGGCCGATAAGCCCGAGGGTTTCTCCCTTTATAAGCTCGAAAGAAACGTCATCAACCGCCCAAAACTCCTTTCGGCGCAGCCGGTCTGATCTGGGTCGAAGGCCAGCGGTATCTCGCAATATATCACGGAAGCCGTACCACATAGAGCGCTTCAGGCTCCGACAAAACTTCTTGGACACCCCATTCACTTGGATAACAACGTTATTTTCCAAATCTTATACCCTCTCTGCAATACGGGACATCGCCAGATGAAAGATGCGCCAGGCAACCAAAAAGACCACTAAGCCTGCTACACTGGCATAAAACAATCCATCCGGCAGGCTGAGTGTGCCTATTGTTGTTAGGTCTCGTGTAGCGATGATGAATGGGCTGACCGGGTTCAGATAGTTAATAAGCACCTTCGGCCATTGCGTAGGTGGTGGATATATGACCG
>Ga0209427_10005008_pt1 | contig 15228 bp, 21 predicted proteins | sample DeeMarSWOR136_30_FD_187465 | JGI IMG/M metagenome (GOLD analysis project Ga0209427, IMG submission 187465) | Marine sediment microbial communities from White Oak River estuary, North Carolina - WOR-1-36_30 (SPAdes) (version 2) | ecosystem: Environmental > Aquatic > Marine > Intertidal zone >...
GAAACTTTATTAAAATCTCTTAACTTTCAATTCCCAACAGTTAAAGCTCCAAGTGGTCATAAAGTAGCTTGCCAAACAGGAAAAACCATTGACCTTGGTCAAATAGATTCAAGCTCCATTTCTAAGAATATGTGGGCGGGTAGCTCAGCACGGATAGAGCATCACCCTCCTAAGACCAGCAAGGATATTAACCCTAAAGTTCTAGGCATAGACTTAATTGCCTATAAACATCATTTACTCAGCAAGTTTACTTCCAGAAGCTACGCTAAACAAGTATTCAGCAATTCAATAAAGTATTTTGACTGTTTAGGGAACCCTCAAAGAATAAGTGAGATACCAGCCAGCACCAGAGGCAATGTGCTGAAGGCTATGGCTAATTTATCAAAGTTTCTAGGGGTCTACAGTGAGTACAAACAAAAGCTTAAGAACTGTGGAATTAAATGGCTTAAAACTGATGATGCCTTCAGCTCTTTCTTACGCATAACCAACAATAACCATTCCAGCTTAGGTGAATGGTACAAGGCAGTGCAAAATGTTCTCAGAGAAAATGAGAAGCCACTACTGAAATATGCACTAATAACAGGCATCCGTAAGAATGAAGCAATAAAATCATTTAACCTAATCATTGATTTAGCCAAAGCTGAAGAACTAGAGGGCTACTACAATTCTGAACTAGGCATTTTAGAACACTATAAGATTAGAGATGCTAATGGTAATTTTATGTTTCTTAAGGCAACAAAGAAGCTATACATCTCAATTGTCTCTAAGACCTTAGTTGATGAAATAACGCAGAGCAACAAAGTTTCCTATCCAGCTCTTCGTAAGAGAATCACTAGAGCTAAACATAAAATCAGAATTAAGGAATTAAGGTCATACTTTGCAACCTATTTACGTCAACATGGAATCTTAGCTGAATACATAGATTTGTTGCAGTGTAGAATTCCCAAATCAGTGTTTGCTATGCACTACTTGAAAGTGGAAGATGTTAAAGAGCTAGTGCAGACGGTCAATGCTGTGACTGCTACAATAGAGAGTAGCCTGCTTTCTTAGCCCAATTTTTCAACTACCCAGAAATAGTGTGTTCCAGCTCCCATCCCTCCAAAGGTCCAGCTTGGAGAAACACTTGGTATAACTGAGATTAATTCACCTTCAAGACTGTTAAGGAACTGCTCAAACCTGGCTTGATCCTTTCTCATCACAACATCAAACCTATGAACCCTGTATTTTGAACTCATTGTTTTCACCTCTTTTTTACTTCACAGAATAGATTGTTATTCTTCTTAACAGTTAAAAAATTTAAGCTATCAGAGCTTTGCTTATGATTTTCACTTCACAAACATACCAATTTAGATAAGAGAAAAATAGGGAAGGTCTATGCTTTTTATTTCTCCATTTCTTCCATTAAGGCAAACTGATTTCCGTCTGGGTCCAAAGCCATAGCCCACCAGCCTACACCAGGAACCTCCATCTTAGGAACAACAATCCTCCCACCCAATTCTTCAATTTTCTTGCTATACTCATCTACGGATTCAACAGCTATGTAATTCACTGGCTTATGCTCAGGATTCTGCCTTTTCATCATTCCACCATTAACACCATTTCGAAGAAGCATTCCTTGATCATCCACAGGAACAGTCTGAATTCCATAGTACTCAATTGGACCTGGCATTCTGACTATTTTCCAACCAAACAGCTTGCTGTAGAACTGGCTCAGCTTCTCTACATTGTCTGCAGGAATTTCAAAGTGCACAACAGTATGGTCAACCATTTGGTTTCACCAAACAAAATGTGAATAATTTCCTTAATAAATTTTGAAGTGCCAACTTAACTGGGATCAGGCTTTTTTCAATTCACAAACATTCAAAGGTCAAGTGTTTGCTGCTGTTGCCACAACAGAGAGAATTACTCTCTTAATTTATCATTCCTTTTTTGGACAAACTTTGGTAATGCAAAATTGGCTAAGTCTTGGATTTCAACACCTAGATACAAAGTTGAAGATAATTTTTACCAAGGGGGATTTCCAGTTTGAACTAGACGCCTATTATATTCACTACAGATGTTGTAGGCATCAAATATGTTCCAAATCCAGAAAGCTAAAGGCAGAAACAAGGGAAGAATAAGCCAGAAGAAAAACAGTGCAATTATCGCCGTTAGAGGAACAACAACGAAAAGAAACAATAAACCTCTGCCTATTTGTCCAGCGTACATCTGCCCTAAGCCTGGAATTATAAGTGAAAGAACAGCGGCTAAACCTGAATTCTTGGTTCCAATAGTAACCCTTGAAACAGGTACTTCCCTTTGTGTTGGCACAGCTTTCAACGGATTACCGCAATAAGGGCAAATATTCATCTCTTCAGTTACTTCTCTCCCACATTTAGGACAGAAAGGCAAACCTCAATCACTCTCGGAAAGCTGTATCAAAGACTTCAATATAAAAGACTTATGCATTCAAAGATTTTTTTCACTTCACAAGCATTCCAAGTTCATAAAAGGTATTAAACAGAACTGAGCATTTGTTCATTGATAATTGTAATCAATAGGCGCTGAATTATGACTGATAATAGTGACGTTAATTTCTGTAAAGTGCCAGTTAAGAAGTCATCAGATGCTGATAAGTCTGAGCAGTATGAAGATCCACTAATAGATGTGATTGATGAAGGCGATAGTATTAAGCTCTTGGTGCAAGGCAGATGCATGGATCAGCAATATAGCATTCACATTAATGAGGACAAGGGCGGAATATCAATCTGCAGAGAAGCATGCTACAGAAAGAAGAGCGCAGAAACAATAGAATGCAATGATTTTTGCAGCAAGAAAATACCGCTAAATCTAAAAGAACTGCAACTAGAAGGCATGCTGTTTGTGATCTCACAGTGCAATAATAACAACATACTTGAAATAGTAATTCCGAAGATAAAACAAGAAGAGAAAAAAACCCAATCTGTTTCGGAAAACCTATGATTGACATTAAAAAAGAGCTTCTTTGGTTAGAGAGCTTTTCACTTGACAAACATTCCTAGAATACACTGTCTATAACAAGGTCTCCCAGGGATTGAGGATGATGTTTCCTAATCCCTGGCGTCAAAGGAGCCTTCTCCATTCTCCCTGTGCAATTGTGAATAGCCTCAAAAGAATAAAAGTAATACCTCAAACATGGAAATATTTCAAGGTCTTTTCACTTCACAAACATACTGAGCAAAAAGCAGAATAGTCTTTGATAATTCAAACCAAAAACGTTACATAGCTAGTAATTGAAGCATTAGTGGATGAGCTATGTTTCTTATTCCAGCTTTTGAGTTAGGCATATGGAACGCTTGGATTTTTCTAATACCCATTCTAATAATCACATTCTCTGATATGTCAGCAACAGCATCTAGGGAATCAGGAAAAGAAGGAGATTTCCAGCTGAACAAAAAAGAGAACAGAAAACTAAACGCTGTTTTCCTACCTATGATCATTTCTTGGGTTTATGCCATTTTCTTGCCTCTACAACTAGGCACAATATGGCTGTACGGTGGTCTCATAATCTTTCTGTTTGGAATAGCTTTCACCATTACTGCAATTCTCAATTTTGCTACTAGCCCCAAAGACAAAGTCATCACTACAGGTCTTTATCGTTTCACAAGAAACCCAACATACATTGGCATTATTCTAATGCAGACTGGCGTAGGAATAGCCTGCACTTCTTGGTTGTATCTCCTCTTAACAGTAGTTTTAATGATTATGTTTAACACTGTTTTGCCTTCTGAAGAACGTTATTTACTTTACAGATTCGCAGATGACTATCAAAAATACAAGGATAGAACTCCAAGATGGATAGGACTACCTAAATCAGAGAAAAAGTGATAGTCTTATTTGAGTTCTCCTCAAAATGTGCAGTGTGCTAGGGTTTGAGTGGATGGACAAGTAGCTCCATCATAAATGGTAGCTATGCCACCACCAAACCCCATACTCATTCAGAACTTTTCATCAAATTTATAGTTTATGAATAATTAACATATTTTGTTATTTTACGTTACGTGAATACACAAAATAACACGAAACAAGGAAGATTTGAGAGTTTATTTAAAGCCTACAGCTCGCGGGTAACTTGAGAATGGATGGATTAAATTTTAATCTTCTATCTCTGTTTATTTTCTATTGATTTCTTTTCTCTTTTCTCTTTTCTCTTTTATAAGCTATCTATATCGCCTCTCTCTCTCTGCTCTATCAGTCACTGCTCTCTTTCTGCTCAAACAAAAAATAGTCAGCGTTTGCGCTTCTTGAAGTAGACTAGCAAACCTAGGCAGACAATAGTTACTGTGATTATGGAAGATATGACAATCGTTGTTGGGAAAGACTCTGATTCTGTCTCTTCGGCTACGGTGAAGTTTATTGTTTCTGAGGTTCCAGTGTTGCCAGCAGTGTCAGTCGCATAAACAGTCAGGTTGTGCTCTCCATTAGGCAAGTTCAATAGAGTGGTATTTCCAGCAATAGTAACGTTCGCTTGTCCATCCAAGCTGTATTTGAGTTGTGAAAAAGGCTCGTTCACTGCAAAGTTTAATGGGGCATCGGGTGTTTCGTAAGTCTTGAATGCCATGGACAAAACAGAAATGCTTGGAGGAGTGGTGTCGACGGTGAAGTTTATCATCGAGATACTTGTCACAATAAAGGGGTAACACCCTATTGGATTAGCGTATCCACCAATTGCATCTGCAGTGAATTTTATGTTGTGATCTCCGTCAGGAATCTCTGTAAAATTCAATTTAATCGAAAATTCAGTTTTCCATAAATCAGTAGCCATCGTAGGACGGCGATAAACATAGACAGTGTTTTCCACCCAATCCCTAACATAATAAATCTCGAAAATAGTAACCGCATACTTTGATTCAGGTATGCTTACATTCAGATTCAGAGAAAGGTTGTTTGAGGCATATACGGTATTGTTCTTTGATGGATGAATTGAGATTGTAGGTGGCTTCGCGTCATAAGGTGGAGACACCAGCTGATTGGATACTAGTGGATTTGCCCTTCCCGAATCAACAAGCTGTGTTCCAGCTACTGGTGAGAATACAAGCGCCGAAATGATAATTGCGGTTATGAGTGTCTTATTTCTCGTGTGCAATCCCTGCCTAATACGGGGCTGTTTCCGCTGTAAAAGCGTTTTTGTCAAGGTTTTTTGACCAAACACCCGCCAGCTTTAGTCAAGATTTCTTGACAACCCATTTTCATTCTATCTAGGCTTCTTAATCTACTGTGGCGTTCGATTAGTTTGTGACGGATAGAAGATGCGCAACAAGAATAAATTTTTGCCCCCGCGCTTTTTCCGCATGGGCGAAAACGCCTCTTGAACGAATGTTCAGAAATTATTAATCAACAGACGTAAAGTGACAACAAATGTCATTTATTTATGAATTCAATATCAGGAACATAAAAAAAACTGCTCCAGAGCAAATGCCTTTTTCACTTCACAAACATTCCAAAGAACAAAAACACAATTCCAGCTACCAATCCATTTCCTCTCTGCACATAGGGCATTTAAGTGGAAAGTCTTCAGACTTGCTCTGCAAAATGTATCTACACATAAAACACAGATAAATGTTGCATTTTCGACAACGCTTGTAGCCACCACCAATGGGTTTTCCACAGGCATCACAAGGTCTGCTAAGGTTAACATCAGTCATGGCATTTTGGTGTTTAGAGTTGCTAATGGATAAAAAGCAACTCTTTGAAGGAACAAGTAAAACCGCAAAGAGTCCAGTTAAAATAACTTGACTTCACAAACATTCCAAGAAACAATTCATTTATTCTTCAATGGCAGATATTTTAAAAGCAGAATCATAACAGTGAAACTCATTATTTCTGCAACATAGAAAGTGAATGGGAAAGCATCAGACACTCTTATAGGAACTGAAACAGCAAAAGCATTCAACAAAACATGAAAAGAAACAACACTCCAAATGTTCTCCCCACTCCTATAGAATAAATATCCCACAAAAACCCCAAACAAAACAACATACAACAATTGCCCTTGAACAAACTGTAAAATCCAATCTGCTTGAAACACATGAATATGCTGCAAAGAGAAGAATATTGTAGAAGCTGCAATTCCCAATAAAACTCCATACCTTTCTGAAACTCTTGTTTGAACATATCCCCTGTAAGCTACTTCTTCAGCAAAACCTCCAAAAACAGAAAACAAAAGATACAAAACAAAAACTGAACCAACCAAAAAACAAGTGTACTCTTCAAACCCTCTGAGATTAGGAAAATCACCAAACTCAAAACTACTTCCTAAACCAAAGCTGACAAGGTAGTAGAGTCCCAGATAGAGTAAACCAAAGAGCAGACCAGACAGAAGCACAAAGTTACTATTATTCTTGAAAATATCAGATAGGTTCTTTCTGGAGTCTTTTCTAAGCAACACCAGTGCAACTGAAAAAATGATGAAATAAGAAAGAAACATAATAGCAAATATGGGCTCCAGAGTTGAGAAGAACTGCCACATTGGATAGCGGATGAAATAGATTAAATAACTGAGAAGTAGAAGCAGAACAGAGCCAAGCAGCATTCTCCAAACCTTTTCTGAGTTCATAAGAACACAGTTTTCTCTTATGCTTGTCAGCAGTTAAAAGATTTAGCGCGCGCTGAGAATGGGATGCTTTCATAACCTCTTATCCTTTCTTTTAATTCAAGTTTTTAGGGCTTTTGAAATGAACCAGTAAACAATCAGTAAAACAAATCCAATGATGGCAGCCTGCAAAAGGTAGGGTCCAAAGCTGAAGGCATCAACAGAAAGCATAGAAACAACAAAAAAATCATCCAAATAAGAGACATTACCAGTATTGTGAAGTGTGATTAACTCATCAATATTGGTATCACCAAAAAGACCAAGGAAAACAGGCTCACCTTCATTGGCAATAGCCTTCAGAAAATAGGAATCAGGGTCTTCAATTGCAAAGTAGGTTTCTGGTGTCTCTTCAAGCCTAAATGCAACCATAGCTGTACCAGAAGCCTGTGATGTGACTATAATATCAACAAATGCAATAATGGTTAAAGCTAGAATAAAAGAAATAAAAATCAGATAGATTCTCTTTTTTGACTGATCCACAGTTTCATATTATTGCTGAATTCAGGTTTATGATTTATGGGGAAAATTTCTGTTTATTTTTCACTTCAAAAGTTTTCTTGGAGCAAAATTCTCTACATAAGAAATACATCCCCAGCAGAAAGAAATTATTAATGTATAGAAAAACATAATTGCTGGTGGAAATGAACAACAAGGCATTACTGATAATAGATATGCAAACAGGTGATTTCTCAAAGAAAAAACCCACATGCAAAGGAAATAACCTTATCAACAAAGTCAAGAGCTTAATCAAGAAGGCACACACTGAAGGCATTCCAATTGTTTATGTCCAGCATAACGGTGGCAAGGGTGATCCAGATGAATATGGAACAGCTGGATGGCAAATTCACCCATCAATAGCTCCATTGAAAGGAGACATAGTGATTCAAAAGCAGTTTCCAGACGCATTCCAAAAAACTAGTCTACATAGGGAACTTCAAGAAAGAGAAATCAAGAAACTGTATGTGGCAGGTTTACAGACTGAATACTGCGTAGACACAACCTGCAGAAGGGCTTCCAGTCTAGGCTATAAAGTAGTATTGATTGAAGACGCTCATGGAACATGCGACTCTTCACTTCTGAAAGCAGAGCAAATCATCAATCATCACAATCAAGTCCTTGGGGGATGGTTTGCAACATTGAAGAAGGAAGAAGAAGTAGATTTCCAATTCTCAGAAACTTAAATATATCATATGGAAAGTTTCTTAAACTTTGCAAAATAGAAATTGCTACTGGCATGTTGCTTAATCCTATACCCTATGTTCTTAATCCTATACCCAATGTTCCTGACCCCTATGACCTCTTCTTACTTTACATTTTCTTTTCCATTATAGCAATCTTAGCTATCATATTCATAATTGGCACAATTTTAGCTCAAAAGTACGATAGATACAAGAGATTAATAGGAAAAATCTTTTTAGCCATAGGAATAATTGAATTAGTACCCTACATACTAAGTGTAATTCACACTATTATGGTAAACTTGCCCTATTTACTCTACAACTACTGGATGTTCCTTTTCATATTAGGCTGTATCACCCTAACTGGCGGAGTAGCATTTCTCAAAAAGGCAAAACAGCACTGGATGTTCTTCCTAATAATGGCAGCAATCATACTGATAATATGGACTTTTGATGCCTTCTTTATTTTCAGATATTAAAAGCAGACAGACACATGATAAAAATAAGCCCAAAATATCGTTTATAGACCATATTTGTCTTCTAATTAGTGGTTTATTATGGATTATTGATTTGAATAATGGATAAATAACCGATATATTGATTTGAGACTAAAAAGAAGCTAATTCCAAGCCCTGATAGTGAATATTTTTTCAGGTATTAACCTATATTTTTACCTAACTTTTCTAGCCCTATTTACCAAAGTTTTCTAGATGCCCCAAGACTGCTATTGTATATTTAAATTAGAGAAAAAATAGAATGACAAACATGCCAGAAAAGAATTTCGAAGAGTTCAAGTTAGCAGCAATTAAACAACTACTTATAACATCCATATTTCTATTAATTCAAATAATCATTTTCTTTGTTTCTGCTGGTCACATAACCAATCAAAGACCCTGGCTCTATTTCATTACAACCTTCATAAACTACATAGTAAGCACAGTCATCCAGTACAAACTCAACCCTCAACTAGTTGTTCAAAGACTCAAAGCCAAACGTAAAGGCTCCAAACTATGGGATGAAATATTGATGCGAACAATCAACCTAATGATAATAATTGCAGTACCTGCAGTGGCAGGACTTGATGTTAGCAGATTTCAATGGTCAAACATTGATATCTATTTTGCACCAATAGGTCTAGTATGTGTTGTGGTTTCCTCTATCATTCTCAATTATGCCATGATAGTAAACATCCATTTTGAGCCAACTGTAAGAATACAAAAAGAACGAAACCACAAAGTAATAACAAGAGGACCATACAGCATAATAAGACACCCTGGCTACTTGGCAGGCATCTTGTTTGCTATTTCAATTCCTTTACTAATTGGATCATTCTTCTCCTTCATTCCAGTTTGCATTTACATTTTCTTGATGATAATTCGCACGTGGTTAGAAGACAAAACTCTGCAAAAAGAACTGGAAGGATACATAGATTACTCCAAGCAAGTTAGATATAGACTTTTTCCAGGGATTTGGTGAAGGTCAACCATTGGCATTTTTTTAGTAAAGTTTTCTAGACGCTCCAAAACTATTCTTAATGAAAGCTAGATGTTATGTGAGATTTGCTGGGTTTAAATTATTTTCTTCTAATTAGATAGATTAGCAAACCCAAGCCAGCACAAACAACAGATAATATGATTACGGAAAATGTAACTAATAATGTGGGAAAGGGCTCTGCTACGCTGAAAGTAATTGTTGGAGAGGTTCCCATGTTCCCAACTGTATCATTTGCGTAGACAGCAAGTGTATGAGAACCAGAAGGCAACTGGGTGAGAGTGAAGTTTTCAGTTATGGTCACATTAGCCTCACCATCTAAACAATAACCTATCCATGAAGTAGGCTCATCAACCACAAAGTTCAAGGACAAACTTTCTTGAGTGTAAGTTTTGTTCTCAACAGACAGATTTGATATGATGGGAGCCAATCCATCATTAACAGCAAAATATACTGAAGCATTATCAAACACACTGAAATTGGACCCCCCAACATGCTCATATCTTCCATATACCAATATGTTGTGAAAACCTTCGGATAGTTCAGGCAAAGCTATACTAGCCTTGACAACGTAATAAGAGAAGATAGATGAAATGCCAGTCTGTGTTGTGTCATTCTCATAAGTCACGGTTGTCTCTATTGGAAAAAATATTACAGATACAGGAATGGTGAAATTTTCTTTTCCATCCAAACTGCAAAGCATGGTTAGGTTTGTCTTTTCAACATTAAACATCAGCTTGAAACTGAAATCAAGCATCAACAACCCTGAACCATAAGTGGTATTAGATGGTGAAGTAATGTTAATTGGTGAAGCAAGAGGGAAAAGTCTTCCATCATCAGCATACGGAGCATGAACAATTGGAGTTCCAACCACCAAGCTAGCTAGGAATACTGCAAAGCAAAGTTTTAGCAAAAAATGTTGCTTATGCAGTTTATACACCTATAATTTATTGGTTGAAAATCTATTTAGTTCTATTCTTGGAACAGCTTGTTCCTTCGATGGAACAGCTAGAACTAGTAACTAATTTTTTTAGTAAAGTTTTCTGGAAGCACCAAAACAATTTTCAAATATAAAATCCACTAAACAAATCACATAGAGAATGATCTGGCTTGATTACTTTGATTATTTGGATATTGGTTGTTCTTGTTTTTTGTTTAGATTTACCTATTGTTTGGTGGATGTTTAAATCAAGAATAACTATGAGGAGGTTTGGGCTTATTCCAATTTTCATTATTTTTATTATTCCATTCTTAGAACAACCGAAAATTATTGATAGTGTATTTTTGGATTTACGTGGAGTTATTTTTATGATGTTTGGATTTTCAATTATGCTACTAGGAGGTTTTGAATTTCATAAAAGAGGAATAATCCCAGCTCTTTCTAAAAAGGAAACAAACAAAATTAAATCTGACCAAGCTACGCATATATTAGTTGAAACTGGCATTTACAAATTCATCCGACACCCCCAATATGTAGGCTTATTTATTTTTTTCATTGGCTACTCTTTGCTGTTTAACGCCTTCTTTTCTGTATTATTCAGCCCAGTAATATTAACTTGGTTTGGATTTGTCGCCTATATAGAAGAAAGATACGACTTAGAATTGATATTTGGAGAGGAATATAAGAAGTACAAAAAGAGAGTGGGTATGTTTTTTCCTAGAATTCGCTAATTCAATCTCTCTTTAGTTCTAAAACTTTTTTTCAAGTCATTCATTTTTTCCAGTAGTTTTCTAGACGATCCAAAACTGATGGTTCTGGCAGTCTTTTACTGAAAGACATTTTGAAGTTCAGTACAAAATAACTAAATTCTCTTCTTCCTCAATTTTGAACCAATGAAAACCCCAAGAACACTGAATAAAAACAAAACGATTACGTTCATAAACATCTGGGAACCAATGAATAGTCCACCAACTAGAAACCATTCAAATGTTGTCAAAGAAGCATTAGGATTAGATTCTTGATAGCTTTCATGGACCCAGTTACCGAAATCCTCTCCTAGAACTGCATTATTCAAAACAATTGAAAACAACATTAGCACAGTGAAAAGCACCGAGATTCTAACAATTGCCTCTTTTCTCCCATTATTCATTCTCCCAGAAAAAGCATAGCCAATTATCAAGGCACCCAGAAACACGGAGATTGCAGCACCTATTGGGGGTCCAGATTGCAAACCTAAAACTGAAATCAAAACTACTTCTAAAGGATATGAAATTAGAACAGTGACCAAAAACAATGATGCAACAGCAGTTATAATGTCACCAAATTTCAACTAACAATCCCTCAGTAACATAATCTGTCTTATTCCTAATGTATTTTTTCACCAAAGTTTTCTCTACGCTCCAAAGTTGATGGATAAAAAAATGGAATTATATGTAAAAAGATAGGTATGTGACAATTCCAAATATCAAGGATGCCAACCAAGAAATTAAGGTCACATCCATTATTCTCTTTTTCTTGAAACAACTGGAAATGTTAGAAACATGTAAAAGCCATGACACAACAAGAAACAAACCCAAAATTAGAGTTATTAATCCAGGTATGGCATGAATCCACATAGCTTGAACACCCAGCAAAGAAGTTGAAGTTGTGAAGAAATTAAATGCGCCTGAAAAAGACGGCCACATGGCAACAACAAAGAACACTATATGCAAAATGATGCCAGAGCCCATAAGCATACCATGAATCTTGTAATTCTTCTTTGTTTTATATCCAATTCCTATGGATATTATTACAAAAGAGAGTATTTGAATCAATAAGTTGACATCTGTAACAAGAGCTGAATTTGGACTAAAAATCCCCAACTTCCTCTCCCCCATCTCAAGTAGAATAATTTTTAATTAATAACTTTCGGTTACAACCAAACCTTCACTGATTTAGTTTTTATGAATGCCTTTTTCTCTACGCTCCAAAACTGTTCTTTAATGAATTCGGAGTCTGGGGATATGTCAATGGAACTTCCTTCAATAATCTTCAGAAACATTTTTCCCCATAGCTTATTTTGGTGAATTTCCATAAAAGTGTGTTAAATGGATATAATCATAGTGTTTATTGCTCTTGGCTTAGCTATGGACTCCTTCTCAGTTGCCATAACAAGAGGATTCACCAACCCTAAGACTAGAATGTCGCTAGAAGCACTGAAAGTTGGTTTCTTCTTTGGATTGTTTCAAGCAATAATGCCAATGATAGGTTGGTTAGTGGGACTAAGCATTATAGATTTAATCTCAGGGTTTGACCATTGGATAGCATTTGGGCTCTTAACCTTCATTGGAAGTAGAATGATATATGAATCATTAGCTTCAGAATCAAGGAAGATTGCAACGTCTTCCAGTCTCAAAGTTTTGATAATGTTGTCTATCGCAACAAGCATAGATGCTTTAGCTGTTGGTCTAAGTTTATCTTTTCTAGAAGCGGCAATATTAACACCAGCTATTATTATTGGAATTACAACATTCTGCCTTTCAGCTATTGGATTATACTTAGGTAAGAAGCTTGGGAGTTACTTTGAGAGAATTGGAATTCTGGGTGGCATTATCCTTATAGTTATAGGTATTAGAATATTAATGGAGCACTTGGGTGTAATTATTTGATCAAATTCAGACTGCAAGAATGCCTTTTTTTCTATTTCATTTTTTGTTACAATTATGCACTTTTCAGTAAAGTTTTCTAAACGCTCCAAACATGGTCTTAAATTAATTCCCCGGTTAGGATTGTGCCAATAGAAAACAATCAGACCATAGCCAACCTTAATTAAGACTCAACCACCCTTAATAGATGCCACAAGATATCAAAGAACACAAACAGTTTTTTGTCTTGGAGAAAAACAGAAATGAAACTACAACTGCGCATAACTGAAAAAGAAATAAGACACTACAACAACGAGACTAAAACTAAGCATCTATTTGCAGTAGTAGATTTAGACAAGGCAAAAAGATACCCACAAAACTTTGTGAGTATGTTACCCAAAAACATTAGAGCAACAGAAAAACCAGCTAATGTATTTGAAGGATTGTTTGGTAATGAAAGCATCAAGATTGCAAAACGCCTCCTGGAGAAAGCATTAAAAACAAGACCCAACCCTAAAACAACACTGGCAATAAGAGAACGACTAAAACTACTTAACCCCAAATTAAACAACAAAATCAAATGCCAGAACTGTGGAACCCCAATTAACCAATCTAAACACAGATTCCGACCATACAAGTTCTGCTACAATTGTTATAAAAAAGGCTATACAGAACAATAACTTTGTGCTTCCACTACTTCTTTGGTTAAAAGTTTTCGTTACGCTCCCTGATTTTGTTTTAATGGATTCTGAGACTGAGAATGAAATCAATAGAATCAACACAAATTCTAAAAGCAAAGAAGAACAACAGTAATTGTCCAATTTTAGTTTAAGAGGGGGTGAAAGAAATTGTTAGGGTTATACTATTTTAGATGGACTGGAACATCTGATGAGCTAAAAGAATACATTGGAAGAGTAAACGAAATAGCAGATGCCATAGAAGGAGCCAGCTTCAAGGGTCTTTTTACACCAACAAGCGAGTGGAGTGCTGTGCTACTTCTTGAAGGAACAAGCTTTGACAAGGTAATGGAAATCTATAAGCAATACATTAAGAAATATGGATCCCATCCCAAAATTCCAGTAGCGAAAGTTGAATCTCTTTTCACATTTGAAGAAGTGGGCTATCCAACATAAAAATGTTGGAACTAGCACATTCAATTATCAACCCTTCGCTCATTTTTTCAGTAAAGTTTTTTCTACGCTTCAAAAGTAGTCTGAAATCCGAAAGCAACTTGATTTCACAAGCTACAAACTGAATTAAAGAGATGGAACTTTACAGAAACCCTAGACCATGCAGTATATGGATACCTATTATGAGATAGAATGACAGAGCTAAGCCCACATGTACTAGCCTGTGAGTCTGAGGATTAACACTTCTAACAACTCCAAATCGGTGAGAAAAACCTGTAGCTACCAGTAAAAGCATAGAAAGGAACATAGCTAATCCTGTTCCCAAGTCAGGGTAAAAAGCAGCTGGTCTACTAATCTGACTGGAAAAATGGACTACAATCAAAACAAAAGCAGTCAAGTTTCCAAACACATGAAAACCAAGCAACCTACGAATTCTAGCAGCATAATGTCTCTTCAACAAACTGTAAATTGGCACAGCAAAAGCAATGTAAAGAGCACCTATCCAAACAAGCCAATGATTAAATCTGAAAGAACCAATGACAACACCAAAATCAATCCAGTCCAAATAAGCAACAACAAAAAAGAACACTGCCGTCACAACCAACAAAACAGCAAAGAGAAACTCCACTTTCTTTAGGTTACTCATAGCCAAACTCAAACTCCAGCGCCCTTTTTATGAATTTCTCTTTTTCTATTTCATTTTTTGTTACAATTATGCACTTTTCAGTAAAGTTTTCTAAACGCTCCAAAACAGCTCCTAGAGTATTGTTCTATAAGAATATTCCAGTTTCCGCAATATTCCTCAGAATGAAACATCCTATTTTGTAGAAATTTCTTCCATAGGAAGACTCTATGCCTCTGCTCTATTTCTAGACGCTCCCAAAACTGGTCTTCAATGAATTTTAAAGAATATTTAGGCGATATATTCATAGAGAAGTTAGATGTTGAAAGAGTGGCGGGTGGATATCAGCTTTGAAGGTTGACAAGAAATATTCTGGGGTCCTAGTGGCGTTATTCATGACCTTAGCTTTAGATACAACAATGACCTTTACAATGACCTCAATAAACACTGGCTGGACTGCTAGCTTTCTCCAAAGGTTTCTACAAGGATGGCTAATTGGCTTTGCTGTAGCTTTCCCAACAAGCATACTTGCAATACAACTAGCAAGAAAGTTGACATCTCTACTGGTGTCTGAATAGCATACAAACTAAGGAATATTTCTCTAGGCACCAAAACTGTTCTTTAATGAATTTT
>Ga0209427_10005010_pt1 | contig 15226 bp, 17 predicted proteins | sample DeeMarSWOR136_30_FD_187465 | JGI IMG/M metagenome (GOLD analysis project Ga0209427, IMG submission 187465) | Marine sediment microbial communities from White Oak River estuary, North Carolina - WOR-1-36_30 (SPAdes) (version 2) | ecosystem: Environmental > Aquatic > Marine > Intertidal zone >...
CTTCTCCTACGCCGATGCCCACCGTGCCCGCCTGGGGGTCAACTACAAACAGATCCCGGTCAATCGGCCAAAGGTACCGGTACATAGCTACAGTAAAGACGGGGCGATGCGGGTCCTGAACGTGTCCGACCCCGTATACGCACCGAACTCGAAGGGTGGCCCGCAGGCTGACAGCAAGCGCTATCCCGAGGTAGCGGTCTGGGGGGCCAGCGGCGAGTTCATCCGCGCCGCATACACCAAGCGCAAAGACGACGACGACTTCGGCCAGGCCGGCACCATGGTGCGCAAGGTACTGGACGACGCGGCGCGCGACCGGCTTGTGTCCAACGTCGTCGGGCACCTCACGAAAGGCGTGTCCGAGCCCGTGCTGCAGCGTGCGTTCGAATACTGGCGCAAAATCGATAAGGAGATCGGCGACCGCATCGCCAAAGGAGTGAAGGGCGGCTGATCGCCCCGGAAGCCATGGCTGGCCCGCCATTAGGGTTGGGGCTGGACATAAAGGAAGTTGAAAGATTAGCCAAGATGTCTCATGAAGAAAGGGCTAAAGCGACGGCAAAGTGATGCCCCCGCCCATATAAGGGCGGGGCTTCACGCCTGCGTACCGAAACAATACAATCCAGCATGAAGCCAAATTCCTGAAAAAATTTGAATTCAGGGGGCGCAAGAGGCGAATAAGACGACTGGCAAATTAAGAGGGGAAAAGGTGGTATAATGATACGAAAGGGAAATGCGAGCCACCCATCCACTCAGCGCAATACGCACTCATGCGCCCACCCAGCATCCTTGTTGGCCCAAACCTATGGGCATACTGGGTTTTGCTTCATGATAGATAAGCAAAATTCCATCCAAGCAATATCGGGCCCTCACCCCCTCCTATTCGCCTTAAATATAAAAAACATTTTAAGTCATAGATTGAGGCCCATGATGTGTCAAATCGAAATTTCAAATATTTGTCTCTCCGATAAAGAAATAAGTGCTACGGGATGGAAGGTTTACTGAAGGACAATGTTATCTTACTACTAATTTGTGTTGAACCTTGCCTTTTGTAAAATAGATCCTAAATTTAACTTTCTTCCCTTCTTCTAAATACTTTTCGTATTGACTTCGGAGGACGCCGAAATCGGTCGATTCCAGGAAATGCCTCAGAACTTCCAATCTCTCCGAGAGCTCTTCATCCTCGGTCCTTGTTCTTAGAATGTAGTTTAAGGTTTGCTTATATTCCCTCTTAGCCAAGGTTTCAATACAACTTGACAGGGTCGGTTCAAGTTGAACAAAGACCTTCTTCCTCACTATCTCCTCTGGTGGTTCAGCATCCGTTGCTATGAGGATGTGTATCCTCATCCTTATGTTTTTTGTTCCGCCATTTCAAAACATGGCAGGCACAGGGTTTTTCCTCCGAGGCGCCGGGTTCTGGATTCCATGGCCATCTCCCCGCATGCTTCACATCGCAGGCTCTGCAATATGCGCGCCGGCTTTGGAATGGGAAAGGCGGGCTCCATCATGATAAACATCTCCTCCAGATTCACATCCATATACCTGTCTTGAAGTGCCCTTCTCAGTTCATCACACCGGACACGTTCCTCATCATCGGCAGTACCGTCCGCCACTTTCTTCGTCAGGCCATGAAGCTCCGAACCAATGTCGCCCAAAATATCGCGACGAAGAACAGCGCGAAATCCTGCATCTTTGTTGCGGTCATAAAAATTGAAAGCCATCTTCCCGTAGTCTTTATGAATCAGATTGCCTTTGCCAAACGTGCAACCGGTGAGGAACTGGATGGCATCGACTCCACACATATCCGTTTCAACGATAGCCACAAGATCGCTTTGGCCAAAGGAACCCAGTTTTTGAAGGGCCAGTTCGGCCGCCCGTATACCTACGGCCAGACCCGGACATGAATGCCCATGAAAAGCAATCGTTTTTTCGATCAGTTCTTTGCTGATGAAGCAAGGCATGATTCTATCCTCCTCATCTCATCTTCTTTCTCCTGCCCTCCTGGCACCGAAGAGCAGGGGTTGACCACATGACCATGCTATTTGGTATAATCTTTGGGAGATTTTTTGTCAAATTCGAGAAGCTGGAAAGGAATTTAGAATGAGAGACCGATACCAGGTAGTAATTGTTGGGGCAGGGCCATCAGCTATCTTTGCTGCACTAACCCTCATGAAAAGTAATGTGAAGAATGTCGCCATCTTCGAAAAGGGAAAGGATATCCATGAACGAAAAAGAGCCCGAGGGACGGAACTTCTCTGCGGGTGGGGAGGAGCCGGTGCCTTCAGTGACGGGAAACTCACACTTTCAACAAAGGTGGGTGGATTCTTAAGCGACTTTATCCCCCAAACCGAATTGGCCACGCTTCTCAAGAAGGCTGACGAGACGTATCTCTCCTTTGGCGCTCCAAAGGAAATCCATGGACAATCCTCAGATAAAACCGAAGCCCTGTACCAGGAGGCTAAACTTGCAGGGTTGGAATTCATCCCCATGGAGATCAGACATCTGGGAACGGAAAACTGCGTACCCCTCCTGAAGAGAGCGAGGGAAGCCATAGATAAAAAAGTGGATATCTTGTTTGAGACTCCTGTTAAGGAAATTCTGGTGGATAAAGAAAAAGTCAAAGGAATTCTCCTGGAGGACGGTACTCAAGTGAGTGCGGAGTATGTGATCTGCGGTCCGGGTCGCGTAGGAGCGGGGTGGATCAAGAAAGAAGTTCAACGTCTTGGGATCCCATCCATTCCAAGTCCTGTGGACATAGGGGTTCGTGTGGAGGCGCCTGCCTCCATCCTACAAAGATTAACAGATCTTACTTATGAGGCGAAATTTATCTATTATTCCAAAACATTCGATGAAAAAGTCAGAACGTTCTGCATGAACCCCTTCGGAGAGGTGGTTACAGAAACGATTGAGGAGATTATCACCGTCAATGGCCACAGTTATGCAGAGAAAAAAACCGAGAACACAAATTTTGCCATTCTCGTTTCGAGTACTTTCACGGAGCCCTTCGATGACCCCATCGGGTATGGTAAGTATATTGCGAGGCTGGCTAATCTTCTCGGCAACGGAGTGATCGTTCAGAGATTGGGAGATTTTCTTGATGGAAGGCGATCCACACCTGATCGTATCACTCGATGTATTACTCAACCCACCCTTCCTGCAGCCACTCCCGGCGATCTCAGTTTTGTTCTGCCTTATCGGCACTTAAAGAGCATCGTCGAGATGCTGGAAGCCCTGGATCGAGTAACGCCCGGCATCTATTCAAGGCACACTCTTCTTTATGGCGTAGAAGTAAAATTTTATACGAATCGATTGAAACTCTCCCCCACCTTAGAGACTGACATACAGAACCTCTTTTTGATCGGTGATGGGGCAGGTATTACGAGAGGCCTCATCCAAGCCTCGATCAGCGGAATGATTGCTGCCAACGAGATTTTAAAAAGGACGGAAAAACGATGATCGTATAACATAGTCTTGACAGATTAAGAAAGATCATTTAAAGTTGCGTTATTCTCAATAAAGAATAACGATGGCAAGAATGAAGATTGCTTACAAAGTCTGGCTTGATAACAATGGAAAAGCTTTTGGCGATGGCCCCTATGAACTTTTACGGTGGGTTGAAAAGACGAATTCCCTTCACCGGGCCGCCCACCAAATGGGCATGGCCTATAGCAAAGCATGGCGCCTGATTTGGGCCATGGAGAAGAGGCTTGGCTTTGTACTCCTTGAAAGGAAGGCGGGGGGCCTCTCCGGGGGAGGCTCTCAAATCACCCCTTCTGCAAAAGAACTTATGGAACATTATGAAAGATTTCGTAAGGATGTGAAAAAGCTCATGGAAAGGACCTACCGTAAACATTTCAGTTCCTTCAGGAGGTAAAAATGGCAATCAAGAAAAACCTACCTTTGATTACGATATCTTTCCTTTTAACGATCATATTCATCCAAAATGCCTACCCTTCTCCCAAGAATACACTCCTCATTTTTGCCGGCGCTGCAAGCAAACCCGCAACCGAGGAGGTGATACAATCTTTCATGAAAGCGTCTGGAATCCCAGTGGATATCCTCTTCGGGGGTTCGGGATTTGTCCTCTCTCAAATGAAACTGACGAAAAAAGGCGATCTTTATTTTCCTGGGTCTTCGGATTTTATGGAAAAGGCAAAAAATGAGAACCTCGTCTTTCGTGAATCGGAAAGAAAGGTTGTCTACCTCATCCCTGCCATAAATGTTCAGAGAGGGAATCCAAAAGGGATCCACTCCCTCAGGGATTTGACCAGGGATGGGATTCGGGTAGCCATTGCTAATCCAGAGCTGGTGTGTGTTGGAACCTATGGTGTGGAGATCATCGAAAGGAATCTGAACTCTTTCGAAAAAGAAAGGTTTAGAAAGAATTTAGTAAACTATACCGAAAGCTGTGAAAAGACCGCCAATGCCATCTCTCTCAAGGCAGTCGATGCGGTTTTGGGCTGGAGGGTCTTTCATTACTGGGATCCTGAGCGGATCGAAACCATCTATTTAAAACCCGAAGAAATTCCGAGAATCGGTTACATACCGGTTGCGATCGCAAGATTTGCCCAGGATAAAATTCTTGCACAGAGATTCATCGATTTTCTCCTCTCCCCACGGGCCAAGGCCATCTTTCAGAAATACCACTATTTGATGGAGCTTCAGGAGGCTTATCGTTGGGTCAGACCCGATACTCCCGTTGGAGGTGAATATCTTCTTCCGGATGAATGGAGGACGACAGGCAGAGCGTCCATAAGCACCCCTGTGAAATAGAGTTTTGGAACTAATGTGGCAATATCCAGAATCCAAGTACCAATTATCAAATAATAACCAATCACCAAATTCCAAAGATCAAAGACGTTTCGGGTATTGGAGTTTATTTGGAGCTTGCTTGCCTGCCGGCAGGCAGGGGATTTGGTTATTGGAATTTCTACTAAGACTCAGGAGGTCACATGGGTTTTAGATATACCATGATCGGTGCAGCCCTCTGCATCTTCATCTTCTATCTGGGACTCCTCCTCTCTCTTTTCTATTTTGTTGGTGGAAAAGGATTCTGGGACGCAATTGTCAACCCCTATACTCTGTTCTCTATCCGATTAAGCCTGATCGCAGCGACCCTAGCAACATTTTTCGCTATTCTCATCGGACTCCCCTCGGCCTATGCCTTGTCCCGCTTCGACTTTCCTGGGAAGCGAATCATGGACACCTTTCTTGAAATCCCTATTATCATGTCACCGATGGCCCTCGGCGCATCTTTTCTCGTCTTTTTCAACACCCCTCTTGGAGAACTGATTCAACATAAAGGTATCTTTTTCGTTTTCGAAATTCCAGGCATCGTTTTAGCACAATTTGCCACGATTGCCGGTCTGGCCACACGACTGATGAAGGCCTCCCTAGACGAAATCTCTCCAAGGTATGAAGCCGTAGCCCGGTCTCTCGGATCTTCGCCATGGCAGGCCTTCTATAGGGTGACACTTCCTCTCTCATTTAAGGGTCTTCTCGCCTCGGTAATCCTCTCTTGGGCAAAGGCCATGGGAGAATTTGGGGCTACTGTTACTGTTGCGGGAGCCATGCCAGGAAAGACCGAAACTATGCCTGTCGCTATATTCACGGCCGTATCCTCTGCCAATATTGAAAAAGCCATCGTTTTGATCCTCCTCTTAGTTGCTTTTGGGCTGTTCACGCTTTACACCATCCGATTCACTGGTAAAAGGTTTCGATATGATTAAGATCGAAGGTCTCACCCTTCTTTTTGATTCGTTTAAGATAACGGATCTCAATATTCAGATTGAGGAGGGAGGGTTTCATTTCCTCCTCGGGCCAACAGGGAGTGGAAAAACGCTGGTCCTCGAGTCTATTATGGGATTGCGTAGACCTAAAAAGGGTAAGATCTCGATTGCGGACAGGGAAGTTCAAAATTTACCGCCAGATCAGAGAGAAATCTCTTATGTCCCCCAGGACCTGGCCCTCTTTCCCCATCTCAGGGTAAAAGAGAATATACTGTTTGGGATCACAGCAAGAAACCTCGATTTAAATCTCTATGAAAAATACATCGATGCCCTCATCGAAGTGATGAGGATTGGTCATCTCCTCGAACGATTTCCCGCCAATCTCAGCGGAGGAGAGAAGAAAAGAGTCGCTCTTCTCCGGGCCTTGGCACCGAAACCAAAGCTCCTTCTCCTTGACGAACCCCTTTCCGGTCTGGATCCATCCATAAAAACTGAAATACAACATCTTTTAAAGGTCCTTCACTCCTCCTTTCGCCCAACCACATTATGTGTCACCCATGACTTTGAAGAGGCCTATTTTCTGGGCGATGAAATTACGATCTTTATTGATGGAAAGGTGGAACAGGTTGGCGAAAAAGATGAGGTCTTTCTAAGGCCGAAATCCAAAAAGGTGGCCCAATTTTTGGGTGCAAAAAATCTCTATCGGGCGAAGATCACGAGGAAAGAGGAATCGAGTCAACAGGTGATCCTCGAGGTTAACGGCCTTCAATTCTTCGTTCCAACAAGTTTTTATAATGATGAGATGGCAGTAGGAAAGGAAGTTGACCTCTTTATCCGTTCTGAAGAAGTTATGATCATTCGTGAGGGCAAACCCGTGAAGGACTCCTTAAAGCAAAACATTTTTAGAGGAGAAATCCTCGATATCATTGACAGAGGAAGATACCATACGGTATATTTCCAAGCCCTGGAAGGAAAGATCCTTTTCGAAATATCTATCCCCAATTATGCCTTCCGAAACCTAAACCTCTCGGTTGGGAAACGGGTCAGAGCAGCCCTTAGGGAGGAATCCCTCTGGGTGATGAGTTGAGCTTCTTAACCCTGTGTTGAGTACAGGCACCCCAACGTTTCGAGAATTTCTGCAATGACATCCGGCCTTCCTTCCTGAAGTCGATGGTTATAGCGTATTCTACTAAAAAATGTTTTCAAATGATAATCAATAAGAGGCATATTCTACACCTCCAAATTGTGATATAAGTAAATTAATAAGGGAATAAATGAGTTACCAAAAATTCTACTGGCTTAAACTATAGATTTATGTAAAGCTTTTGTAATCGACTTTATTGTTAAGGGTATTGATATTTATCTAAGAATTACTCCTCATATGGGTGCTGGGCTTTCGGTTTGTTGCGCAATGACTGATCGGTCTATTTGGCATGCTAGAAAGGGAGCTTGAGGGAGATATATTGGCGCACTGCGATTATAGCCGAAAGACCTATCGTAATATGTTTATTGTAGCTAACCATCTGTTCAGTGCAATGGACATCTGAATCGGAAGTCATTGTGGGAAACACGAAGAGAGTCGATTCGTTTTGATAAACAGGGACCATGATTAAGTCACACCCCGGGATCAAAGACAAGCTATTTTATGGTTGGGTGGTAGTAATAGCCCTTTTCATTATTAGTACAATCGCCTTTGGCACGCGCCTTTCTTTTGGTGTGTTCTTTAAAGCCTTGGCGAACGAGTTCGGTTTGACTCGAGCGGAAACTTCCGGTGTATATTCCGCTTATATGCTACTTTGCGCCGTATTTGCCATTGTCAGTGGCTGGGGTATAGACAAATTTAGCCCGAGGATACTTATCAGCTTCATGGGCTTATTTCTTGGTCTTAGCCTTATCCTAACTGGCCAGGCACAGTCGCTATGGCAGCTATTCGTAGTTTATAGCCTCTTATTGGCTATGGGGACCGGTGGGGTATATGGGGTGAGTATGGTAACCATTATAAGATGGTTTCATAGTAAACGTGGAGTTGCTATTGGCCTTACCACCTCAGGTATAGGATTAGGGACAGTAATGATGGCCCCATTTGCTGCCTATCTTATTGCTACCCTTGGTTGGCGCATGTCTTTTATTGTAATGGGAATGATTGCTTGGGTATTAATGATTCCGATGGCCTTCCTATTGAGAAAGGAGCCCAGTGAGATGGGACTCCTGCCCTACGGTGCAGAATCAAACAGAACGAAAAAAGGGGGGTCAAATTTGGTAGAAGGCAGCACCCGGCCCACTGGTTTTTCACTATCGCATGCCTTCCAAACTAGGAATTTCTGGTGTATAGGTTTTTCCTGGTTATTATTTTCCTTATATTCATTTATGGTATTTACTCATATCGTGCCCCACGGGACAGACATGGGTATTCCTGCCATGAAAGCAGCAACCATTCTCAGTCTGATAGGTGCCATGAATATCCCAGGGAGATTACTGATGGGTAGAATTTCGGATAGTGTAGGCAGAAAAGCGACTTCTATTACTTGTGCACTATTTCTGGCCGGAGTAATAATATGGCTAATTTATTCGAAGGACTTATGGATGTTTTATCTCTTTGCTGTGGTTTTTGGGTTTTTCTTTGGAGGTTTTGACGCTACCACAACTGCCATGATTGGTGATATCTTTGGACTACGTAGTATCGGGATAATAATGGGTACATTTTCCGCTGGTTGGGGGCTAGGAGCAGCGATGGGTCCATTTATTGGTGGACTGATATATGACATTAGTAATAGTTACTCTGTAGCTTTCTCAATGTGCGCAGCGGCTATGATTATGGTAACGCTCCTTTTGGCCCTTACCAAACGGGAAGCGAAACTCGATAGATGAATCTAAGCTAACGATATTAAATATTTTTACTTACCCTCCTCCCCCTACCCGCACCCTCCTGCGTAAGTGGGGAGTCAGAGGGGACTTCGATACGAATCTCTATCTGTCGAGGATTGTCACATCCTTTAAGAGACGTTAGCATTCCCTTGACCGTCCTGGCTACAAAGCTTTGCACAAACTGAGTCATTGGAACTTTCTTCCCATCTATCTTTAGAGAAATCTCCTCTTCCCTTTTCGATGTGAGATAGTTTTTCTCAATATAATTAGCAACCCCCTTTACATCATCAAGAAAGAAGCACGAGACTCCGACTCTAAATCTCTTATTTGAGACAATAGCAATGAGATTATCCTCTTTCGTACAGAGAAGCTTTTTATGTTTCTCCTTCCGGAAAATCTCAATCTTAGGCTGAACATCCTTCTTATAGCCCTCCGATAGGATAAGGTCTACATCCTGAACCAATTTCTCCCGGATCTCCTCTAAGGTGAGATCTTTCTCCACATCCCGTATTAAAGCGACTTTATTAGGCGAGGAAATGACAACCATATGGGCCCCGGCTCGCTTATGCCGCCAGCTGTCCTTGCCTTCTTGATCCACCTCAAACCCATGAACATCATGTTTTACTGTGGCAATGCTGTATCCTCTGCGGGTCAACTCCGGTACCAACTTTTCGATGAAAGTCGTCTTTCCACTATCTGACTTTCCCACAATAGAAATGATAGGTATCACGTTAAACTCCTTTGGAATATTGGAGTACTGGAAAAAATGGAATAATGGGAAATTCTGGGAAGGTTCTTTTTCACCCAACATTCCATCATTCCATCAATCCATTCTTCCATTAGAAATTTCTATCCAACAATTGTACTTTTACTTTTTCCCCTGCCCTGACAATCTCCCGATCCTCAGGGATGACGACCAGACCATTTGCCCTGACCATCGATTTTAATATGCCAGAACCCTGTGCACCTGTCAGGGTTGCAACGTAGCGATTTCCTTCAAAAGAGACAGAAGCCCTGATAAAGTGGCGCCTTCCTGGTTTCTTTCGGACATCCTTCTCTAGGATCGCCTCGATGACAGGCCGGAAGAGCTGACGGGAACCCATCATCTTTAGAAGGGCAGGCCTCACAAACTGCTCGAAAGCAACCATGGATGAAACTGGATTCCCTGGAAGACCGAAGACAGGCTTCCCTCGAATCGTCCCAAAGACGACCGGCTTTCCCGGCTTCATGGCCACTTTCCAGAAAACCATCTCCACACCCAATTCGTTCAATGCCTCTCTGACAAAATCGTAATGCCCCACAGAAACCCCTGCCGAAGAGATCAACACATCTGCCCGGATTCCCTGAAGCAATTTCCCTTTGATCTCCTCCTTTCGATCCCTGGCGATACCCAATTGGACTGGGATAGCACCACAGTCCTTCACCTGAGCCGCGAGAGTATACGAATTGCTCGAGACGATCTTGACTCCTTCCAACTCCCCATCGACATCGACCAGCTCCTCTCCTGTACAGACAATCGCCACGAGGGGTCTCTGGTAAACGGAAACGAAGGATCGGCCTACGGAAGCGAGCATTCCCACCTGGGCTGGACGGATCAAATCTCCCTTGAAGACGACACACTCCTCCTTTTTCACATCCTCACCCGCTCTCCGGATGTACTCCCCAGAAGGGACCGCCTCGAAGATCGAAACAAATCCGTCTTCCTCTTTCGTGTCTTCAAGCGGAACGACTGTATCCGCTCCCTCTGGAATAGGGGCACCTGTCATAATCCGAATGGTCTTTCCTTTTCCCACCTTCTTTCTTGAAACAAAGCCCGCAGGAAGATCCTCGATTACCTCTAACCGGACGGGGTGGGCTGAGGAGGCATTTTGGATGTCCTCAGATCTCGTGGCATAGCCATCCATTCCTGAGTTATCAAAAGGCGGGATATCCCGGTTGGCCAAAATATCTTCTCCAATCACCCTCCGTAGGGCTTCCAAGATAGAGACCTTCTCGCACCCCAGAGGCTCAACATGAGAAAGAATTTTATCTAAGGCTTCTTCAACGGTGATCATTATTAAACTATAGCATAAAACTGGCTGGATGAAAATCTGAAGCTCTCCCCTCGGTTTTTATTGGAACCGAGAGTATCTTGTGTTATGATTTTTTGTCAACAGGCCGGTAAGGCTTATAACAGAAATATTAAGGAGGATCGAAAGATGTTGGAAATAGAGATCCCCGGGTGGGGAAACATGGAGATTGAACAGATTGTCTTAGATATGAATGGAACCCTCGCTTCAGATGGGCGGGTTTCCGCCGAGGTTAAAACAAAGATAAATTCACTCTCTGAAAAAGTAAAAATTTATGTCTTGACAGCGGACACCCAGGGGACGGCCGGTAAAGAAGTCCGGGACATGAACGCAGAGTTGGTTAAAGTTCCGGAAGAAGATAGCGCGAATGGGAAACTTAATTTTCTAAAGACAATTACCCCTGAGACGACCGTTGCTATCGGAAACGGAAGCAACGATCAACTTATTCTGAAAGAGGCAGGACTTGCCATCGCCGTCTTGGGAGATGAAGGGACCTCTATTTTTGCGATGAAGCACGCTGACATTCTTGTAAAGGATGTTTCAGACGCGTTGAATCTCTTTTTGAAACCAAAGAGGCTCATCGCCACATTAAGGGAATGAGAAGGGGAGGGAAATGGAAGAGGAGGTCAATGATGATAGTTGCAGGAATAGATATAGGTGGGAAAAATGCTCACATTGTCATCAAAAAAGATGGCCAGATACTCGGAAAAGCGGCGGGTCCGACGGGGATAAAAAAGGCAGAGGCAGTAGAGGAGCTATACGATGAGGCCCTCAAAAAGGCTGGCCTGTCCCGGAAGGATGTGGAGCGAGTGGTGGCCACAGGGAGCGCGGCAACGAGAGCTACTTTTGCGAACGGTTTCATCCCCGATGCCGCAGCCGATGCCCGTGGAGTGATCAAAGCTGTTCCGACAGCAAAGACAGTCATCGATGTGGGAGCAGAAGAAGGCCGGGCAATCAAAATCGGTGCTGACGGAAGAGTTTTGGACTTTGCCATCAATGAAAAGTGCGCAGCGGGTACGGGGACCTTTGTTGAAGCCATGTCTAGAGCCCTTGAAGTCTCTGTGGATGAGATGGCAAAGATCACACTTCAGTCCAGCCAGACCCTCTCTATGAATGCCCAATGTGCTGTCTTTGGAGAATCGGAGGTGGTCTCCCTCATTCATCAGAAGACTTCAAAGCCAGATATCGCACGAGCTGTCATGAACGCCATTGCGGGAAGAATTGGTTCCATCGCACGTATTGTTGGATTGGAGAAGGAGGTCGTCATGGTCGGTGGGATGGCGAAAAACGCTGGGTTTGTAGATTCCCTTAAAAAGGAACTCCAGATGGATGTCATTGTTCCAGAGGACCCCGGCTACATAGGTGCTCTGGGGGCAGCGGAGGCGGCACTCGCTGGAGTCATGGCAGAAGAAGTCAAAGCAAAAGTGGTTGAAAAAGAGACTGTCACAGAAGGAAAAGCCTGAAAGGGAAGGAGGAGACAGTGGGGGGCGAAGCAATACCCCAAGAATTTTGGAGATGGCCTGAAACCAACTGGGTCAACCAGGATATAGATTGGAAAGAAGGAAAGGTGATCACGGCTGGACTGGATGTCGGGTCGGTAAGCACTCAAGCTGTGGTTATGGTAGATGGCGAGCTTTACGCGTATGGCAACACCCGGACCGGTTCAGATAGTCCGACCAGTGCCTGGACGGGTATGAATTTTGCTCTGGAAAAGACTGATTTGAAAGTGGAGAACATCGATTACTGTATTGGCACGGGTTATGGACGAGTCAATGTACCGATGGCTCAACAGTCTATTACTGAAATTTCCTGTCACGCTAGAGGAGCCAATTTCATGTATGGTCCAGAAGTTCGGACAGTCATGGATATGGGAGGCCAGGACTGCAAGGCGATCAATGTCGATGAACGAGGAAAGGTTCTCAATTTTGTGATGAATGACAAGTGTGCAGCAGGAACCGGTCGTGGCATGGAAGTCTTTGCAGACCTCATCCGAGTGCCCGTATGGGAAATTGGACCCCGTTCCTTCCGGATTCAAAAAGAGCCCCCGACGATCAGCAGCACCTGTGTGGTGTTCGCCAAGAGCGAGGTGCTCGGCCTATTGGAGTCAGGGATGCCTGAAAACGACATCATGGCTGCTTACTGCTCGGCGATGGCGCATCGAATCATGGACCTGCTGAATCGCCTTGGTGTGAAGGAAAAGTTTGTCATCACCGGTGGGATTGCCAAAAATGAAGGCGTTGTGAAAAGACTGGACAAGGAATTAGGGATCAAAACGGCTGAACGTGTCTGGTACGCGAAGGAGTATATCGATCGCGGTTATCCCTTTGATACCCAGCTCGCAGGTGGAATCGGAGCAGCCCTGTTTGGACAAGCCTTGTTGAAGATGGGCAAGGCAAAAAGCGCCAGGAAAGCCTAAACTGCGTTGGGGAGGTTGGAGGTGGGGGTTTAAGGCCTTATTCGAAATGTTTTGCGTCTAACCTCTAGGCTCAATCCTCTAGCGATAAGAAGAAGGAGCGAACATGATAGCCAACTATGGATTTAAAGATGGTTCCGGTGACTGGTTTGTCACCATCGATACAGACAAATGCAATGGATGCGGTAAGTGTGCCGAAGCCTGTCCGGTGAAGATCCTTGAAGTCGGGCCGGATGAAATTGACATCTTCCGTGGAGAACCGGTGGCCTTTGTAAAGCATGAGGAGCGCAAGAAGGTCAGGTATAGTTGCGCTCCTTGCCGGCCGGGTTATGGTGAGCCACCGGCACCCTGTGTCGCATCCTGCGAACCACAAGCCATCTCTCACTCCGATGGATGGAAACTCTTATACGGCCGGGAATGATCTATTCTTCCAAATCCCATGCAAAAGCCTTGGGAGATATGGCAGGCAACGGTGGGTTCATGGAAACCTAAAGCATAAGGAATCCTGAATGATCCGGGAAGAAGAACTTAAGAAGCAAGGTTGGGAAAAGCGGTTCACCATCGATGAACCCCGTCTGTCGGAAATGGCAGAACAATATAAAGAACTTGGTTTTGAAGTCCTTATTGAACCTTTCGACACCTCATCTGAGGAATGTACCACCTGTATCACCGCTTTCAGCGATCGCTACAAGACCATTTACACCCGCCGGAAAGATTAGACCTTCTTCATCTCCATTACACTATGATCCTTGCCAGCAATACAGCCCGCAATGACTTGTCCTGGTTCCACTCTTATGGGGATCACGGTGCTGTTAATTGACTATCCACCGTTCGATCTCATTTTCAGAAATGGGCGAAACGGAAAGCGATCGCTCACCATTACCTTTTATTTTTGTATAAATGACCTCCACCTTTTTCAAATCTTTCGCTTTACTATAGCGGGCAGTGATGGCTGCAGCCCTCTCAATTTCACCTTCTTCGCCCTCACCTCTGAGGAGGGAAAGAGGGCCTGGATAACGGGCAACTTTAAACAAAATATCCCCTTCCTTAGAAAAGGTCTGAATCTTCTGATTCTCCTCCTCATTTCTTCCGACCACCAGTTTCGACTTTAGGGAAAGCCGAAAATGCCTCCCCATTTTCAGAAGGTGGACATCGTTCAAGGAGAAATCGGGCTGATGGAGGATCAGATCCTTCATCCGTTTTGCAAAACCAGGGTCTGTCAACAGGCAACCCCCTGCGGGACAAGGATAGTCCCGAATACCAAAATGGACAGCCAGTTGGATTTGCGGCTTTCTTGAACGACCCTGAATCTTCAGGAGTCTTTCCCGGTCTACCCAGCCTTCCTTCTCCGGCGTCGAGGGTGGAAGAAGTTTAGCCGACAGGGGTCTCAGGATTAAGCCGTCGAGCTCAGCTTCTTTTTCTATCAGACGCATGGCATCTCTCCGCTGCGACATTGGCCTCTGCCCCAATACCTCTCCCGTTACGATGAAAGCGGAACCTGTCTCTTCCATATAGGTTCTCGCCTTCTTCAGCATGAAGATCCGGCAGTCGATGCACGGATTCATATTGCTTCCATAACCGTGTTTTGGATGCCTCACCACGTCCAGGTATTCCTCAGAAACATTGAGAACCTTCAGAGGAATGCCCAAAGCCTCCACAGCCTTCTGGGAAGCCAGACAGGTCTCTCCCGTGTTGGTGCATGTGCAGAAGACCGTCATGAAGTTGAGGGCCTCCAGTTCTATCCCCTGCTCCATCACCACCTTGGCGGCAAGCGAACTATCAAGACCCCCGGAGAGAAGAGCAACGGCTTTCATAACACCTCGTTCATCGATCCAGAACGAAACCCCTGGAGATCTAATGTCACATACTGATAGCCGATCTCTTTCAAACGGCTCACAACCTTCTCCCTCAGAAAACCGTTCATCAAGCGACTGATTTCTTCGGGATAGACTTCAATCCTTGCCAGATTCTGATAGTGCCGAACACGAACCTGCTTGAATCCAAGGCTAAAAAGGAACGCTTCTGCTTCATCCACCATCCTTAACGCCTCCAGCGTAATCTCTTCTCCATAAGGGAACCGTGAGGCGAGGCATGCAAAAGAGGCTTTATCCCAAGTAGACAAGCCTAAGGCTTTTGATAATTCCCTCACCTCTTCT
>Ga0209427_10005012_pt1 | contig 15221 bp, 12 predicted proteins | sample DeeMarSWOR136_30_FD_187465 | JGI IMG/M metagenome (GOLD analysis project Ga0209427, IMG submission 187465) | Marine sediment microbial communities from White Oak River estuary, North Carolina - WOR-1-36_30 (SPAdes) (version 2) | ecosystem: Environmental > Aquatic > Marine > Intertidal zone >...
AACCGCTTTTTTTTTAGGACTGAAATTGTGATATGATGAGTGAGACTATGCCAACGAAAGGTCCTTCAAAAACCGATTTCAAGAAGATTGCTGGCCTGAGTTCGCTCGTGCTCATGCTGCCGTCTTCTATCGCAGTTGGTTTATTGATCGGGTATTACCTCGATAAATGGCTTGGAACCAATCCCTGGCTGTTGATTGTTTTTTTGCTGCTCGGAATCTTTTCCGGATTCTATAGTCTCTTGAGGGGATTGAGTAAGTATAAAGATGTCTGACAATAACAAAAAAGGGGACAGTCCCAGTAAAGAAGTGGGACAGTCCCCTTTTTCAGATGACGAAAAGATCCTGAGGCGGATACCTCTGGAAATCGTTGCCCTCTCCTGCCTTTTGGCACTCATTGCTTTCCCCCTTTTCGATGCTCTCACCGCCCTTCTCATCATTTCCGGAGGTGCGCTCGCCACCCTGAGCTTCCTCTGGCTCAAACAAACGATTTCTAAGTTGCTAATCGTTAAAAAAGGGGACAGTCCCAGTAAAGAAGAGGGACTGTCCCCTTCTTTTAAGAAAGTTCTCCGAACCGCCCTTCCCTTTTACATCCTTCGGATCGTGTTGATTCTTGGTATCTTTTTTATTATAATCTTCTTCTTTTCAAACAAGATAATAGCCTTTATGGTTGGTTTCTCAACACTGGTTCCTGTTTTTCTGATAGAGGCGGTAATCGCACTCTCTAAGATGAAGCAATGGAAGAATTAGAACACAGTTTATTCATAGTTGAACTCTTCAACAAAATCTTCGGAAAACCTGTTGCCTACCTTCTTTCTCTTGTCGGAATCGAAGTCCACAATCCAGAGCATCTCTTCCCTGACTATATCGTCATGGTCCTTTTTGTCGCAGTCGCTCTCATCCTCTTATTGGGTCTGGCCTCCCGAAAGCTCAAGATCATCCCGTCTAAGCGCCAGAGCCTCCTCGAGCTCATCATCGAGTTTTTCGAAAACCTCCTGGGCGACATCATCGGTGAGCAGGGGAAAAAATACCTGCCGATGGTCGGCACGATCGGGCTTTTTATCTTTTTTTGTAACCTTTTGGGTCTTGTCCCTGGGTTTATGTCCCCCACCAGCAAACTCAACGTGACCGTGGGCTGTGCTCTTTCGGTCTTTATCTATTACCACTGGCAGGGGATCAGAGCCCAGGGTGTATTCAAATATCTTAAACATTTTACTGGCCCCACCCCGCTTCTCGCACCTCTTCTTCTTCCAATAGAGATTATCAGCCATTTCTCCCGTCCGGTCTCGCTGTCTGTCCGTCTTTTCGGGAATATCTTTGCCGAAGAGCTGCTGATTTTAGTCATCGCCTCGATCATCCCCTTCCTCCTTCCCCTCCCGTTCATGGCAATCGCCATATTCACTGCCACCATCCAGGCCTTTGTCTTTGTCCTCCTGTCCTGTATATACATAGCGGGAGCTGTGGCCCATGAGGAAGAACATTAATATAAAAAGGAGTAAATAATGAGAAAGTTCATCAAGCCTCTTGGAATTTTATTCTTTTTACTTATGATTGCGAGCACACCGCTATTGGCTCAAGAAACCCCTCTTGATGAAACAAAAGCAAAGCTTTACTTGTGGTCTCTTATCATCGGTGGAGCGGTCATCACCATTGCCTCTTCGGCAGGAGCCTTCTCTCAGGCCAAGGCATTAAGCAGTGCGTGTGAAGGAATCTCCCGGAATCCTGGTTCTGGGCCTCATATCCGCTTCTTGCTGATCTTCGGGCTCGTCCTCATCGAAACGCTGGTCATTTACGCACTCTTGATCTCCATCTTTATCATTATGGTCAAGTGGGGAGCTTACACCTAAAAAAGAATCCGTTTTAACCCTTCAGGGGAAAATAAATGAAATCTCCAGTCTTCGTAATCCTTGGCAACACTTTCAAGAGGTTTAACGAGGACAAGTGCGGAAACTTCGCTGTCACCATTTCCTACTTTGCGCTTCTCTGCGCGGTTCCACTAGTGGCTCTTTTTGCCTTTGTCACCACCCGGATTCTGCGCAACCCTGATTTTGCGTCGGAGGGCCTGGCCATCTTTTCCCAGGAATTCTTTGCTCAGCTCGACCCGTATTTCTTCCAGAGGGTGCAGGACCTTTCAAAGGACATCTCTGGATTGGGATGGTTCGGACTAGCGGGTTCTTTTGTGGCGGCGAGTTTCCTCTTCTCCAACCTGATCTACTCCATAAATTTCATCTTCAAAGCCCAATACCAGAAATCCTTCTTCTACAACCGCCTCATGGAATACCTCATCATGTTCTCCATCGGGATTATCATGCTGATATCCATCTTCATCACCTTCATCTGGACGAGCATCCACGGAGCCATCGGGCAAAGCAGCATAGTCGAGAAGTACATCAATCCCGGATTTCTTTCTCTGATCAACAACGTCTTTATCCAGTACCTCATTCCCATTACTCTGACATTCCTTGTCTTTTTCATGCTGTATAAGTTCATTCCGGAGATCAAAGTCCATACCCGCGCCGCTCTCATCGCGGCTGGCATCGCCACCTTACTCTGGGAGATTTTTAAAAGGATCTTCGCCTTTTATGTGGCCAATATTTCCGCCATAGGGATTGTTCTTTCCCGGATTTTGCAGGGAACCTTGACCTCGATCATCTTTTTCCTGCTATGGATCACCTTCTCGTTCATCATCCTGCTCTGGGGAGCAGAGTTGGGCGCTGTTTTAAACGAGCGAATCGATGAAAAAGCAACATGATGCAAGCTCTCCACTGACTGTGGAGGCGCTGGCCCGGCTTTTGAACTGCTCTTTTAAGGGGAAAGGGAAGACTGAAATCAAGGGAGTCTCCAGCCTTGAGAAGGCTGAAGAAGGGGACCTTGTTTTCCTGGCTCACCGCCGACACCGGGAATTATTGGATAAGAGCAAGGCATCGGCCGCCATCATCCCTGTTGAGGAAAGATACGACAGGATTCCAGTCATTAAGTCCAAAAATCCCCATCTCTCTTTTGTGAAGGCAGTGGAGATGTTTTGTGAGCCTTTTCGTCCAGAGGCAGGGATCCACCCCACAGCCGTGGTCTCTCCCTCAGCCAAGATCGGAAAAGACGTCTCTATCGGACCTTTTGTCCATGTGGGGGATGGAGTTAAAATCGGGGATAAAACAGTCATTTTTGCCTTTGTGGCTATCTATCCAGGAGTGAAAATTGGCAAAGAGAGCGTTGTCCATTCTCATGTTTCTATTCGGGAAGATGTTCGAATTGGAAACCGGGTCATCATCCACAATAATGCTGTCATCGGCTCGGACGGCTTCGGCTACCTTCGGGATAAGGATAGCACCTCCGTTAAGATTCCGCAGGTCGGGACAGTCATCATCGAGGATGATGTGGAGATCGGAGCCAACACTGCCGTGGACCGTGCCGCCTTAGGGGAAACGGTCATAAAAAAGGGAACCAAGATCGATAATCTGGTCCAGGTTGCCCACAACGTGGAGATTGGACCCAACAGTATCTTAGCCGGGCAGACGGGAATCTCCGGCAGCGTCAAAATGGGCAAAAATGTGATTATGGGTGGCCAGGTCGCTGTGGCTGACCACTTGAAAATCGGAGATAACGTCATGGTGGCGGGAAAGACGGGAATCACAAGGGATGTGCCCGATAACTCTGTCATTGCCGGCTTTCCCCATCAGGATATCAGGGAGTGGCGAAAATCGAGCATAACGTTCTCCAGGCTCAGTGAACTATATAAAGATATCCGGGATTTAAAAAAGAAAATCGAAGAGCTAGAAAAGAAAATTAAATAAAAAGGGGACAGGCCCCTTTTCTTAAAATTGTAGAAAAGGGTTCTGTCCCTTTTTTATTTGGAACTCAAAAAAGCAGAAATAACCTGTCATTGCGAGTGAAGCGCGGCAATCTCGTAATTTAAAATAGAGTAAAAAAAAGTACATAAGGAAAGAAATCCCCCCCCATATCCACAGACAATAATCCTTCGATCCATCTTTTTACTGCCAGTTTCAAAGTCCCTGATAAAATGGTAATATATTGAACTTCATGTAAAAGAAGGAGATGAACATGGCTTTTCATCCAAAATGCTTAGCTACAGGGATCGGGAGTTTTCCCCATCCGGAGGCAGCGTCTGCCTGCGAACTCATCCTCAACACCATACCGGAGATGCCGGTCTGGCCGCAGCTTTCAAACATCGATTTCCGCGAACAGATGGAGATTCAATTCAGCGAAGGAATGCCCTGCGTAGTACTGGATGAAGTCAAACAGCGGATGTACTTTGACACGAGCGGTGACCTGACGGGCGAGCTTGAAAAATTCTACGAAAATGTAATGTCCGAAAACCTGGAGTATTTTAAAATTTCATCGGATTACAGCCGCGGCATGTATGAGATGGAGAAGAAGATATCTGAAAAAGACCTCACATCCGTGAAGTACTTCAAAAATCAGGTCACTGGCCCGCTGACTTTCGGCCTGGCTATTGTGGACGAGAACAAGAGGTCCATCTATTACAACGATGTGTTCCGTGATGTTGTAGTCAAAGGAATCACAATGAAAGCCCGCTGGATTCTCGATAAATTTAAGTCGCTCGGCTACGCTCAAGTGTGCTTCATCGATGAGCCCATTCTTTCGGCCTTTGGCTCTTCCACCTATGTCAGTGTGCAGAGAGAAGATGTGGTCAGCCATATAAACGAAGTGGTCGAAGCCATACACAAAGAAGCCGCCCTTGCCGGGACTCACTGCTGCGGCAATACGGAATGGCCCATCCTTATCGATGCCGGTGTGGATATCATCAGTTTCGACGCGTATGAGTTCGGGGAGACAATCAGTTATTATCCGAAGGAAATCAAAAAATTCCTGGAAGAGGAAGGTGTCATTGCCTGGGGAATCGTCCCGACTTCGGATAAAATAAACGAGGAAACCCCGGCCTCCCTGGTAGAAAAACTCAAAGAAAACGTGAAAAGCCTGGCGGGCAAAGGAATGAAGGAAGACTTGATATGGGAGAAGTGCCTGCTCACGCCAAGCTGCGGCACAGGCTCTCTTTCTGTGGAACTGTCCGATAGAATTTTTAATCATTTATCAGAGGTGAGTGACATTCTGCGCAAATAGAAAATATTCGATGAATGCCTGAGAGAGATAGGCTATAATTATCCAGATTTTCAGGTAACTTATCATGGAAAGAAAAACTCAGATGAAGGACAAAAGCATAGACAGGACGGTCAACCGTCTGTATGAAAAAAGCGTTCAGGATGGAGTCGAAACCATCTGGGACAGGTCTGACAAGCAGAAACCCCGCTGCGGTTTTGGCGAGCAAGGACTCTGCTGTGATATTTGCTATATGGGGCCCTGCCGGATCAATCCCCGTGGGAAAAGCCCGCAAAAGGGTGTTTGCGGGGCTACACCAGAAGTGATCGTGGCGCGGAACTTTGCCCGCATGATCGCTGCAGGAGCGGCTGCCCACAGCGACCATGGAAGAGAGGTGGCAAAAACCCTCCTTTTCGCCGCCACATCCCCGGAATCGGGCTATTTTATCAAGGATGTGAACAAGCTCAATAAAGTGGCCAAAGTCCTGGGCATTGAATCCAAAGACAGGAAAAAAGAAGACGTTGCCGCTGAAGTCGCTGAAAAAGTCATGGAAGATTTCGGCAGGCAGGAAGGCGAAGTCTCTTTTATCAATAACGCACCGGAGACACGGCAGGCTTTATGGCGGGAGCTGGATGTAGTGCCCAGGGGTATTGACAGAGAAATCGTGGAGATGATGCACCGGACGAATATGGGCGTGGATAATGATCACCGCAACATCATGCTCCACGGCGCCCGAACAGCCCTGGCTGATGGCTGGGGAGGCTCGATGATCGCCACAGAACTCCAGGATATACTCTTCGGCACGCCTTCCCCTCTTCGAGGCAAGGTGAACCTTGGTGTTCTCTCGGAAAAAGATGTGAACATCGTTGTCCATGGACATGAGCCTGTACTTTCGGAAATGATGGTCGTTGCCGCTCAGGACAAGGAATTGATCAAGCTGGCCAAATCAAAAGGAGCGAAGGGGATCAATCTGGCTGGCATTTGCTGCACAGCCAATGAGATCCTTCTCCGCCACGGCCTCCCGATCGCGGGCAATGTCCTTCAACAGGAACTTGCGGTGAGCACCGGGGCTGTGGAAGCCGTGATCGTCGATGTCCAGTGCATCATGCCCTCTCTTCCCGAAGTCGTCAAGTGTTACCATACTAAACTCGTGACGACCTCTCCCAAGGCCAGGTTCGAAGGAGTTAAGCATTACAAATTCTCTGAAAAAACCGCCCTTCAGACTGCCAAAGAGATCGTCAAGGAAGCGATCGATAATTTCCCTAACAGGGAAAAAGTGGATATCCCCAAAGAGCAAATGGACCTTGTTGCCGGGTTCAGCCACGAGGCGATCAATTATATGCTGGGAGGAACGTTCCGAGGCTCCTACACGCCTCTCAACGACAATGTCATCAACGGCCGGATAAAAGGTGTGGCCGGGGTAGTCGGCTGCTGCAATCCGAAAGTGATCCATGACCAGTGCCATGTCAGCCTGGTTGAGGAGCTCATCGCGAATGATATCCTGGTTGTCCAGACTGGATGCTCAGCCATTGCCTGCGCCAAAGCGGGATTTCTTACGCCTGAAACGGCAGAAAAACTGGCAGGAAAGGGCCTGGCTGAAGTCTGCAAGGCAGTGGGCATGCCCCCGGTGCTTCATTCAGGGTCATGTGTGGATAACAGCCGCATTCTGATCGCCCTTTCAGAGATGGTCAAAATCGGAGGCCTGGGTGAAGACATCTCAGATCTTCCGGTCGCCGGAGCGGCGCCTGAATGGATGAGTGAAAAAGCCATCTCTATTGGGCATTATTTTGTTGCCTCAGGAGTATTTACCGTGTTTGGTGTGGGACTCCCGGTCACAGGAAGCAAGGTCTTCTGCAAGCATATATTCGAGGAGTTTAAAGACATCTTTGGCGGCATGTGGGCCGTAGAGCCTGATCCGAAAAAAATGGCGGCCATGATCATCGACCATATAAATAAAAAGCGAGAAAAATTAGGTATCAGCAAGAAAAAAGAACGCGTCCTGTACGACATGGAAATGCGAAGAGACTTGAAAGTCTAAAAAAAAGGGACAGGCCCCTATTTTAAACAGGTAATGTAAATGTCAAAAATCATCGCAACCAGAGCCATCCGGGGAGCCCATAAGCTGGTGGCCCGCGCCGAAAAAGAACTGGATCAGGCCATAAAAGAAAAGGGTCCGCAAACTAAAGTCGAATTTCCCAACACAGGATATTTCCTTCCCATCTCACACGGAATACTGGGCCTGAACATCGAAAACCTTGAAGGACTCAAGAATTTACTCGAAGAAGCGAAAAAATTGCTCCCCCCCATCCCGGATGAAAAACTGTGGCTTCCCTACCTGGGGCACACACTCGATGCGGGCATGGCCACTCTCTTCGCCGATGAAATCATAGAGGCCATCAAATATACTTTGAATCCAATCCCTTATTTGACAGAACCCAACCCAACCGACGAACAGCTCTGGCTGGGCGCGGCCAATGATGTCATACTGCGGGAAAGAGGAATCGAGTTTGTCGACGGCACAGCTCCTGGTTTTGCCGCCTGTGTGGGCTACTGTCCCACCAACGATATCGCGGTGAAGATCGCTCGGGAGCTTCAGGAAAAAAACCTCTATGTCTTCATATCTGCAGCCACAGACGGCAAATCCATGGCTCAGCAGCTCCGGGAAGAAGGAATCCAGATGGGGTGGGAGACCAGGCTCGTTCCCTATGGTGATGATGTGACGGCGACTGTGCATTCCCTGGGTTTTGCCACACGGGTAGCACTCTCTTTTGGAGGGGCTCAGCCGGGCGATTTCCAGAGAGTCCTGCGCTACAATAAAAACAGAGTCTTTGCCTTTGTGCTGGCTCTAGGGCCGGTGGACGATGAAAAGCATGCCCAGGCGGCAGGGGCCATCAATTACGGTTTTCCCACCATCTCTGAGACTGACATCGACCAGATTCTTCCCACCGGGATCTGCACCTATGAACACGTGGTCTCTCCAATCGCGCTGGATAAAATCGTGCCCAAGGCCATAGAGGTCAGGGGCCTGAAGATCACCATCACCAAAGTCCCGGTTCCCGTGCCTTACGGGCCGGCTTTCCAGGGAGAACGCGTGCGCAAGGAAGACATGTATGTCGAGATGGCCGGGCAGACCCAGCCTGGCTTCGAGTATCTGACAACAAAAAAGCTGGACGAGGTGGAAGACGGGAAGATCGAGCTCATCGGTCCTGATATCGATGAAGTCGAAGAAGGGAGTAAGATTCCTCTCGCTATATGGGTTGAGGTGGCGGGTCGCGAGATGCAGCCCGATTTTGAACCCATCATGGAACGCTACATCCACGACTTTATCAACTGCGCCAACGGCATTTTTCACATGGGCCAGCGCGACATCAACTGGGCCCGCATCAGCAAAGAGGCGAAAGCCAAAGGATTTAAATTCAAACATTTCGGCTCCATCCTTCATGCCAAGCTCCATGGAGAATTCGGCAAGATCTTCGATAAAGTCCAGATAAAAATATACACGCGCGAAAAAGAAGTGCATGAGCTTATCGATGTGGTCCGCAAGGTCTACCTGGAACGGGATGCCCGCATCGCTGATTTGACTGATGAGGCGGTGGATACTTTTTATTCCTGTACGCTGTGTCAGTCTTTTGCTCCCAACCATGTCTGCATCATCACGCCTGAACGGTCAGGTCTCTGCGGCTCGTACAACTGGCTGGATGGAAAGGCGGCCCACCGTATAAACCCGACAGGCCCCAACCAACCCGTCAAAAAGGGCAAGGTCATCGAGCCTGTCAAGGGCCAGTGGCAGGAAGTCAATGAATTCGTGTACAACAGTTCCCATAAAACTCTGGAAATGTTCAATGCGTACAGTATTATAGAACATCCGATGACGTCCTGCGGCTGTTTCGAGTGCATTTCCTGTGTCCTGCCTTCGACAAACGGTGTGATGATTGTGTACCGCGACTATACGGGAATGACACCGGTCGGCATGAAATTCTCCACTATGGCCGGCACAGTTGGCGGCGGAGTGCAGACTCCGGGATTCATCGGGCACAGCAAACAGTACATCGGGAGCAATAAATTTATCAGCGCTGAGGGAGGCTTTAAACGAATCGTCTGGATGGACAAAGAGCTCAAAGAGGAGATGGGGCCCGTGCTTCAAGAGCTGGGGAAGAAGATTAGGATAGAGAATTTTGTGGACATGATCGCGGATGAGACAGTGGCCACAACCGAAGAAGAGGTGCTCGAATTCATCACCAAGAAGAACCATCCGGCGCTCTCCATGCCCCCGTTGTTTTAATAAAAACGTATTTGATAGAATGTCATTTTGAAAAGCGCGGAAGATATTTCACATGTCATTGCGAAGAACAGAGTGATGTGGCAATCTCTTAAGGACTACTTTGTTGTCATTGCGAGGAACGGAGTGACATGATGAGCTCACTTTCAATATTGTTATTGCGAGGAACGGAGTGACGTGGCAATCTCTTAAAAATTTAAGGATTCATTCTATTAATCTTATGAGATTGCCGCGCTTCGCTCGCAATGACATATTAATGAGATTGCACAAGCTGCAAGGAGAAAAAGGGGCCTGGCCCCTTTTTTAACAAAATGAAAACAATAGCGATTTCAGGAAAAGGCGGTACAGGAAAGACCACTCTGGCTGCGCTCACCATCCGCTGGCTGAGCCAGCATAGGGAAAGCCCCATCCTGGCTGTGGATGCTGATGCCAATGTCAACTTGAACGACCTTCTCGGGGTGGAACTCAAAGACACACTGGGCTCCATCAGGGAGGAAGTTAAAACTACAGCCCATAAACTGGGTAGTGGGATGACAAAACAGCAGTTTCTCGAATACAAGATCCAGGCCAGCCTCGTGGAAAAGTCCGATTTTGATTTGATAGCCATGGGCCGACCAGAAGGTCCAGGATGCTACTGTTATGTCAACAATCTGCTGCGGGACATCCTGAAGACACTCCGTACCAATTATAAATATGTCGTGATCGATAACCAGGCAGGGATGGAGCACCTCAGCCGGCAGACATCCCAGAATATTGACTATCTGCTGATCGTTTCTGACCCTTCAGTCAGAGGAATCCGTGCCGCAGGAAAGATCAGCCGGCTCATAGAGGAACTGGATACTCGAGTGAAGGAGAAACACCTCATCCTGAACCGTGTTCAAAAATCTGTACCGCAGGAAGTCAAGGACACAATCCAAGAGGAAGGATTGACACTCCTCTCTTCCATCCCGGATGATAACCAATTATTAGAAATGGACCAAAAAGGGAAAACTATTGATAAGATCCCTGACGACTCTCCCGTTTATAAAGCGCTTGACCGATTGCTCACCAAGCTCTTGAATCTTAAAGGATAAAACAAGATAAACAATGACATTCGAAATCCCTAAAGAAACCAATCCCGGTAAAGTGGTGGAAGTCACAATAGGGGCCACTCCCGAAAAAGGAGGCACGCGCTCCCACACGGTGACCATAGGGGACAGCACAGCCCTGCCCTTTCACTTCTTCGAGGGAAAACACCCTCATCGGCCGGTTGTGGCCATGGAAGTCTTTGACAAGGCCCCAGCCAAACATTTCGATTCTTTACTGGAGTACTTCGGCGATGTGATCGATAAACCGGCGGAAATGGCCAAGAAATGCGTGGATGAATACGGAGCAGAGCTTATCAGCGTTCGCCTGGAAGGGACGCATCCTGAAAAAGGAAATCTGAGCGCAGAAAAGGCCGCCGAAATCGTTCAAGCTGTGCTCGAAAGCGTCAAAGTTCCACTCATCATCAGCGGTCACAGCCACTTTGAGAAAATAAACGAAGTGATGAAGAAAGTCTGCGAAGTCACAGCCGGGGAGAACTGCCTCATCAATTACGCGGAAACGGATAATTATAAAACGATCGCTGCCGCCTGTTTAGCGTACGGGCACACGATCGCGGCACAAACCCCGATAGACGTCAACCTCGCCAAACAGTTGAACATTCTTCTCACAGATATGAACTTTCCTCCAGAGAAAATCGTGATGGACCCTCTGACAAGCACCCTGGGATACGGACTCGAATACACCTATTCCATCATGGAGAGAATCCGGAACGACGGCCTGGCCGGAGACAAGATGCTGGCCTTCCCGATGCTTATTAATCCCGGGTATGAGAGTTTCCGCATCAAGGAGACATGGGCACCTGAAAAGGATTACCCGGAATGGGGAAGCCTGGAATCAAGGGCGGCTTACTGGGAGACCGCCACAGCGATGAGCCTTCTTCTCACCGGCGCTGAACTGCTGATCATGTATCATCCTCAGGCTGTCGAAGTCATCAAAAAAACAATCACTGAAATGTACGCGTCCAAGGAGAAAGAATAGCCATGGCCTTATCCGGATTAGACATATTCAAGCTGTTGCCCAAAACCAACTGTGGGGACTGCGGCGTACCAACATGTATGGCCTTCGCCATGAAGCTGGCCCAGAAAAAAGCGGAATTGAGCGAGTGCCCCCATGCTTCAGAGGAAGCAAAAGAAATGTTGGGTGCGGCGAGTGAACCTCCGATTCGGCTGGTGAAGATTGGAGGAGCCAACGCTCTGGAAGTGGGGAATGAAACGGTACTGTTCCGCCATGAAAAAACATTCTTCCACCAGACAGGAATAGCCGTTGAGCTGCGCACTTCTGAGGGAGAAAAAGAGCGGTTGTCGAAAATAAACGAAGTCGATGGATATGCTGTTGAGCGGGTGGGAGAAGAGCTCAAGACGGATCTGTTTTTTATCGTGCATGATTCGGAAGACAAAAACGACTTTCTAAAGACAATCCAACTCGTCAAGAAAAACTCAAGCAAGGGAATCATCCTGGAGTGTCCGGATGAGAACATTTTAAGGGAGGGAGTGGAGTATTTAAAAGATGATCGGCCAGCGGTTTTGCTGAAGAATGAACTCTCCGATAATGATGTTGAGCTGGCCAAAGCCTTTGATATCAATCTTATACTGACCGCTCAATCTCTCGAGGAGCTGGCAGATCAAGCCGAAAAGGCGAGAAATTCTGGGTTGAGTAACCTGATTTTAAACCTTGAGTTTCAGAATCCCGGCCAGCAGCTGCAGTTCAACACGATTCTCCGGAGGAGTGCTCTGAAGAAAAATTTCAAGCCGTTCGGATATCCGCTGATTTCCTGTATCCGCGGCAACAGCAAACTGGATTTGCTGGCTAAAGCGACACTGCAAATCTGCAAATATGGCTCCATCATCGTCCTGCCCGAGTATGATAGGGCACTGCTCTACACTCTGTTCACGCTCCGCCAGAATATCTACACAGACCCCCAGAAGCCGATTCAGGTTGACCCCAAGGTTTATCCCATAGGTGAGCCAGGCCCTGATTCGCCCGTCTTTGTCACCACCAACTTCTCTCTGACGTATTTCATTGTATCCGGAGAGATCGAAAACTCGGGGATCTCTGCTCATCTGGTCGTGGCCGACGCTGAAGGCCAGTCGGTTCTCACAGCCTGGGCCGCGGGGAAATTTGTGGGGGAGACAGTTGCCAAATTCATTAAAGACATTAAACTGGAGCAGCAGGTGAAAACGCGGAAGATCGTGATTCCCGGCTTTGTCGCTCAGATCAGCGGGGACCTGGAGGAAAGTCTTCCCGGGTGGGAGGTTATCGTCGGCCCCCAGGAAGCCTCTGACATTCCCTCTTTTGTGAAGAACGTCAAACTCACTTAAAGGGGTCGCATCTCAACATTCGACATTATCTGAGCAGTTAATCGGGGACAGTCCCTAATTAATTAAACCTCAACATTCCATATTTCTAAGGGAACATACTCGGTGATCCTGTCAAAATCCGCATCATTATGCAGGGGGCGTTCTGCAGCAAAAGTCAGCTTGAGATGTCGGATAATCCTTATATTGACAAATATTATTTAAACTACTACTATTTATATGGCTATATTTAAGAAAAGGCCAAGTATTAGGGGGAAAAAATGAAAAAAACCATTCCGGTTCTAAAGTCTTTATTTCTTTTTATGTTTTTAGTATTGCTTTCTTTTAAAAATGTAATTATTGTCGAAGCAGAAAATCAAGACCAACGCCAGAAAATATCCAAAAGTCTCAAGATATCTCCTGATTATGCAAAAATCCCTCTCTACTTCATTCCTAACGAGGGACAAGTTAATGAGAAAGCCTTATTCTATGCAAAAACTTCGAAATATACCCTCTGGTTGACAAATGAAGGATTAGTCTTTGACAGAATCAAAAGAACAACAAAGAAAGAGAATGAATCTCGTTCTTCACATCCCAAAAACAGAAATAATCCTGAAGGATTCACCTGCGAGAGAGATGTTTCGAGATTAATTTTTCTCAACTCTAAAAAGAATCCTGAAGTCATAGCAGTCAATCAAACAGAGCACAAGGTGAATTATTTCATTGGCAAGGACAGATCAAAATGGCGAACAGATATTCAGACCTCAAGAGCAGTTTTATACAAAGAGCTCTATCGAAATACTGACTTAAGAGTCTATGGCATTGAGAAGCAGATTGAATATGATTTTATCGTGAGACCTGGGGGAGAAGTTTCAGACATAAGCTTTGAATATAAAGATGTTAAACATACTGAGATAGATAAATGTGGCAACCTTATCATAGAGACTCAATTCGGCAAACTAGGACATGCAAAACCTGAATGCTATCAGGTAATAGAAGGAGAAAGAATTTCGGTCGAGGCTGAGTTTAAAAGAATAAAAACGAATACTTATGGCTTCAAGGTAGAAGAATACAACAGGAATTATGAATTAATCATTGACCCACTGGTTTTAGTCTACTCCACTTATCTTGGTGGTTCTGATAATGATTTCGGCCGGGCCATAGCAGTGGACTCAGAAGGAGCAGCTTATGTGACAGGAGAAACTTTGTCTACCGACTTTCCCGGCCAGAACCCTATCCAGGGAAGCAATGCAGGAATAGTTGATGCCTTCATCACCAAAGTAAACTCTGCAGGAGATGCTTTTGTCTACTCCACCTATCTTGGTGGTTCTAGTTCGGATTATGGCCTTGGTATAACAGTGGATACTCAAGGGGCAGCTTATGTGACTGGGTATACTGATTCCGCCGATTTTCCTACCCAGAATTCCATTCAGGGAAGTAATGCGGGAGGCGAGGATGCCTTCATCGCCAAAGTGAACTCATCAGGGAATGCTTTTATTTACTCCACCTATCTTGGTGGTTCTGGTTTTGATAATGGCCGGGGTATAGCAGTAGACACTCAAGGAGCGGCTTATGTGACTGGAGAAACTTCGTCAGGCCTCTTTCCTACCCAGAATCCTATCCAGGGAAGCAATGCAGGAATAGTTGATGTCTTCATCACCAAAGTAAACTCTGCAGGAGATGCCCTCGTCTACTCTACCTATCTGGGGGGTTCTAGCTTGGATTATGGCCTTGGTATTGCAGTGGACACTCAAGGAGCGGCTTATGTGACAGGGTATTGTGAATCTGCCGATTTTCCTACCCAGAACCCTATTCAGGGAACTAATGCAGGATTTAGCGATGTCTTCATCACCAAGGTAAACTCTGCAGGAAATGCCTTTGTCTACTCCACCTATCTCGGTGGTTCTGATTTTGACAATGGCTTTGCCATAGCAGTGGACACTCAAGGAGCGGCTTATGTGACAGGAGAGATTCAGTCTAACGACTTTCCTACCCAGAATCCTATTCAGGGAATTTATCGAGGAGGCGAGGATGCCTTCATCACCAAAATAAACTCTGCAGGAAATGCCCTTGTTTACTCCACTTATCTGAGTGGTTCCGGTGATGATTATGGCCGAGGCATAGCAGTGGATGCTGAAGGAGCGGCTTATGTAACAGGATGGACTTTTTCTGTCAATTTTCCCACCCAGAACCCTATTTATCCAAATGTATCAGCCTTAGATGCTTTTATTACCAAGGTAAACTCTGCAGGAGATGACCTTGTCTACTCCACCTATCTGGGTGGTTCAGGCGATGAATGTGGCTATGGTATAGCAGTAGATACTGAAGGAGCGACTTATCTGACAGGAGAGACTTGGTCTACCAACTTTCCTCTCCAGAGCCCAACTCAAGGAAGTCTTTCAGGAGGCATAGATGCATTTATCGCCAAGCTTAATCTTGGTTTTTCCTTAACAATAACTGCAGGCACTGGAGGGACAACTAATCCTTCA
>Ga0209427_10005017_pt1 | contig 15212 bp, 37 predicted proteins | sample DeeMarSWOR136_30_FD_187465 | JGI IMG/M metagenome (GOLD analysis project Ga0209427, IMG submission 187465) | Marine sediment microbial communities from White Oak River estuary, North Carolina - WOR-1-36_30 (SPAdes) (version 2) | ecosystem: Environmental > Aquatic > Marine > Intertidal zone >...
TGTTCCTATTTTTTCCATTCCTACTTTGACTATCCATACATGTTCATTGCGGGGTAGATCTTTGAGGATTGAAATTACAAATTGGCATTCTTGCTCAAGTTCGAATTTCATTTTGATATAATTCCTTTTACTTATCTAGGTCCGCTCCCAGGTCGGTAATCCCACTGACTTGTAATAAACCAAGGACTGTGGATTTTGGCCCGACGCTTGATCGGCCCTTTACCCTTTGTAAAAACTCGAAATGGATGCTTCAGCATCTTACCCGTCGTTCTCGAATACGCCTTAATCTGGCCTGCCGCGGTCCATGGATTGGGCCACTTTCTATCTTTTCTAAATTCACGGATGTCAATCGGCCAGCAAAAACCTTCTTTGATTTCCGTCGTCGTCTTGCCGTTTTTTCTCGTTGTTTTCACGTATCGATACACAAACAGATCTCGCTCGGCAAAACCGTACTGCTTATAGCGACCTACCTTGTAGGTTTGCAGCTTGTGATCGATTGTGACGGTGTCTGTTATATTGATTGTCTTAATATCTTTTTTCATTAGCTCTTATAGTCCGATATATGTTTTGCGATCATATCTCGAAAGCGCTGGTCAGATACGGCGACCACCGCTACGGCCATAGAGTTTGCGCTCGGGTTTAGATATTCATCTTCGCCCGAATCAGACATGAGCGCGCGTGCAACTTCTCCGTCTTTATCGAAGACGATTACAGATTCGTCGCGCTCAACTTCAATAATGGTCGGATGACCAGCGGCCTCATGTAAGATTTTCATGTGAAAGTAAGACTACAGAAAGCGGCGAAAAACCTCTATAGGAAATTATCACCGACGAGATTTTTTCTTGACAGCTTTCTTTTTGGCTTTTTTCTTGGTTGATTTTTTAGCTGTTTTCTTTGTAGTTTTCTTTGTTTCTTTTTTGGCTTTTAGACCGAAGTAAAAACTAGCCGCTAAAGGTGCAGGCACAGCCGAGATGAAGGCATTGCGACCCACACCCTTTTTGACCACCTCACCATCAGGCGTCTCGAGCGTCAAGACGGCATCCACAAAGGCCGCCGGATACAGCAGGGGGCGAACTTCGGGTGCGGGGATCGCTTGCAGAGGCTTGCCAGCATGCGTCTTCTTGTACTTCTCGAAGACCTCGCGATGCTCAGCAGCCGGAGTGCGCTCCCACCAGTTTTTATTGGGCGGACATTCCTCAATGTCGAGAATGCGACACCAACGCCGTTTGTAAACAACAAAGTCGCCCAGGGCAACGTCATTGACTGTGGCCATTTTTTGAATCTCCTTCTTGCGACTTTTCTTGGTCGCTATAGCGAAGAAGATTCTATCACAAGACCACTCTCATTTTTGAAGATCCTCAAGTACCTTGATTTGTTTCCGAACAGAGCGTTTTACTGCAGATTGATTGACCCATTCTTTAATCCAATCACCTTTGAGAATTTCCTCGAGCTTTTCAATTGCAAGTGCAAGATGCTTTTCTAAGGCGTCTATATCGTAAACATAAGTGTACCCGATTCGCCCAAGAAGCCATGCGGCTACACGTTGAATCTCTGGCTCTCCCGATTTCAATGCCTTCTCGATTTGATTGGGCAATTTTGTTTTATCCATCAGATCGCCAAACCAATCGGCGGCAGTGTCGTTATCAACAGGATGCTCTCCCCAGGCTCCCATTTTATTTCTCCTTTTTTTCACATGTGGGGCAAGTTATTTTCCCCGTTTTTTGACATTTGTCGCAGACGCCGTGTCCGCAAGGGTAATAAATATACCAAGACAAATGTCTGTAGAAATTGAATTTGTCGAGACAGACAACACAGGTCCATGATTGATCGCCAATTGCCTGACTGCCTGCATTGAATATCTGGTGAGTAGTCATTTAATTTCTTTCGAATGCTTCTGGGATGAAGGTCACGCGTGCGGCAACGATTTCTTTTCCATCGTATTGAACTTCCAAGTCATAGCCGCCGTCGCCGAATCCAGACCTACTTACGATGCCGCCCCCATCGATGATACCCGCTCCTGGTTCTTTTAAAGTTATATCACAACAGCGACCGTAAAAAGTGCCACATTCTCCATAGTCACCAGTATTACCTTGAGGGTAAATTTTGGAATCATAGATTCCGGCCTGGCCGCTATCGACGCCAATTTCTGTTTTATGTTTTTTCCAGATGTCATTTAAGGTGTCTTTGTGCCTTGCTTCAATACGCGCAATGCGATGACCCCACGAACCCTCATCGCTTGTATAGAACGTAGCATCCCAAATACCATTTTTTGCAAGAAGACCCCACGCGGCACACCATGTACCACGATCGTAACAAGGGTCGCTTACGCAAATTTTGCCGCTTTTAACCTCAAATGTTCCGATATTTTTTTCTTGCATTTTTTCTTCTTAGAGCGAGCTTAGACTAATATCGCGGTATCCGAAACCCGTTCCCGCGCCACTGATTTCGAAATACTTATTGAGCCCAGTGCCTTTCATGAGATCTTCAACCATTGGTTCGACATCACCCCAATCATGATGGGAAAGCGATACCGAAAGCTCGATGCGATCGTGATTGCGATAGTAGTCGTCATCGCTGTCTTCGTCGCGAGGCTCAAAAGAGTAATTTTCGTTTGGGCCTAGCTTTTTATGAAATTCTTGTTTGAATTTTATGAGCGTCTGATTTTTAGTTTGCGTTTTCTTGGCTGTTTTTTTCTTGGCTATTTTTTTCTTAGCTTTCTTTTTGACCATGTTTCTTTTCTCCTGAAGTTCTCAATGCTGGTATATATGGAAGTTCTTTATTTTTTGGTGAGATATGTGAATCAATCCATCGTATTTTAATCGCTATCCATTCATTGCCGAGCTTCGGAGGAATTCCTCGATGAAGCATGCCATCGCTGTGCTCAGGTGACGGTCTCGTGTGCTTGTATATGGCGTAGCCTCGAGAAAGGAGCGCCTTCTCCTTCTTCGGATCGAGCGGAAGCCATCCGCGTCGCACGTAATAGCGCTCATGACCGGTTACGTCGTGGCGATAGCTTACCTTTCGCCCGGTTGGATTTTCGAACAAGTCTTCTGCGCGTTCTTGAATTAATTTGTCTTTGAGTTTTAGACGATAGTAAGGGGGAGGGATCCAAAGCGCTTTTGTCTTGCTCTTGGCACCGCGTCTATACGCTTGTTTGATTTTCTTCTTGCGCGCCGGATCAATATCCTCTTCGACTATGAATGTTCGATTCGATGTGATGAACTCAACGAGTTTTGACAAATACCACGGCGCCAAATCAACCGTTGCTACCCATTTGCTCTCTGGGCCGCGTAATGAGTTTTGAATATATCCGTAACGACCGTCATCGATCGCTACTCGAGCATATTCCATCACATAGCCAGTTGACGTAAGCAAACCTCCTACCAAAGCCGCGCCGACAATGTTATCTGGAATTACAAAATTCATCGGCAGGATCTTTGCTTCCAGCTGATATTTCATCAACTGTATTCCGCTCCCAAATCCAATAAAAATAACATCGAATGGAAACTGTTCCGGATATGGTGCGTCGCCCGAGTTTTCGATCAAAACTTTCGCGAGCTTCTTTCCATCGTCTTCAGAGCTTTCCGCCATGTCATAGAGAATTTGTGTTCCAACGTTTTTTGGCGGTATATATTTTAGGCCTGCTAATTCAGTCGTATAAATGTCGCAGGAACGATAAACCTCGTGAAAAATATTACGACTCAAGTGAAAGACTCGGGCCTGTTTTAGCAAAGACCAGCCAAGTCTTTGGTCACGCATATGATCATGGCTCGGGCTGCCCAAGATATCGGCTTGACCAATTGACGCCTTGTACATTTGATTCAAGAGGGCATGGTAGTGATCGAGCGTTTGATTCTCCTCGTCTTTTCGCTCATCATATGCATCTTGAATGTCGGCGAGAATTTGAAGAGCCTTGGCGTCTCCGGCCATTACACGGCTCGATATCACCATGGCGGGAGAGCTTTTCCATATCTCTTTTTCTTCTTTTGTAAGGTCTAAGGTTTCTATATCGACATCTATTTCGACATCTATCTCATTTGGTTGGTCGCTTTTTCCATCTGGATCGAAAGGTAAAAAGACGTTTCCTTGAGAATCGACCGCCGCAGAAAACGCGCCATCTTCGTGAAGTGGTTTGTCGCTATGGACCGTTATTTCAGTATTGTCGCTATACTTTTCTCTTATTTCCCGTAGTCCGTCGAGTATCCTCGTTCGAAATTCGGTGTCGGTTTCGTCGTCTTCCCTCAAAAAATCGTGACGTCCGTCAGGGGTATCCACTCTAATAAATTTACCAATTTCCTGCTCTTCAACAGCCAAATCTATTGGAGGAATCTTTGGCGGAATCGGTGATCGTTTTAATTTCTTACGTGTGTGTTCGAAGTCGTCAATCTGAATACCTTCGTCACGAAAGCCATTTCTAGTTATTCTAATATCATTATCACGTACTTGTTGTGTTTTTTTCTTGGCTTTCGCTTTGGCTTTTTTCTTTCTTTCTTGCTTTCTTTGCTTTTTTGTTTTTTTGCTCATTAATGTTTTACTGGTATTACATACAGCAGTTGACAATGTTTGCAGACGCGTATTTCTAAGGCGCCATCATCCCAAACGCCGAGATAGTTACCGACTGGCAGTCCTACTGGTAGTGGTTCATCGAGATATGACTCGTTCATAAGCGGCTCGTGTCCGCCAACTGGATTAGCTGAACATCTGCTTTCTCGCAAAAAAGTCGGGAGCCTCTCAGCTTTGTTTTTCATTTTGCCCTTTATTCATCTTTCTCTTTTATGTGTTCACGATTGAGAATTCGCTCTGCAATGGTCAAGGGGTTGAGGTTATCTTCGCCGATTTTTGCCAACCTAAGCAACCAATCAAAGATTCGTTGCCGCTCTCGTTCGCATGCGGCCTCCGCAAGCTCGCTCTCATCAATCATCCATTGTATGGTATCGAGACGATCTTGTTCGCGTCGCATAGGGTCTTTTTCTCGCTCGCAATCACTCAGATCCGTCAACACGACATCACCCTTTTGATTTTTAACGGTTAAGGCTCTGTGCTCTAATCGATGACGATGCCAGGTAACATCGCCGCTTTCAACTTCGTTTAATGCCCCTTGCGGCGTATTCGCTTTGACCTCTACTGATGACTGATGAATTTCACGAACGATTACGGTATATTTTGGCATCATATCCTTTTCTTTACCAACAATTTTCTATAGCCGCCGTATGCTCACAATCTTCATGGGCCATAAGTGGATCTTTGCTATTTACGAGACATTTTTCGAGCGCCTCTTCATACGCGATTAGCTCTTTATCATTTAGGCAAAGCCTTCGCCAATCATGGCACTCTAGATAGCATTTGCCTTTCTCGCCTTTCGCAAGCCCACCCTCGGCACATTTTTGCATGCATGGGTCATTTGCAGAGCCGGGCTCCACGTCTGGCGGCGGAGGATCTGGGAGGTTTAGATCTGAAACCAACCTTTTACTTCCACTCAGATCAGATTTTTTTTCAATTTTTGATTTAGCATTTTGATATGCTTCTATTGCTTTCTTCAATTTTTCGCGTTCGGACTGTAAATGTTCAATTTCTTTGAGCGGTGGCGCTCCCGTTTTGAAAAGCGTATTGCACCAATCAAAATTCCTACCGGCCACCATACAGTTAGAAACGGCATTTACACGTTCGGCCTTCATATATGAGCAAGACGCAGGAATGGCGCACGCGGTGAGCGCCGCCAAGAGGATGACCTTAAAACCCTCTATGACATTTCTTTTTTCATCTGCCACTTGTGATACCAGCCTTTTCGCGACGGGTCATCATTTTCTCGTGCCATGACTTTGCGTCTTCTTCGGTCCACCAACTCGGCCAAAGATCTGGCCTGTTTATTTCTTCCGGATCGTATTCCTCGGCCTCGTGATCGCGTGTGCATTTGATTTCAAAGCAAATAGGACACTCGCGGTTTTCTTCCTCGAGAAGAATGACCTCTTCGCGAAACTTTTCTTCGCAAGGTCCGCAGTAAGACTCGCCGTCCCATGAAGAATCTGGTTTGCCACACTTGGGACACTCATACCATTTGCGCATAATGTATCTCGTATCCATTTGGGGGCGAACGCGGTCGGCTCATACTTGTTGATTAATTTTAGCGATTTCTTGTTCGAGTTTTTCTATTTGTTTTTCTTTTGCAGCTATTTTTTTATCGGCCTGCGTTCGTCTTTTCTTATATGCTGCATCATTTTTTACTTTTCTGTTTTTAGCCTCGTTGAACTTCTTTAAAGATGGAAATCGCGGCGCATGAAAAAGAAGATGCTCCGCAATTGATTGTCCGTTATAGATATAATGCGTAGACGTTTCCTCGCCAGCATACTGAACGCAAAACATTACCTTGGGCAACTTCTTGGTTAGCTCATCGAGTAGCTCGTCCGGCCACCATTTGGTGTCATCGCAAAACTTTTGCCAACAGTCTTCGGCTTCGTGTTTTTCCAAGAGGTTGGCAATGATCTTTAGGTTTTTATAATTCTGGGTGTTTGCATCAATACGAATTTTCTTATATGTTCCCATCTTTATCCTACCTTTTTTATATCATGTAATTCATATTCATTGGAGTCGTCAATTGGCGGTGGTGGATATTCTCCCAATGGTTCTTGTGGCTCTGCCAATCCAGTACCATTACAGAATGCGCAATGTTTTCGCCAAAAGCCTATATGACAAGTCATCTTTTCAGTCGTTGACAATTTATCTAGATCTGCAGCAAGGACGACGACCTTGCTACTTCCCTTACAAATGGGACAGGGTTTTGGAAACGTAAACGATCTTTCCACGGTTTGGATTGTACTACTACTCCGCCTTATAAACAATCGTGCGACCAACGGCACTGTTTTCTTCAATGTAATTTTTGAATGCGCTTTGCATGATCATTGAGGGGGTTATTTTCATACCAAGCTTTATTGTTTTGTTTGCTGCTAGCTCGACAATTTGGTCGTAAATTTCATCGTCAATATCGATGGTTATTCTCATTATTCTTCCTCTTTTTCTGAGCCATGCAAATGACCATGACCAAGCAAAAGGCCAACCACATTTTCGGCAAGCTCATTTGCGCCGCCGTGCGATCTCAACCATTCGAGCAGGCTTTCCTTTGTGAGGGTGGCGATGTCGTAGGCGCCAAAGCGGTCATCGAGCTTTGCTCTTATGTAAATGCCCGTTGCTCCTTTTAAGTCCGCGTTGATCGCTCGGTATCTATCAACCTGAAGAGCCATCGTCCAACTCCGCATGTCCCAGTTGTTTTGCTATCTCGCAAAGCATCTCGAATGTATCAATTCTAAAGTGTACGGTTTCTTCATTTGGCTTTTCTATGGTTGCCTGAATCCATCTATTGCCGCAGCCCGCTCCTGAAGTCATCTTTAATGTCGTTCCGTCTTCGGCGGTGCCCGTGACATGATCGATGTGAAATCCACATTCAATTGCAGTCGCTATATCTATTTCTTCGATTTTGACTTTGATTTCATGTAGAATTTGAAATCGTTCTAATTTATTTTGCACTTCAATTTTTGGCATTTTGTAATTCCCTTACAGGACAATCTTCATGATATCCAGATTTCAATGTGCAGCCACACCATTGACAGCGATCGTACGGAGCCCATTTGCCAGCGTGCTCGATGATTTCTTCTTCAGTTCTATCGCTTTGCCATTTATATGCGTGCTCGGGTGAGCAAAAAACCGTCCATACATTATCGCCAGGAGAATCTAATACGACTAATTTGCCGCATTCTTCGCATTTCATTTGAACTTTCATACCAATTTTTCTAGCTCGTCAAGCTTCCGTTGCCATTTGCATGCCGGACAATCGGGCTCCATGTCGGTAGCGTGTTGGTGTGTCGGGCCTGTGGCTTTATCGAGCAGCCATTTCATCTTTTCGGTTACTTCTTGGAGCCGCCGAATCTCGTCCTCTGCTGCGTTGAAGCCATCCTGGGCCTCGGACCACGCCGTGCCCTCGCCGTACTCATCATCCATCTCAGCGGCCTCAAATGCGGCCTCGAGCTTCTTGATCTTCTTTTTGGCCTCTCTGAGATCGCAACGAAGATGATGAACCTCCCGTTCCGAGCTTACAAGCTTGGTCCTATAATCTTCGTTCTTGGCCGCAAGACCTGAAGCCCGAAGATCGGAATCCTCGGCCCTTTTCTTCCATTGAGCAATTGAAAGTCCTTGTCCGTGTTTATCGTACAGTAAATTTTTAGACATTTTCTTTCGAATTATGTTGCTTTTTTGCTTGAGATAATATTTCGTTTAAAATACCTTCTCTAATATCGTCGGGTAATTGCATAAATGTATCATAAATGCTCGCCGGCATTTCAACGGAAAAACCATCGGCGTCATCTTCGAGTCTATACATGGGGCGCCCGTCGTTCTTTTCGCATCCTTGACTCATCCGGCATTGAGCGATCAAGTCATGACACACACAATTGCAATCTTTTTCCCCACGTTCAAAAACCCGCCTGGTACCGAATGTGGGTTCTGGGTCTTCCAAACCATTCCTTCTTGCGAAACATACATCAGGATCCTCATGAACGCAGCCGCCGCATAAATGATCCGAAGGCTCGTGCCCCTCATGAACCTTTGCTAAATCGCGCTCTTCATCGCTAATCTCATGAACAGTGTCAGTTTGTATGAATTTATATCCCATATTTAAGACCCAATTGCAAAGGTCACGGTACCCAAAAGCGGGATTGAATCGATACCTTTGGGTTTATCTTCTTTTTCGAGAGGTTTTGCCTCTTTTGCTTTTCGGAAATACAAATACTCAAAGACGAGGTCGCTAATGTCATGTCCCCAAACGTATTTGCCATGTGCGCGATTCATGCATCCAGGCGCAAGTCTTGGTACATCTTTGTCTCCTACCTTGGCTTGCCAATCTGCATCATCGAGTTTATAGATATGTCTATACATATCATGAGCTACCGCAAAAAGGATACCGAATCGATCGGCAGGAAACGTCACGATCGATTCCCAAATATCCTGAAGTGGATAGGTCAAGATAATACGCGCGGCGACAGGATAATCCGAAAACTCCGATTGGCCATAAGAAGTCATCTCTCGTCCGCGTGCGCCTGCTTTATATAGAATCTGCCAAAGCGCCGAATTTTCCTTGCCGTCATGAGTCATATAGTCTGGCTGCCAAAAATTGGCGACCGTATTACGCAGCCCTTCATCGCTAAAAGCAATCACGTCCACGTGTTGAAACGACACATTGTGTCTTTCGGATTTTCTTTCGATGTCTGCTGGATCTACGTTTTTTACTATTCTTGGCGATACCTGATATTCATATTCTTTGTTCATTTTCGAATCCTCGCAAAGATTGCGTGTCGCACGAGCCACAGGGGTAAAAGCGTGACGATGATTGCCCAGATTTCAAGCGGGCAGATAGTTCCACCATGTGCCAACATTTTCTCAGTTTACCAAAGTGAGTTTTGGTTGCCCCATTTGCGTTTTCAAAGTGTCATAGAATCGCTCAGTAAATTCTTTTGCGATTTTATGAACGCCCTCCACTCCGTATTCTTCTCGCATTTGATAGGCGAGCATAGCCATTAAGAAACCCAATTCAGCACGTTTGATTTGATGGTCTTCCATATGTGGAGTTACGACATCGGCCGCGATAGACGAAAGGATGTCAAACATGCAGCCGATCTCATGCAGAAGCTGTCTGTGCTTGGGGTCTTTAATCGAGTCGAGTATCACAATAAATTTTTTGATTAGTTTATATTCATCTTGATCTGTCAACATATTTCGTCCTTCAGGATTGCTGATACTAAACTTTTGGCGCGCTGTGTTTTGCCTTGAGTATCGATTGAGCACCCACATCCGCATCGAATTATGACTGGTTCTTTTTTAGCCAAGGCGTCGAGTTTTTTCATAGCTTCATAGGCATTTAGAATCGCCCTGGCTTCCGCGAGACTATCGACCCTGATAACAACCTCGCGGCCACGGCCAGGCATGAAGCTTTCGACAATTTCAGACCTGGGCATCGTCAGCCTCTTTCTCCAAGATGTGAGCCACTTCGCTCAAGACCTCATTGAGAGATTCGCCTTCTACTAAAATAGAGTTATCGTATTCGCGACAAATCCTCGCAAAGTAAACCGTATATGGTTGTGGTTTGCTTTTGCGTGAATTTCTTTCGCCCTTCCAGACTTTGATTGTTTCGGTTTTTTCTTCTGTAGACCATTCTTCAAAATCATCGGCGGTCACATCGAACAGATCGGCCCATTCTCGCCAATTGCTGTCGGAGACCCTACGGATCTCCTCGACGTTGCCGTGTACATCGCGACGCCTGATGGTGCCTTCGGCATCTGGGTATTCGATTATGCCGCCGTCATCAAGCTCGTGCCTCTCAGAAGAAAGTTTTGGTTTCATGATCTACCCCAACGCCTCGAAGTGATCTTGTTTTCCACAATTCTCACATGATTCCGCTTTCTTGTCGCTATGATGATGACACCACCTACAGAGCTTGCGCAAGGGCCTCATGTCGTCAACGACTTCGGAAAACATCCAATCCATGGCCCGAATTCCGCAGGTCAAAGCCTTGAATACTTTGTCTTTACATTGTTTGCTTTTGTGTTCGGGAAGATTTTTAAATAATTCATGTGCGCGCTCAAGTGAAAAACCTTTGGTATTTAACTGATTTCGAAAAAGAAAAGTCGTATCAATCTCGAGCGTTTCACCACCGATGAGCCCGAGCAAATCAGCCCAATCCCAATTTGTATAGGGCTCGATCCCGCAATTGACCCTCGCTAGATAAAGCGAGCGAACGTTGTCATGCATCGTGACCCGCATGGTCATACACCTTTTTCCAATGGTCCTTCCGCTCCTTTTTGTTCCTCCAGGGATTCGCGATACCATTTTGGTATTTTGTCAGATGAAATTACCAAACTGAGCGCTTTACGCATGCGCTCCATCGGCGGTTCATCAAAGCATTGTGTTGCTCGCATTGGTTTTTTCTTGAGTCTTCCAAATGCAATTTGCCTACCCCGCTTTTTTGAAAATTGATCTTCTGGATTACACCATGCGATTGCGAACTGATTGAGATTCAGATCGAATATCATCGTCATTCGGCCAGGCCCAATTTTTGGATGCCAATATCTAATCGTGTGCCAAACTTTTGTCATGATTATCCTTTTTCATTTGCGGCTTCGAAGGCCTCATATAAATATCGATCAGCCTCGATGTGGCTCGATCTTCTACGCGCTTTTATTGCTTTGCGATGCAAAAAAAGCAATCTATCTAATTGAAAAAGATCCGATACCGTGAGTGGGTTTTCGTGAAAAACCAATAGGTGGTTGTGTGTTGCATTTAGATCCATCTTTATACTCCAGCCGCCGCGCGAAGAATCGCGCCCATCACAAGCTCGGGGTCGTCTCTCCATTCGGCGTTATCCCACATGGCAATTTCTTTGTCCGAAGAATCAAGCACGTGAACCTGTGCGCCCGCTTGCTGGTTATCTCCAAATGTCAAAATCTTGTATCCGGTATCCAAAACGAGCACGGTGAAATCTTCGGTAGCCGTAGTGCGATTGGGAACGCCTTTCCAATGTCCCTCTTCGGCTTGATCGTCATACCAATATGTAAGCTTACCTGCCATTTTAATACTCCGCAATCGTTACATCATCAGGTCGGTCGGTCATGCCCTTGGCAATCTCGTAAATATTCTCGAGGCTGATTGTTTGAAGCACGCCTTCAGAATTGATTGCTGACGCGTGCCCCGTGACATAACGCATTTTCTCAGCGCCTACCTGAACGAAAATGGCAACCTCACCTTTCTTTAAATGTTTCGAAATTTCCTCGGCAAAATCAAATTCCCAATAATCTCCATCGGTAGGCTCGATTCCAAATTTCTTCTGTTGTTCTTCATCGATGGGTATCGAGCTTGGCCAACCCCCGTCGTCATTATCCCAAGGATAGACGCCGACGCGCCCGTCTTTTCTATCGTCCCATACGCCAAGATTCATGAGATCGCAATGCTCTTTGAACTTCTTTTTATCTTTGACGTGAAAGTAATTGCTTCTTGCCGTTCCGTACCAATTTGCCATGGTGACTCCTATGTATGAATATCTACTAATACGATGATGTCGTTTTCACCAAACTCCGAGGAACATGAGCCGGCTTGTCGAATATCAAAGCATCGGTACTCATATGGATTTCCAAAAGGCGAAAACGGCTTCAGATATGAATCGTTGAACATCTCAAATCCCCTCGCTCGTTTAGAGCGCTTATATCCATCCCGATCAAAAGAACCGGGTTCCTTTGGTCTTTCAAAATTTAGATAAGCCTTTGCAAGTTCTTTTGGAACCCATTCATAGATAGCTGCAACGAGTTCGTCATGGGACATTTTATTGATACGCGCTGTTGCATCATCATCTTTCGGACCAATACTGATGGGGCATACATCGAAAAGCTCTAACTCAATCGCGACGCATCCAGTTGCAAACTCGAGCGTTTTTTGGAATCTCTTTTTTGCGTCAGGAAGCTCTTTTATTTTCTGTTCACGAAATTCATCTTTGCCAAGCACTCTACCACTTTGTGTTATGGCGCCATAAACTGTATACCAGTTATTTTCATCGCATCTATGTTCGCCATAAAGCGAATCGAATGACGAATTAATCTCTTTAAAAAGCTTTTCTTCATCTTCTACAAGCTCGATATCATCCATCAAGAAACAATATGTACCATGCATTTTTTATTCTCCATTTGATGGGCCATCATCTGGGACGACCTCAATCTTCAATACCTCAAAAGAATTATTTACATATGTGACCGAATCATCTTCTGGAATGCAAACCTCATGCATTGCCTCTTCTTCATCATCGGCATCGATCCATCCGTCATATGTAACTTTGAATCTGATTTTATATGATGGCATTTATCCTGCCTTTTTGAAACGTTTGCGCGCCTTGACCATTTCACGAACGTCTTTTACACGAAGACCTCGTATGAGTGCGTCCTCGACGGTGTAGGCGTCGTCAACGTAAAGGTGTGCCAAGGTGAGCGGGCTTTGTCGCACGACAATGTACTTGGCGTAGCCGTCGACACGTTGCCACGCCAAAATCTCGCCGACCAAATCCCCCTTGTTAGTCTTGGGCAAATCCTCTTGAAGTTCTTTCATCCATTTTTGCTCAGCTCTAAAAAAGGCTTCCCAATTTCGATCGAAATCTTTGTATGTAAACGGCGGAACTAATGCCGATATTTGTTTAGCCATTATTTCTTTTCTCCAAGGCCACCAATTGTATTGAACGCCTCACTTAGTTTTGCGTTCCCAACGATGCCGTTTGAATCCGAATAGATGTTTCGAATTTGCGAAAGGGCGGATAGGATCGCTGTTTCTCCGCTTGCTCCAAGCTTGTCATCGGCTTTGACCCCAAGGGCGCCCAAGACATCCTTGAAGGCGGCTTCACGTGCCTGTTTGAGCCCCTTTCTAAGATCTTGAACCTGTTTTCTGAAGATATCCTCGTCGGTCTCGCTAGCAAGCTCGGCATCCATGTAATCAAAATCCTCGAGCGTCAACATTCCGCATCGATCGATGACCGCAGACGACTTAATTCGTTCTTTGATTGCTTCAACGAATACTGATACAACTGATTCGACGTTTGTAGCTTTTGGGCTATAGTCAATCGTTGCCTTGAAAATAAATTGCATTATTCGTCCTCGTAGTATTTTCGGATTGCATCTTCGACATAGAATGCGAAGGGGCCGCTGTGATTGGTTGCTCTTCCCTCGGGTGAGTCGTACCAAAGGACATCGGTTTCGTGCCTACAGTCCCTGAGTTTCAAGGCCTCCTCTTGACCCATTGCCACGATTTGATCGGTGATATCGACATCGCAGGCACCGTCAATGTCTATGGCATAGTCGTTAATCCATGCCTGCGGCTGAAAGTGTGCAAGAACTCGCTTACTCATTGTCCTCCTCCTCGAAGTCCTTTTTGGTTTTACCAAACAGTTCGGCCCATTCGATCCAGTTGGCGTCTTCGATGCAGCGAATCTCCTCGCTGTTGCCGTAGCAGTCGCGGCGCCGGATGGTTCCGTCGAAATCAGGAGACTCGATTACGCCTCCATCCTGAAGTTCGATCTCAAGGGGGTACTTCTTAGCCATCGCCGTCCTCCAAACTGTTTCCGTCGTCGTCCAACTCGAAGAACTCGGGCTCCGAACGAGCGTCCTTGAGCGCGTCTGCCATTTGTTTACCGGTGAGAAACTCCACGTCGGATTCCCAGTCCATTACGAAATCTCCATCATCGGCTTCGCGACAAATATCGAGCAAGTCCATATCTGATGGAATTTTGCGATCTGTAAGAACCGTCAAAGTGAAAGTATATTTATGAAAACTTCTTTTTGCCATGGCTTATCCTAATCAATTTTTTCGGTTTGAATTGTGTAATACCAAGAATCGACTTCTAAATTAGCCTCCTGACTGAACATGCCATTTCCAGCTGCGTGATTTAACATAAAATCCAAAATCGGACGAATCATCCTATCCGTCGCGTCAGGACCGTCATACTCAATCGTGAGTGTGAGTATAGCTTTAGTTTTCATTTGCTTTTCTCCACGAACTCGATAGGCTCGAGCGCCCACTCATTACAAAGCTCTACGGTAAAACCATCATCGACCTCTTCCGGATAATCCGCACACATCTTTCCATATGCATTAAGCGCACAAGGAGCCTCTATATAATGACCTTGCCTTGCACCAAGATTATCATGACCAATGCAATCATGCGCATAGGGTTTGTTGCGCGTGCAACGGTATTTATTCAATTTTTTATGACAATGAGAAACCATAACTCTCCACTTCTTTATCTGCAACAATCATTGCCGCCTCGATGAAAGGCTCTACATCTTCACCACGGATAGAAGCGATGCATACGGCTTTGAGCGGCGATAACATTACAGATAGCGCGTCGGGCACCCCCACCATTTCGCTAATCATCTCCGCTTGGCCGCGAAAGTATTCATGATCATCTAGCTCATCGAAGCTGACACGATCACCGCCTTCGAAAAGACCCGCATGAACTTCGATAAGCTGACGAATAATCTCATATCTTGTCATCCGTCTATGAATTTCCATTTCCATCCTCGGCTTGTGCCAGCAATAAATTGCGAAGGATATTTTCCGTTTGTCGAGTCCCAAAAGACTTTTCGAGAAATTTTATTTGAGACTCCAAACCCTCGTTATTGATTTGTGAAGCCATATGCGAAG
>Ga0209427_10005018_pt1 | contig 15209 bp, 9 predicted proteins | sample DeeMarSWOR136_30_FD_187465 | JGI IMG/M metagenome (GOLD analysis project Ga0209427, IMG submission 187465) | Marine sediment microbial communities from White Oak River estuary, North Carolina - WOR-1-36_30 (SPAdes) (version 2) | ecosystem: Environmental > Aquatic > Marine > Intertidal zone >...
AGGCACGGCGCTGCCGGTATCCTCTTCGATGGCATGAGTGAGATGCCCCCGATCCGCCAGCGCATTGACATGCCAGATGTCCTCCAGTACAAGTCCTTCTGGTGGAGAAGACCAGGTGACAAGAAATGCTTTGGCTTCGTGCTTTCACCCCGTGCGGGCAACGATCTGAGGAAGTTGATCAAGTCGCAGCTACAGGCTGGCAAGCCACCCGTTCGCGTCCGCGCCAAGGTCGTCAGCCACCTTTATGATGGGCAGATGGAGGTAGTCTCGGCGCTGATTCCAGGCGAGACTGGCGAAGAGGTGGTTGTTGTCGCTCACCTGTGCCATCCACAGCCTTCGGCCAATGACAATGCCTCAGGCAGTGCCGCTGCACTGGAACTGGCGCGTACATTGCAGCGTCTGATTGAGGGTGGTGAGTTGCCTCGGCCCAGGCGCAGTATCCGGCTGCTCCTCGTGCCGGAGATGACGGGTACCTATGCCTACCTGGCGACCCACGAAGAACGGATACCGCGCATGGTGGCTGGCATCAACCTGGACATGGTGGGACAGAACCAGGATTTGTGCGGCGGGGTGTTCATCATCGAGCACACGCCAGCAGCCACGCCCTCTTTCGCGGCCGATTTGCTGGAGCGGCTGCGGGAGGAGTGGACGGATGGCGCGCAGAACCCCGCTGGTTCCGCCTCCTATCCGCTCTTCCGGTACACCGCAACTCCGTTTTCCGGTGGCAGTGATCACTATATCCTTTCTGATCCCACAGTGGGCGTCCCCACACCCATGTTGATTCAGTGGCCGGACAAGTTCTGGCACACTTCTGAGGATACGTTGGATAAGGTAGATCCAAATATGCTGGCCTTGCTGGGCGGATTGGCAACGACCTATACCTACTTTGTGGCCAATACTGGACAGCGCGAAGCCACTTGGCTGGGGCAAGAGATGTTGGCCAGATTTCGGGCAAGGTTGGTGCGCAGTGTGCAAGATGCACTGACCGATGCTCTCGCTACGGAGGATGGCGAGGAGCTGGCTCAAGCGGCGGCGCGAATAGAGCGGGAGGTTCAGTTTGCTGCTGACAGACAGCGGGAAGCAATCCACTCGCTCTTACGCCTGGCGCCACAAGAGCAAGTCCTGGTCACCAGATTGAACTACGAAGTGGATCGCGGCGTGCGCCAGGAGATGGAACGCGCCAAGGAGATTCTGCTCTGGCAGGCGCGACATCTGGGTCTGGAGGGGATTCCGCCGTTACCGGCGAAAGAGCCGGACGAGTGGGAGCAGAAGGCACAGGCAATGATACCGTCTCGGGTGTTCCGCGGGCCGGTGTCTCCTCATTTCCACTTGCACAGATTGACTGTGCAGGCAAGGGAGGAAGCCCGCGCCTGGCAGAAGGAGCACGCCCGCCTATACCGTGCGCTGGGCGTCGTTGCCAACTATTGGGTGGATGGGAAGCGCACGGTAGCAGATATCGCTGACCTTGTAGAGTTGGAGACTGGCAAGCGCAATGTCGAGTTGCTGGTGAAGCACTTCAATCTCCTCGACCGGCTAGGGTTGATGGCCCTGCAACGTACCATTTGAAGAACTGACTCAATACAAGCATGTGCAGCTAAAGATGTAGCCCTATGTATATTCAACCGACCCCCCGACGCCGTCGCCGCTGGCCATGGCTTCTGCTGTTAATCCCCCTGCTCGCATCTGTCTTTTGGTACTTGCGCTCACAGGGCCTGGATCTGGGTTTCGTGCACCTTCCCGGTCGGGAACGTCCCACGCCAACCCCCACAGAGATCAGCAGCAAGGAACGGTTGGCCCGAGGCGATCACTTTTTTGATCAAGGCGAGATCAACGAAGCGATCGCCGAGTATCGCCGCGCCAGTGAACTGGATCCCAGCAATTCGGCGGCTTATGCTCGCCTCGGGCGTTTGCTCACATTGAGAGGCAACTCTGCGGAGGGACTGCGTACTGCGCAGCGAGCTGTGGAGATTGATTCTGAAAACGCGGAGAATCAGGCAATACTGGGCATGGTACTGGATTGGAACGGCGATTATGATGCTGCTATCGAGACTTGTCTCAAAGCCATAGACCTGGATCCCAGCTATGTGACAGCTTATGCCTATCTGGCTGAGGCCTATGCCGACAAGGGGCGCTTGGAACGTGCCTTGCAGACGGCAGACAAGGCTGTATCTCTGGATCAGAACAATTTCTATGCGCGTCGTAACCTTAGTTATGTCCTGGAGAGGCACGGTGAGTACGAGAGTGCCATCGTTGAGTATATCGAAGCCATTTCGTTGCAGCCGAACCTGACCTATTTGTACCTCAGCCTTGGCCGCACCTATCGGGCCATTGGTGACTATGAAGGGGCCATCGAGGAATTCCTGAAGGCGACCGACGTTGATCCATACGACCCCACAAGTTACGACAGTCTAGGCCTGGCTTACTACGACCAGCAGGATTTTGAATTGGCCATCGCTCAGTTCAAGAAGGCCACGGAGGTAGATCCTGAATTCGCCAATGCCTATGGGCACCTGGGGTGGTGCTACTACGTGCAGCGGCGCTATGAAGATGCCATCCCGCAGTTTGAGAAGGCCATCTCCCTGGGCGCTACTGCCATCGAGTTCTACTACGAATTGGGGCTGTCCTATGCCTACATAGGTGACTGTGAGGAGGCTCGTCCTTGGCTGGAAAAGGCTCTTGAGATTGATCCATACGCTGAGCCTGCGTTGCAGGGTCTGAGGACCTGTGAGGGAGAATAGGATTGGGAGGTAGGACGTGAAGCGTTCGCAACGGGGAGGAGGGCGGACTTTGTTCTGGATTCTGAGCCTGCTGGTGGTATTAAGTATGATCTGCGGCACAGTGCTCCTCGTTCTGCCAGGCCCGCAGCGACGTGTGCGGCCTACAGCGACGCCTGTGCTGGCCACGCCAACTGCGAGTCCAGCGACGGCAACGCCTACGCCGACCGTGGCTGTAGCGCCGTCACCCCCGCCACGGCCTACCCCCTGACCACGCAGCAGGATCGGCGTCGGGGCACAGGGAGGCATGAGGCGATGGCATTTGTCAAAATGCGACTTCATCACTATAATGCGGTTGTCAGCGGGCGCGTAGCTCAGTTGGTCAGAGCGCACGGTTCACATCCGTGAGGTCATAGGTTCGAGTCCTATCGCGCCCATTTTTCTTTTGCCCCACCCAGGGGACGACGGGACATATGGACTGAGGCGATAAGGTGATCTCCTTGTCTTACCCATTGCGTTTGCTGCTGGCAATTGTCGGATACCTGATGGTATATGTTGTGGGCACCAATGTAGCCTGGGCGCTTAGGACGCCGAGGTCGGTCCGCTTCGCGCAGGCGATAGAGTTCGCCAGGCTTTGGGGCGGAAGGTTGTTCCTGGGTGACGTGCTTCGTCTGGCCTACTATCTCGTTGCGCCCTACTTGGTGCTCTATTGGGGATGGGCCAGCCCGTTGGACCTTGGTTTGGCCGATTTGGACTGGGTCAGGGGGGTGGGCCTGGCTGTTGCTCTCGGAGCCGGAGCCTTGCTTCTACTCCTGCTGCTTTGGTGGCAGTATGTGCGGTTGGTTGAAAATCCGCCCATGATGCAGCAGGCCGCATGGTTGGAGCAGCCGTGGGGTTGGGCTTTCGCGTTGCGAGAAGCTATACTCTTGGAGTCGTGGTGGGCTCTATGCCGCAGCCCGATGCTGCTGCTGGCTGGCCCGTATTCTGGCGTCTACTTCGGGCTGGCCGCGGTATTCGCTGCTGGTTTGCTGAACACACGCACCAGATATGAGCTTGGCGTGCCTGGCTTGCGCGAAGATGTCGTATTGACGGCGTCGCTCGCTGTGGTCACAGCTACTCTGTATGTATTCATTCACAACTTGTGGTTGTGCATAGCGTTGCACTTTGTCTTGCGAATGATCATCCTGCATCTTGTATATCCAGGGATGACGCGCGAGGATTCTGTGGGTGAGCGGCCAGCTGTCTAGCCTTGTGAGCCCGCTTCTACGCTGAGAGACCCGGCTTCTGCCAGAAACCGGGTCTCTGCACGTATGGGTCAGTGGATCTACCTTATCTCAGCACGAAGGCCAGCGCCAAGAGCAATGCAAACATCACTGCGGCGATGATGGCAATCCTCCTCAGGTCAGAGAAGACGTAGTGGTATTCTTGGGCCAGATCCAGCTTCGCCGGAGCAGAGACCTCTGTCGAGACGGCAGCCTGCTTGACCGGGGTTGGCTGCAGCTTTCTGGTCTTTGCTACTCTGGTCTGTGCTGTCTTGCGCTTGCGGCGCGATCGTCTCGTTTTCTTGGCCATGTATACCCTTTCCCCTGAGCTTCTTCAAAACCTACCCAGATTATAGGCCATCCGGTCAGGTAGTCAAGATCTCGCATTCTTGAAAGTCCTCTAATACTGTTGTTTGACAAGTGACCAAAGCTTCTTATGATTCAGGTACATGCATCCTGTGCAGGCATGGATGAAAGCTGTGTAACAAGAGCTGAGGGATGGAGCAACAAGCACTGAGAGGTGTTATCTTTGACTTTGGCGGGGTCTTTACCAAAACTCGACCTCGTGACGTGATTTTGCGTCGCTGTGAAGCCGAGTTAGGGTTGGCCAAGGGTGAGTTAGCAAGCCTGCTGTTCACAGGCGAGCACTGGTGGGCTGTATCAACCGGCAAGATCTCGGCTGAAGAATACTGGCAGTATGTGAGCGACGCCCTTGGTGGCAGGGTGCCCGCCTCGCTCGAACCCTTCAGGTATAACCCCTTTGCCTATGAGGAACTGAACAAGCGAATGATCGCCCTAGGGCGACGGTTGCGCAAGTGCTACAAGACAGCGCTGCTCAGCAATGCCACTATCTACCTTGATGCACTTCTGGCCGAGCATGGCCTCACGGCCATTTTCGACGTGATCGTGAATTCTGCACGGGTTGGCTTGCGCAAGCCCGACCCGGAGATCTTCAAGCTGACTATAGAGAGGATGGGGCTTTCACCTACCGAGTGCTTGTTCGTGGATGACAAAGACCGCAACACCAGGGTAGCTCAGGCTTTGGGCATGAAAGCGATCGTGTTCCGCTCTGCTGCGCACCTGATGCGGCAGTTGAAGAATCTGGGATGAAGGTCCGCCTGAACGTTAGAAGATGGCAATAGCAGAAGAGGTTGCCCCCTTTTCACTGCTGTACCCCGACCCACTACACTTCCCCAGTAACTAGCCTGTACCCCCGGCCGTGCACTGTCACGATGTACCGAGGGTGGGCTGGATCTGGCTCAACGCGCTTTCGCAGGCGGCTTACCAGCTTGGCAATGCGCGAGTCATCTACCTGAGCAATATAGTCTCCAGACCACACCGCTTTCACGATCTCATACTTGTCGCAAATGCGGTTGGCATTGTCGTAGAGGCAGCATAGGAGCTTATACTCCAGGTTGGTGAGGGGCCGAATTATATGCTCTCCATCTACCCAGACCTCGCCCGCTTCTTTATCCACCCAAATGCCTTTTGCGACCGGTCCTCTGGGTACTGTCAGCAACCCGAACGGCGGCGTTTCCCCCTCCGCTTCTTGACGCAGGACAAAATCGGCGAATACTGACGAGAATATGTGTCCATCTACAACCCAACCCTTCAGCGTGAGGCGACGCAGGGTCAGATCATCAGGGGGTGCCTTTTCATGTGCTAGCGTGACCAAGACTGCCTTTTCCTGCAAAGTCAAATGCCTTTCCCACATCCGTTCAAAATGAGGCCTGGCCTGGTCAGCAAAGCGGTGTTTAATGCTCACCTCATCTCGGAAGGTAATCTCTCCTTGCTTCCGCCACGTGTCGAAGTAGAACCAGCACGCCATCTGTGTATAGAAGGGGAACCGTCCAGCGAGTTTGAAGATCTTACCTTTGTATGCCAGGATTGGAACGCCCGAGCGCTTCGATGTTTCGGCCAGGAAATGATCGAATTCGGATTCCATCCACGAGCCTAGTTCCACCGCAGCAAAGATGCTAGGGAAGGGAGAGGAAACCATTTCCGGAGGGCAGCACTCGTAGAGGTTTTCTATGGTAGCGGTGATGAAGCATACCTCGTAATCTTGGGAAAGGCCGTGCAGGAAACTGAAGAAATCCTTCGGGAAGTCACCAGCGCTGGTGATCTCCTCAAATTCATCCAGCAGGAGTACCAGACGGCGCGGCGCAAGCTTCCCTAGCACAGACTGCACCCGCTCCTCGTCTATCTCGTTGCCTGCATCCGGCAGCACACTGGGAACTTGTTTCGCCAGGGTTTCTGCCAGCTTGCGATAGAATTCCTCCGGGCTCCGCAGGCCCAATCGCGGGTCCATGTAGACAAAGATAAAGTTCTGGGCATCCAGGGAGTAGGTGCTTTGCGCAACGTCCGCCATCAGGTAACGGAGTAGGGAGGTCTTGCCACTCCGCCGTTGGCCGATGATCGATGTTGATCCCGCCTTGTTCAAACGCTCGAAAATCGTCTGTAAGGGCTCCTCACGCCCGTAGAAATCATGCGGTTCTTTGATTGGCCCACCGTAGAAGTAAGGATTCACGAGTGAGGGTTTGTTGCTCGTGTTCATATCTTTGTCTCCTGGCTTAGACGTAACAACACCTCGTTTTGACGCAACCACATCCTGATCAGGTCCATCTTGAAACCATATTGCAAGCTCTGCCCTACACGCTGATCAACCACGAGGTCGCGTTCGCAAAGAGAATGCAAAGCATCCAGCAAATCTGGCTTGGTAATGCCCAGCTTGTACTTGTCCAGTTCCTGCGCCACTACATCTGGGGGCACAAGAATGCGATAGTCATCCGTGACGTTGGCCAGAGCGGCCAACGCTTTCTGCTCTGGTAAGGCTAACGGAGCATAGACTGCTTTCTGCAGATTCCCGGTGTTGTCCTGAATAACATCATGCAGCACCACGTCAAGATCTAACAACGCTACAAAGTTCTTTCGCTGTGCCCGGGCGAGCTTGACCAGTGAATCACAGATATACTGAATGAAATATGGGTGACAGGCGGAGACGCGCAAGATCTTGTTTACGACCAAACCATCATAAATCAGATACTCGGCGACAGGTTCTACGATGAGCGCCTCCGCTTCGCTTTGATTGAGATAGCTGATTTTGTACGGTCTAGCCATGTTGAAGAGAATGGATCTACTGTTCTTGAGCATATCACGCACTTTATAAGCGCCTGTGACCAGAAAGGCTATTCTGTCACTGTGCTGCATCAGCCCCCTAATGAAGTGGAAGACATCCTCACTCAACATACCTTTTTCGACCTTGTCAATCAAGACGTCCATCTCATCCATCATGACCAGCAACCTGCGGTCGCCCAGTATGGATTCCGCACTTTCACAAAAGCTCAGGAATGAGCGCTGGGCGTCGTCCCTGAAATCGTCTTTGACGGGATCCGGCAGGCTCAGGCCGAACTTGGTCATTTCGGTGTGTATATTCCTCGCCATACTGTAGAACAAGTCGCCCAGCGATTTGGGTGGGGGCAGTTCGAGGCTGAAGAAGACGCAAACGTGCTGCGGAGTCGGAGGACGATTGCACAATTGGTATAGAATGGAGGTCTTGCCCATCCTTCGCTCCCCATGCAGGACCAATATGTGCTGTTGATGGCGGCCGCTGATGTTCTCCCCTATCCAATCAAAGACGTCTTGGCGGCCGTAGAACATCTGTGGTGTTTTGACCGGGGGGCCCATCACATAAGGGCTAGCGGGGATCGGACGATACTTTTCCCCAATGGTGAAGAAGCGCACGTGCCCACTGAAGGGATAGCGATGATCAGTCCTTTCATCATCATCGTAAGAGGTTTCAAAAGCAACTGTTGCTTTGGTGACGCCCAGGGGCTTGATCAAAAACTCAACATTCCGTTGCATCCCGCTACCAAGCGGTTCCAGATGCTGGGTCATATCACCCATCACCTCGAACACGCCTTCGTCCTGCCTCAATGTCACGCTTAGATTTCTTGCAGCGCTGTCACCCACGTTGGTCAGACCAAAGACGACCTTGGCTGCTGACGCGGTACCGTTCAACGCGAGGTCATCGGTTAGGAGTCTGATCTCCAGTTGGGCTCTCCCGCGCAGGCCCTTGATAGCCTCCTCGGTCAATTGCTGCCAGATCTCGATGATATCTAGAAATGGTCGTTTCTCAAATTCCAGCAACTGTGCGTCCATTTTCCCCTGGATTCCGGCCATAGTGTCAATTGCGCTGATCACGGCATCACGCTGACCTTCGCGGCGTGGATCACTCAGGTAAAGCCGGATGCTTTGTGCCACCCTATTCAGATCCGATAGGATCTCCTTAATGCTGGGGCGGAAAGGGCTCTCCAGGCTACGGATCCAAAGCAATTCCTCAGGACATTGAGCCACACGATCGAGGCTCCGCGCTTGCGCAAGTATCCGAGCGCTGGCGAATGCTCTGTATAATTCCTCACCAGGCTCCCACCACCGTATGTGTTCGAGCAAGCTAAGCATCTCGTCGAGTGAGAGTCGCTCCGTAAGCAACAGGGAGTAGACTTTAGCCACAGCAGCAAGTGTGGGTTCTTCAATCCTGCTGCGCGCTCCAAGTGTGCTCAAAGCCTTGATGCAGGCTTGCTGTACCTCTGGGTTCCAACGTTCATTAACAGCCAGGATCAGGGGCTCGACCACCGATTCACCCAGTTCACTAAGGGCAGCGACGCCAAGGTCTCGTAATTGCGGGGTCTCCAACACTTGGATCAGAGGATCGATCGCACGCTCGCTCCGCAGGTCAGCGAGCGCCTTGACGGCTGCGCGACGTACAAACTCATCAGGGTCGTTCTGCATGGCGTCAATGAGCGCCCCCACTTCTTGCTCACGCCCAATCTGACCAAGAATTTGTGCCACTCGAGTCCGTACGCCGGGATCTTCATCGTGTAGCGCCAGCACCAACGGTTCAGCTACACGTTCATCGCCAATCCGCCCCAGTATCTTAGCGATTCGGCGACGGAGGTTCCAGTTCTCCGTGCGAAGAGCCGCGACGAGTGCTTCTGTAGCGGAAGCACCGATGCGCGCTAATGCTTCTTCCGCGGCACCACGTACGGATGCACTATGACTATCCAACGATTTGATAAGTGGTTCGATGGACGGGTCCCCAATGTCCACCAAAGCATTTACGATTACCTTGCGCAGCTCAAGCTCTGCCTTCTGTGTAGGCAGGGAATCAACAAGCGGCTGGACCGCTGGGTGGCCAATGGCTGCCAGAGCCCGGGCAGCACATTCGGCTATCTTGCCCTCCCTGGCACGCAGCAGGCGGATGAGGTACGGCACGGCTTGAGTATCTCCAAGGAGGCCGAGCGCTTCCACCGCGCCCTTGACTGCATCATCGGCTTGTTTCTCATCCTGTGTGATATTGAGCAGTGGCTGTACAGCCAGAGCACCTATCTTGCCAAGCGCCTTCACGGCCATTTGGCGCACGTTGAGCTGCTCGCTGCCGAGAGATGAGGTGAGTGAGGGCACGGCGGGTTCACCGATAGCGCTCAAAGCCAACGCCGCCTCATTGGCAACTTCTTCTTTCTCGTCCTTGAGCGTTTCCACTAAGGCTGGTATCGTCTGTTTGTCCTTCAGTTGGCCGAGAGCCCAGGCAGCCCGGCGGCGAACCTGCCAGGGGCGGCTTCTGTGCAATGCCCCAAGCAGTGGGACAGCAGCCCATTCTGGCGTGCCGATTCGGCCCATGACCCGAGCAGCCCGCTGGCGTTCGTTCACAGATCCCTTTCGCAACAGCTGGGGAAAGTAGTCGCGCGCTCTCAGGCCCTCCAGGGCAGCGATGCACACAGCAGCCCTATGCCAGCGCATCTCATCATCAATCTCAAAGATCTCGAGAAGCTTATCGCGCAAGCTTTCTTTCATCTCATTTGGCATTGCCGGAGCTTCAGCAGCGCATCGCGCAGCCAGGAAGAGGGCCTCGTCCGGCTTGCTGCTCGATGCAAGTATCTGCGGAACCACGTCTGCTGCATTACCCTGCAGCGCCGCGGCCAGCACAATCACCTCGTGCCACCAGGGATCATCCACATAGCTGCTCAGCATCTCGGTGAGACGATTTGAGGCCACGATCGCCCGCGCCGCCAAGTATCCTTGCAATGCCAGGCGCAGGAAGGCGTATCGTCCCCCATCCTGCTCCCGCAGGAGTTTCGTATCCTTGATCCAGGTGAGTAAAGAACGCTCCTCACCCAAACTGCCGAGTGGTTTCAGTAATTCTTCTACTGCTGCCTCAAGTTCTTCCTCGTCAAACTGCTCTTGGCGCCGCTCGTGGAAGTAGCGCCCCAGCCCCAACAGAGCTTTGTCCTTGATCTCACGGTCAACCGTGGCTTGTACTGGAACCGACACCGTATCTGTCCCGTCCCCTAGCAGAACTTGAAGGCACCGTTCATATAGGTCTTGTAAGCGCAGGGGCACAGTCGCGGCACCTTCGCTTGCCCAAGCAAGTGCCGACAACAAGAGCGGGTTCTCCGCCATCGAGCGAAGCCCACTGCTGCGCTCCAAGGCCTGAAGCAGGGCAATAGCTGCTGGCGAATCCTTGCCCAGCCTCCTGTCAGTAAACGCCTCAATCTCGGTGTCAGAGAACGGCAGGGGCTCAAAACAAACAACGTCAGGGAAAGCGTGGGCTAGATCCCCCGTGCGAGAGGCGACTACCACCTGAGCCTTCGGGTACGCGACAAGAAGCTCTTGGAGATGCGTGCGACGCTCCGGCGTATCCAGCGAATCGAGATTATCGAGAAGTAAGAGACAGGTGCCCTCTTTCAGTCTGGCGCTCAGAAAATCTCTAGCATTGGGAAACCCGTAGTCAGCAAGCACATCGGCCAAGAAAACGGCCAGATTGTCCGTATGCAAATCGAGTTGGTTCACGTCCACATAGATAGGCAGCAGATGGTCGAAAGCCTGACCGTGGTGCAGGAAGGTCAGGCGGCGGATGTAGCTCTCGGGCATTCTGTGCTGAGCCAGCACGACAGCCACATACTTGAGAGTGTTTGTCTTGCCTGCACCGGCCTCACCAACAATGGCTAGCCTGGGTGAGCGAAACAGGGTGTCCCAGATGTCAATGGCCTTTGTGCTCTCCGCCAACGGTGTGGCCACACCACCAACTGCCATCTCGCGTAAGCGCAAAGGGATGTGAAATTGCTCTAGAGTTCGAGCTTTCGTTTCACCCAGCAGGAGAAGTGAATTCAGATTTTCCGCCAGGTTTTGCTGATATCTGGCAGAATAGTGAGCTGGTAGCAATCCTGCTACCAGACCATGCAGTGAGAAATTCTCGGGCATTCCGTGGACTCCTGAGGAAGGCAAATCGAGATACGATGATTATATCATGAAACCGCTGGTTCGCACAACGGGAAATGTCACGAAAAAGTCAACGTCATAGTCTGGCAATTTCATGCAATTTGGTCTGAATTGTGATTTAATGGTAGGGTGGAGTCCAATACAAAGCTCCCTTCGCTATGCTCTTTCCAGGCCCGCCGGTGCTCTGTGCCCTACGGAGTTCTGTCCCAGTCACTACCTGAAACCGTGACCCACGCAGGGGCAGGTTGTTTCTCGGGATTTCGAAGCAGATCGTCTAGTAGCATGACGACTATATCTGGTGGGTTAACGTTTTCTGACCGCCATATGTTGTGGTTTAAACACAGGGTTGACTATGGCCAGGGCTGGGTTGATGACATTCAACCCCATAGCTCTGCAAAGGCCTCCGTACAGGTAGTAGGCAAGGTCTCCGTAACTCCTATATATTGGAGCGCTTGAATGTTAATTACTTCGAAATTCCTTCTCACGGATTTTGACAAAGTATGATCTATGCGGTACACTTGTCGGTTGTGACCGTGGGTTATCCTGCGTAGCTGAACACAGAGAGGGGATGCGATTTTCATGAAAGTTCTCGTTGCCACCAAGTCAGTGCCGGTCTTCGAAGCACTCCGCACTATGCCCGATATTGAAAGCGAGCCTGCGCTTTATACAGACAAGATCGTTAAGATCATACCGTCAGCTCAGCTCGTCATTATTGATTTCGGAGATGTGGTAGAGTATCCTTACGAAATCGGCATGATCCAGAGTGTCCTGGCTGAGGCTCAGGAAAAGCGTGGGCTGGCGTGGACTAGCAGTGAAGAATTCCTGGCGAATCCGGAGGAGTGGATCCGGCGAGCCAGTCGCTCCAGAGGAGGCCGTACACTGCCGGACAAGCTAACCGTGGCTTTCACTGCCTACTCTGGTGGAGTCGGTAAGACAACCCTGGCCTTGGACATGGCGCTCCATTTCGCACGCCGTACCGAACGCCCCGTTTTGCTGCTGGAGTTCGTGTATGGCAGCTCCGCGTTGGCTGCGCTCACCGGCCTCGAGATGCCTTTTCTTTATGATCTCACTTCCAAGGTTGATGTGCAGCCCGCAGTGTTCAAAGGCGTTACGCTGATACCCATGGATTACGACAATTGCCGCTTGCTGCCGCCGGAGGAGTTCGGCAAGTATCTCAAGAAGCAGATAGCAAGGCATGTGCTGACTGTGGTAGACACTACCTGGCCCCATGGTCTAGTACGCTCCATCCAAGAGGAAGTTGATCAGTGGCTGGTTGTAGCGAGCCCCAGACTGGATGCCACTGAAAATGCCAATAAGCTCGCCAAAGAATTAGGACCCAAAGCAGCGCTCCTACTCAACATGAAACGTGGAATGGGGGACAGGCTAGCTCTTGCTGGGATGGAAAGCGAGATCGACCTGCCCTACGTGGATCGTGTAGATGAATGGGATGGCAAGTTAGGTGAACAGTTGCTGCTTTACGTGTACGGTCCTGCCTGGAGGGAATATGAGAAACCGAAGAACATTTTTGCTGCTCTTGGCCGCTATCTTGGCCGTCGCCGCAGTCCTGGTCAATCTTAGGCCTAGGGAACCACTGAAAACGATCGATCTGGTCCCTGTCGTTGTGGCCAGCCAAGACATAGGGCCTTACTCGATTATCTCATCCGGCCAAGTGACTCTGGGTTCGACAAAGATACCCGAAACCTTGGCTGCGGATTATTACAAGGAGCCAGATGAAGTGGTTGGTTTCATGACCACGCGCTTCATCAAAGCCGGGCAGCAAGTCAGTCTCGAGGACGCCAAGCCGATTGAAAAGGTCAGGTATGTCGAGGACATGAAGCTGGAGATCGTCAGCTTCCCGGCGATCTTTAGCGAAATGGTGGCTGGACAGGTGAAACCGGGGCATAAGATCAATGTCTATGGTTATGAGCCAGAGACCGGGAAAGACCGTCCTGGGGAGGCCATCCTGGTAGCCAGCAATGTCTGGGTCGTAGACGTGCGCACGGCCACAGGCGAAGAGGTGGAGGAAGAGGCCGAGCAAACCCAGCAGGAGGTTGGAGGCCTTTTCACCGCTCCAGGTGTGGGAGGTTTCTCCCAACCAGCGAGTGTGGTGGCAGTTGCCGCTTCTCCTGAGGTGGTCCAGGACATCATCTATGCTTTTGGTGCTAAAGGGTATGAGGCATGGGTTACCCTGGCTCCTTCGCCTGAGAATATTCCACCAGTTGCAACCCTAGCCACGCCCACACCCCAGCCACAAGAAACGCCTGCGGCGATAGAGCCAAGGCCCGCTAGTCTCGTAGGCGCGATCTACATGAGTGACAGGGATGGTGGCCCCAAAGTTGATGTATTCCCCAACAACACAAGTGTTGTCTGGGCCATTGTCAATCTTCAGTACTCACCTGACGGGCCTGTGGCCATTCGCATTGCCGTTCACGATCAAGGTGGGACGCTAGTGTTTGAGGGGGATTTCACCCATCCCAGGTCCGGGCAAGAATCATATCTGATCGTACCTGTGAAGGCGTTTACGCCCGATACTGCGTATGAGACGACCCTCTATGTAGGCGACAAGAGCTTTTCAGTAGGGTGGGAGCTTAGCGGCAACTCCATACTGCCAAAGACCGGGGGAGATCCCTCAGTTACCGAAGATGAAGGGAGCAGCGGGGACTGATGTACGATTACGATAGCATCTGCACAAGGGTACAGGACTATTGTGTAGAGAAGGAAGCTCCCGTCCCTCGCTGGCGTGATGCACATGCAGGGGAGCAATTTGCCTTTCGCGCCAATGTGTTGCGTGCCATTAAGGAACTTGGCATACCCGTGGATGAACGGGATCTACAAGTTGTTGCTGAGGAAGTGGCCAAGCGCATCGTTGGCCTGGGCGTACTCCATCCTTTCTTGGAGCAGGATCAACTCGAGGAGATCATCGTCCGCAATGGATACGTGACCATAGAACGTGATGGAAGTCTGGAACCCATCGGTTACGTGGCTTCCGATGACTACTTCTATCGTCTGGCGCGGCGCATCGCAGACATGGAAGGAAAAGGCCTGGGGGCAGCGGAACCGATGATCAAGGTAGGGTTGCCAGATGGTTCTCGCTTCGCTGCCACTATTCCTCCGTTGAGCCGCGAAGGTACCGCCATCAACATCAGGCGATTCTCGATAAAAAGACTGACCATGGAGGATCTGGTCGAGCGAAATAGCGCGGACGAAGAGACCATTGACTTTCTTGCCAGAGTGGCCAACTCGTTGAAGGTCAGTGTAGTTTTCTCCGGCCGACCGGGTGCAGGCAAGACCACCTGGCTTAACGCCTTTTCACAACATCTGCCAGAGCGCGCACAGGTTTCAGTGGTAGAGACCTTTGAGGAGTTGCAGCCGCAAATCGAGCATTACCATCACCTTGTGGTCGAGGAAGAAACAGAACAGATGAGCGAGGCCATCAACACGACCATTCTGCGCATGCGCCCCGACGCGCTGATGATCGGCGAGTGTGTATCCAGGGAGGCTGTGCAATACATCCTTGCTCTGAACCTGGGCATTGTGAGTCACACTACGACGCACTCACAAAGCGCACGCATGGCCTTGGTGCGGTTGGAGAACCTGGCTCGTCGGGACATTCCCGTAGAAGAGCTAAGGCCGGTAATTGGCTACGGACTGGGTTTGGTGGTTCACTTGGCCAAGGATTACGACCCGGAGAAGCGGAGCTACCGGCGATACATAAGGGAACTCCTGGCTGTTGATGGCTACGAGGATGGGCGCTACATTCTGAATCCGCTGAAGGAATGGACTGGGCGCGGTTGGACCCCACTACGCGAGGGAATGGAACGATGGGATTAGGGTTGGATCCAGTTAACATTCTGCTGATCGGTTCACTCCTCTTGGTCGTCGGCGCGCTGGTTCTGGATGAATTTGGAGAGCAGCTGGGACGCACCCTGAAGCGCTACCGTGCTCAACTTATTCCGGG
>Ga0209427_10005019_pt1 | contig 15205 bp, 13 predicted proteins | sample DeeMarSWOR136_30_FD_187465 | JGI IMG/M metagenome (GOLD analysis project Ga0209427, IMG submission 187465) | Marine sediment microbial communities from White Oak River estuary, North Carolina - WOR-1-36_30 (SPAdes) (version 2) | ecosystem: Environmental > Aquatic > Marine > Intertidal zone >...
CGGCCTGGATTTCGTCAATCAGCTGCTGCCGCACGCCCATGTCACCCTCGCGCCGGGACTCGGCCTCCAAGTCTGCCAGAACCGCGGCACGCAAGGCAGCGACCGAATCGAAGTCACCCACTTCACGGGCGAACTCGTCGTTCAGATCGGGAAGCAGCTGTCGCTTAACCTCATGAAGATCCACCGTGATCTTGCGTTCCGCTCCCCTCTTGCTCTCTTCGGGAGAGTCGTCGGGCAGCCGCACACGGGCCTCGGCGGTTTCCCCAGGACGCATGCGAATCAACTGCTCCTCGATGTCCGGCAAAGCCTGCCCTTCGCCAAGCACCACCTGATACTGCTTGCCTTCCTGGTCCTCACCGTCCTCGAGAGGCGTGATGGTGATGGAAACGAGGTCCCCGGGCGCGGGGTTCTCATCCCCGACCGGTGCCCAGGGAGCCCGCTGCCGCCGCATGCTGTCGATCTGCATTTCCACCATCGCATCGGTGACCTTGGCGATGCTGCGCGTGAGCTTGAACCCTCCGATGCGGTTCAACTCCAACTCTGGTTTCACAGCCACGGCGAGTTGGAAGGTGATCGGGGCACCCGGCTCCATCTTCAGATCCCTGACCTGTGGTTCTGCGATCGGCTCCAGCTTCTCCTGATCCAGAGCGACTTTCCAGCTCTCCTCCACCAGGTCCCTGATGACGTTCTCTCGAATGGCATCGGGAAATTTCTTCTTTATCACCGCGAGTGGAATCTTACCCTTGCGAAACCCGGGCAGCTTCACTCGCTTGGCATAGTACGACGCCGCCTTCGCCTCCGCCGTCGCAACCCGATCGATCGGGATTTCGACGTTGAGCGTCTTCACGCCAGGTTCCTCGCCGCTCTTGGTTATGACAATCTCACTCATGCATCCCTACACTCCGAAATAGCTGATAAATGTAACGCTCGGCCCGGTTCGGATGAAAATCGTGATTCTAGACAGCCAGAGGCTTTGCGGTCTGCCGATCTTCGGCACTGCGGTTCGCGCGCTTGGCTCGGTGGACCGGGTCGGTAGTCCCACCGTCGACTGAAGATGGTGACTGAGGCGCGCGGCCCCAGAGGGAATCGGCTTGCATCATCCTGGCCGTCGCTGAACTGATCCGGCACCACAGGGCCACATGAAGCGCGTTTGTGCCCGCTAGCGAAGGGAGCCCATCCATCACGATAGCTATTTCGCTATCTCTCTATATGGCATCGAGTTATCTGTCAATGCGACCGGAGGGACTCGAACCCTCACGGGTTTCCCCACAGGATCCTAAATCCTGCGCGTCTGCCAATTCCGCCACGGTCGCGGGTGGGATCCAAAAATAATCGCTGTCCGGTTGTCGTGTGAGATTTGCGTCACTGACACGACGTGCCTGATGCCCACCACCTCACTCCCGGACGAACGTGTAGTGGGCGAGACCCAGGACGACTGACCTGACGACAACGCCGACCAGAAAGCTGCCAACGGCAATCCAGTGCAGTACTCCCCCATCGCTGTACTTGACCTGATTGTCCCAGGTACTCCACATCTCCACCACCTTGCCACCCGCGAAGCACAGCCGACTGCCTGGCCGGCCACTGTCTGGGGCAGGATGGACAGCGCGACATAGCTTAATGCGAGCGCGACTGAGCTGATTGCATGGTTCACCCCCCATGCTCCTGACTCTCGGCTGCAAAGTACTTGGCAATACAAACCTAGCGGCACGAGGTGCCTCAGAACTGGGCCCCGCGCCGTGCGAGTGCTGCTACTTGCCTGGCAGGAGGTCCGGTAACCCAATCACGTAGATGGCGAGCAAACCGAGGCAACCCACCAGCGTTAAGTAGTACAGGGTAGGTATTATGGTCTTCCGGAGGATCGAACCCTCCTGGCCCAGGAGCCCCACGGTGGCTGAGGCGGCAACCACGTTGTGGATGGCTATCATGTTGCCGGCGGCTGCACCGACTGCCTGCAAAGCCACAACCATGACCCCGCTGATGTTGAGTTCCAGGGCGACGCCATGTTGGAACAGGCTGAACATCAGATTGCTGACAGTATTGCTGCCGGCTATGAAGGCTCCGAGTGCGCCGATGGACGGCGCCACCAGAGGCCAGATCCCGCCAACGTTCTGCGCCACCCAGGCAGCCATCGCTATCGGCATCGAGGGCAGGGTACCGCCGCCATCCGAGGCGTAGGAGTTCACGCCTGAGTTGATGTAGACTCGTACCATCGGCACGGTGAACAGCAACACGAAACCCGCTCCCAGCAGAACCCGACTCGAGTCACCGATTGCGGCAACGATCTGTCGTAGGTTCATGCGATGCAGCAGCCAAGTCACGGCCGCCGCCAGCAGTAGCATGGTAGCAGGCAGATAGAACGGCGTCGTGTTCGCGCCAATCTCTGTGGAGAAGATCCTGGGCCAGTTGACCTCGACTTCTCGCGCCCAGCTGCCCAGCGGTAGTCCTCGCAAACGGGTTAACACCAGCAAGAGCGCGACCACTGCATAGGGTGCCCATGCGAGTGCGGGATGGATTCGTCGGTCCGCTTCTGACCCACTCGTGGGAGATTTCGCAACGCGCCAGTCAGAAGGCCAGGTGTCCGCCCGGGGAAAGTCCCAAGTGTCGCGGGGCACCAGGAACCCGCGCTGGGCGGCGAACGTAACGACCGCTAGCCCAACTGCGGCCCCTAACAGTGACGGGAACTCCGGGCCAAGTAATACTCCCGTGAGCGTGTACGGCACCGTGAACGCTAGCCCGCCAAAGATCGCGAACGGTAGAATGGTCAACCCTTCGGTCCACGACTTTCTGCGGCCGAAGAACCGGGTCAGCATCATGACCATTAACGTCGGCATCAGAGTGCCGGTAAATCCGTGCAGGCATGCGGCGTATCCCGCGATGGTCCGGACGTAGTGATCGTACGATATCCCCGCTGCAGTCAGCCGTGTCGTCAACTCCGGACTCGCCAAGCCATCCCACACACCGATGAGGATTGGTGTGCCCACGGCGCCGAATGTGACCGCGGTGCTCTGGATCATCATGCCGATCATCACTGCGGCAGTGACGGGGAACCCCAGTGCCACCATCAAAGGAGCTGCCACTGCAGCTGGCGTGCCGAATCCGGCGGCACCTTCGATGAACGATCCGAACAGCCACGCGATGATGACGACCTGTACCCGGCGATCATCGCTGATGCCGTGAAAGCTGCGGCGGATAGCTGCTACACCTCCTGAGCGCTCCAGCGTTTTCAGCAACAGAATCGCCCCAAAGATGATCGCCAGGATGTCGAAGGTGATGAACAGACCTTGTACTGTCGACGCAGCTATGTGCCGCGCATCGACACGCCACACGCCCCAGGCTAGAGCCACCGCAGTCGCATACACGACGGGCATGGCCCACTTGGCAGGCATCCGGAAGCCGACCAGCAGAACAGCCGCCAAGAGAATAGGGGCGACGGCAACGAGGGCTTGAACGGTGAGGCTCACTCCACAGCCCGATTCCTGAGAACGTTACGACTCAGCACCGGAGCCAAGTGGTATCCCCCCACCGTCGGTCTCGCTGGCAACTTCCTGAGTCTTTCTTCGCAATACGAGCAGCCCAGAACGGGCTGCACCAGCAACTTCCTCTTCGCAATCTCTCTCTGTGTATGGGTAACGTGTGGGTATCTCGTTGCCTCCCACTCTCGTGCCTCACCTGTGTTACCGGGTCTCTGTGCGAAAACCGCAGACTGTTGGCGGACTATTCCTTGTCGTCAAACACAATCGCGTGCACGACCTTGGGGCCGTGAACGCCGAGCGTGAGGTTCAGCTCGATATCGGCCGATTTGCTCGGCCCCGTGATGAATGCGATCTGGCCGCTTTCTCGTACAAATGTTTCTAGGTGTCCCTCCTTCCTGAGCTTTGCCAGCCAGTCCTCGAACGTGGGGTAGATCTTGCTCAAGGGAACCAGAATGAGGTGATGCAGCGGCAACAAGCTGGCTATCCGACTCCTGCCAGGCGCGGGAGTCAAGACGACAGATCCGGTGTTGGCGAATGCCGCCTCCACTCCGGTCATACCCACGGCAAGCGAAGCGGCGTGATCTATCACCTGTCGATCATGCAAATCGTCGGGTACGAACAACGAGATGTTTAGCTCTGCCAGCGTCTGCTCCAGCCGTGGCACGTGGAGCTCGCCCGGCGCCCAACTCAACACCTCAGTGATTGCTGGGCCACCGTTGGGAATCCACTCTGCTACCTTGCTCGCGATCCGCTCCGCAATGCCCGTTTCCCGCTGGACCGCTTCGAAGCTCCCGGACAGCTCGGTGAGCTTGGCTCCGAATGATTCCACCAGTGACAGTCGATCCGATGGTGGGTAAACCGTCATGGGCGTGGCGGGCAGGTCGTTAATCACTGATTCGCGGAACAGCTGCCGCTTCTCTTTGAGCGAACTCCGCAGCCGCCTGAGGATGCGGTCCCGCGCCGCCCCGGGTTGCGCGGTCATGCGTCCCCCGAAGCCGTGTCTTGCGGCCCGCGCGAGCGCCACAGTTCGCGAAAACTCCGCTGGGCGAGTCGGGGGAACGCTCGGGTCCGTGTCCAGTTGCTGAACGGCGGTGGCAACTTCAATACGTTCCCGTCCCGATCTTGAGGCAGCAGCCGCATCAGCCACCGCGCGACGCGTGAAGCTCGGCCGTACGTCCGAGGACTCTCCATCGTGCGGGTGTAGGCGCGCATGGCAGCCCTCTCGTATCTCGTCGACGTGCCGAGCTGAATCATGTCATGCCGCAGATCGAGTAGCAGCCGCGGTAGGTCGATCTTGACTGGACAGACTTCACGGCACACCCCGCACAGCGAGCTGGCAAACGGCAACTCCTTGGCGGAGAAAGGGTTGTCAGCCAGTAGCGGCGTGATTACGGCTCCGATCGGTCCACTGTAGGCCGTTTCACCGTATGCGTGGCCACCGACCTCGCGATACACCGGGCAAGAGTTGAGGCAGGCGCCGCAGCGGACGCACAGTAGGGCGTCGGCGTATCCGCGCTCCAAGATCCGAGTTCGACCGTTGTCGAGTAACACGACATGCATCTCTTTGGGGCCGTCGACGTGTCCGGTGCCACGGGGACCGCTGGTCGCGGAGAAGTACACCGTCACCTCTTGTCCGGTGGCACTGCGCGCCACCACCTGCCACAATAGCAGCGCGTCTTCTACACGTGGCACCACCTTATCGATTCCCATCACGGCCACGTACACAGGAGGCATGCTGGTGACCATGCGGCCGTTACCCTCGTTCGTGACAATGCATATGGTGCCGGTCTCGGCGATGGCGAAGTTGCAGCCGCTTATGCCCAACTCGGCTGCGAGAAACTCACTCCGCAGCTGCCCACGAGCGGTGGCGCACATCTCGGCCGGATCAGCCGTGGGCTGCATTCCCAGCTCGCGCTGGAATAACTCACTGATATCCTCGGCACGTTTGTGTAGGACCGGTGCAGTGATGTGGCTCGGCGACTCTCCGGCGAGCTGGATGATGTATTCACCCAAATCGCTTTCGACCACTTTGACACCTGCCTGTTCCAGAGCGTGATTCAGGTGGATTTCCTCTGTCGTCATCGACTTCGATTTGACGGCCCGCCGTACCCCGTGCTGCCGCGCGATTGCGGTGATGATATCTCTTGCCGCGACAGCGCTTTCAGCCCAGTGGACCCGGCACCCGTTGGCAATCAGGTTGCGCTCCAGCTGCTCCAATAGCTCCGGTAGCCGCCGGATTGCGTGCTCCCTGATTGCACGACCCTGATCACGTACCTGCTCGAGGTCGATCGCCTCGACCGCCGCAGCGCGCTTGTCCCTCAACCGCGAGGTTGCACGCTCGAGCGCAGTATGCAGGCGGTCATCGGCTAGGGCCTGCTTGACCCTCCTATGGTACTTAGCGGACGGGTCGACGGTCATCGGTTGATGGGAAATAGGGAGCGGGGCGCGGATCGGCAGTTGCTAGCAGGACCACCGGATACCCGGCTACCGGCACGCCGGGGCAGCCAGAAGCCGAGTCCCTGTGCAGCACGGTCATTTCCCTGCCTGCTGCCCGGCATGCGCCGGGCACAACAGCTCCGCCACGTGGACTGCACGACACTCACGCCTGTCGCGTTTGAGCAGTCCGTTGATGTGCGTCATACAACTGACATCGTTCACCGCCACGACGCTTGCCCGGGACAGCACGATGTTCTCGACCTTGCGTTGGCCCATGGCAGTGCTGATATGGGAGTTCTTGAGTGCGAACAGTCCACCGAAACCGCAACACTCATGTTCACCAGGCAATTGCACCAAGTCCGAGTCCTTGATTGCAGCCAGCAAGTGGCGCGGCTGCCTGTCGATCTGCAACTCGCGCAGCAGGTGACAGCACGGATGATATGTGATTGTGCCCGCGTACTGTGCTGTGGTGTCTTCGACTCCGAGCACATCTACGAGGTATTGTGTCAGCTCGTATGTTACCGGACCCAACCGGGCGATGCGCGATCGGACACCATCGTAGTCCGAGCCTTCGAATAACACATCATAGAAGTGCTTGACCATTGCCACGCAGCTGCCGCTCGGCGCCACGACGGCCTCTACATCGCCGTCCTCGACCAGGGATGCAAATACATCGAGGAAATGGGTTGCCATTCTGCGGGCCTCGTCGCGGTATCCGGCATTGAACGCAGGCTGACCACAGCAGGTCTGTTCCCCGGGAAAGACGACCTTGGCACCGTGATGCTCCAACAGGTCGACAGCAGCCAGACCCACCTGGGGATACAATGTGTCCACCATGCACGTCACGAATAGAGCTACTCGGGCTCTCGGCCGGTCATTGTTGGGTGCGGTCATCGCTGCCCTCGCCTCGTGGGATAGCGATTCAGTCGCGGTGTGTCGTCGCTTTGCGACACGGAACCTGGTTTGTCTTGTGTCTCTTGCGGCGCGCTCCAGAAATTCGGACTGCCGCGACCCGTGCGGGACAACTGGCCACCATATAGCAGCGCATTGAAAAGGACTCTGAAGCTACCGAACGACTGGCCACGCCATTGTGGCCTGAAGCCGATGAGTAACACGTGGCCGTTTCCATGGTTGACGTCTAGCGCAGCGGCGTAACCCTGCAGGTGCTTTTCGCCAAGGAGGTAACCCGAGAGCAACGGTGATCCGTGCTCCTGGTACTTGGCCAAAGCACTGCCCTCGAAACCTTCGAGCGTAGTGAACACAGGGCTCCAACCCACGAACACCGTGGCCTTCTGCGGCATCCCGGCCATGACGGGATGTGCCGGATCGGTCGTTACCTGGAGCAGCGAACCGCTGAGGAAGTAGTCGGTTCTGGTGAGCCCTGCAACTACGTTCTTCACGGGCAGATGCAGCTGCTCGATCGCGAACTCGCTGCTTTCGTTGAGGCACACGAGAGTTCCCCCACCGCGCACAAACTCGTCCAGGGCCCTGACCCCGGCGGGACCAATCCCACCTTCGTATCGCGGTGGCACCGATCCCGTGGCGAACCCTTCCACCAACGTCTGCTGTCGTTCCGCGGGCAGCAGGATGACATCGAATTGCTCGCCCAGATCGCCGGCCTGGATCGCGGCGTTGGTCAGGCGGGTGAACTGGAAACCGTATTGCTCCAGCAACCATCTGGACCAGCCCTGGTCTATGCTGGGACGCCAGGCTCGATAGAGCGCAATGCGCGATCGCACGACCGGGCCACCGGATCGCTCGGTTCGTTCGGCCTGCAACGCCAGTTCGTCGACCCACCCGCTTAGGGTCGATCCCGACACGCCACCTATGACGTACCGGCCGCTCGTTCCCGGGCGACCTTGACCGCTTGGCTCTCCGGGTTCGAATCGCACGGTGCCGCCAGCTTGCCACGCCCGGTTGACTGCTCGAAATGCGTTGTTCTGTGCCGGGTCCAGCGCCAAGGAGGAGCCTGACCCGGTGATCCTTCCCGGCGGTGGGGTGATGCCGGCTGCGACGGAATCGCTGTCGAAACCCAGTCCCGGTGGGCTGTCGAAAGACGTGCCCCCAGAAAACTCGTCAGCTGATTTCCAGTCGACGGGAGAGCCGCGCACCGGCTCGCTCGCGGCCAGCATCTCCTCCGTCAGTGGAGAAGGTGCCGCATACACCTTGACATCCATCTGATAGGGCAACGTCCAGCCCGCCGCATCATACGGTTGCTGCGGAGGTCTCTCCGGATACTGCCGCAGATCGGGATAAGTCTGCACATCGAACACCTGCCGCACCAGCTCGGCGAACTCCTGGTTCATGGGTATGATCCAGGTGCCTTCGGCATATGTAACGCCCTCGTACGAGACCGGTCGTGCCAACCGGCTGATGCGCACGCCGTTGAACGCGAGCCTCCGCAGCAACTCCACGACCGCTACGGGGTCGCGCTGCTCGCGCTCGATGAAATACGCGTACGGAGGCTGCTCTTCGTATTCCCGGATCGTATTACGGCCGGCTTGGTAACGGTTGTACAGTAGGTCCTCGCGGTACTTGGCCGCGTAGTCGAGTACCGACATTGAGGCCGTGACCATGTAGTCCACAGCATCCCCCAGGCGCCACCAACCACCTTCCCACGGACTCGAGTACAGAGTCTGCGGGCGCAGGTCCCGCGCGTTTTCGGGGAAATCGCTGATCGTGTAGAAGCGCGGCGTTGCGTAGCGGTACAGCGCTGTCTCGGTCCAGTACGCCGCGATGTTCTGGAACATCGGCAGATAATCGATGTACCCGGGATACCAGGCGTCGAACGGACTCATATGGGTTGCACCCACCTTACCTTCGGACTCCAGGCCCTGTGCCATCGCCATCCCGATCATGTTCACCTCACGTGACATCAGCGGTGGCACCTGCGTGGCAATCGGTTCGGCGAACGGCGGCAGCCAGATGCGCGTAGGGAACGGCGAACTCTGGTGGTGTACGTGGATGATGTGGGGTTCCCAATGTCTCCAGAACCGGGCCACCACGCGCGACTCGATCATGTTGAGCATGTACGCGTCGCGGTTGTTGTCGTGGCCGATGTACTTCTGGTACAGCCACGGCATGGGCGACACCTCGTATGGCGTGCCGAGGTTCGATCGATACCAGTCGACCACCATGTTCTGGCCGTCCGGGTTAATGGACGGCCACAGCAGGAAGATCACGTTGTCGAGTATCGCCCTGGTGTCCGCCCCATGCGTCCGGGAAAGTAGGTCGTACGCGAGCTGGATGGTGTGTTGGGCACATGCTACCTCGGACGCGTGCAGGCCGCCATCGATGTGTACGATCGCCTTTCCGTCGCGGGCCAGCTGCCGTGCCTCGGCATCGGTCAAGCCGGTGGGGTGTGCCAGCCGTTGTGCGATTCCACGATAATACTCCAGATCGGACAGGTTCTCGGCGCTCGATATTATTGCGACGTACCACTGCCTTCCCTCAGACGTTCGACCGATTTCAATTAGCTGCAACTCGTCGGATGCCGCGTCTAACCGGCGGAAGTAGTCAATCGATTCGTCGTAGGTGGCCAGTCTGAAATCGGCTCCGACGGAGAATCCCAACACGGATTCGGGGGTCGGCACACTCTGTTGTCCCAATGCAGGTGTGAACGGGATTGCGGCCAATAGTGTGATGGCCCCGGCCACCGCCGCTACAACTCTAGCGTGCATCGGTCCTCCGACTCCCGGTCAGTGATAAGGGGCGAGATGTTTGCAGGTTCCACGAGCATGAGCAGTGCCACCAAAGATGGGGCGCCGCGGGTGTGGATGCGAGCAGATCGACAGCCGGCCTACCCCAGGCTCTGTCGTTGACGATCTGTTCTGGCTCCTATCGGAGCGCCTCGCGCACCTCACGCCGTCCCGCCAGCTCGGCGTCGATGCGCTCGCCGATCTCCTGCGCTCGCTCTATGTGTTCTGTGAGGTCGTCCACCGATCCGACCCCAGCCCTGAGTCGCAGCAGGCCCAGTCGTACGTTTTCCAGCGCAGCTACCGCTTCAATCAACCGCTCGCCCGTGTCACCGCGTCGTCTCAACTCCTCCGCATCCTCCTCAAGGCGGCTGATGACGCCTGTTACGTCACCCAATCTGTGCCTCACGTCAGAAGGGAGACCATCGTAGATCTCGGTCACCGCCCTGCCTAATACCAGCTCCGTGGCATCCGATGAAGGCAACACTGGACGCTCGGGTTCTTTGAGGCCGATTGCGGATACCTTGAAGAAGAACCGTCCGAAACCGCTCGCCCATATACGATGCCATGCGCCTGAGATTCGTCGGATCCACTTCTTGGATTGCACGGCCTCGGCCTCCTCATCCTGCACACGGGCCTCTGCCAACAGAGCTGCCCTTATATCGTCAAAGGTGTATCCGTTTCGTAGCAGGCGGCGGGCTGCATAGCCAAGCTGGAACAGCAAGATGTACGGCAGGAGATTTATCGACACGTCACCACCACCGACGTTCACGGAGCCTCCGGCGACTACGACGGTCAGTATGACCGCGGTGCTCACCTCAGCGTTTCTCAGGAAGCTGCGGACCAGCGGCGGCGCCCTGAGCTCGCGGCCGCGAGCTTCACTCACTGCCTTTGCCAGCTCGTCACCGGACGGGAACCGATCGTCGGGGTTCTTTTTGAGGCAACGATTCACCAACGCCGCCAGCTTGGCCGGCACCTCTGGTCGTAATGCCATCACTTCCGGAGGTGGCTCGCTGACATGCTTGGCCAACAGGGCAGGGACACTGGCAGCTGTGAACGGCGCTCGCCCGGTCAGTGCGAAGAACGCAGTCGCGCCCAGCGAGTAGAGGTCACTCCGCGCGTCGACTGGTTCGCCACAAGCCTGTTCCGGGCTCATGTACCTGGCGGTGCCAACCACTTCACCCTCTGCACCGGGACCTTCCCCCGCAGTCGCCCAGGCGATACCGAAGTCTGTAACCATCGCCCGGTCGGAGGCGCGCTCGATCAAGATGTTATCGGGCTTGATGTCACGATGCACTATGCCGCGCTGGTGTGCGTGCGCTAGTGCCCAGGCCACCTCCTGGACCAAACGCATCGTGGCCCGCGGCGTGAGCGGACCACTACGCTCCACGCGCTGTCGCAGGGTCTCACCGTCGACGAACCCCATCACGAAGAACACCAGATTGCCGTGCTCTTCGACGATGTGGATGGGCACGATATTGGGGTGGGAAAGGCCAGCCGCAGTGCGTGCTTCGTGGAGGAACCGCTCCTTGAGCGCCGCGTCAGCTGCCAGCGCCGGTGGCAGCATCTTGATAGCCACCAGGCGATCCAGGGCAACGTCGCGTGCCAGCAGCACGATGCCCATACCTCCTCTGCCGAGCTCGCGCTCGATCGAGTACCGGCCCGCCAGCGCCTCCTGCAAGGCGAGGAATTCTGGGCTTATCGTTTGGTACACTCGGTCACCATGCTTTGGTGCAGGGCTAGAGCATGCAACGTGTTGCCGGTCAGAGAGTGGCCGGCCTCTCTGGGAGACCGCGTACGATCACGCACCGGTTGCAGGACGGGCAGGACACCTCCTGCAACATGCTACCGTGTCGCAGCACCGACGGGCTCACGTTAAGCTCCGTATTGCATCGCGGGCACAACAGGCGAGCTTCGGGCCGGGCAAATGCCTCCCTGACCTCTCTTGCCTCGTCCGCCGAATAGGTTGCCGGTGTGTGATGGTGTTCTCCCGGCGTGTTGCCTCCTTGGGAAGATCACCGTAAAGTAGCTGGTGAACACCTGTTAGTTGAGCCTCAATTATTCGGCACTCACCTTATGCCGCGCTTCACGGCCCTTACCCGGTGTGGGATCCTTCACCAATCCGTATACCTCGCGTCCTTCGTGATCCTCCGGTAGGTATTCGGTGATAGGCAACCCGTCTGGCGTTACGAACAATAGGCAGTGACAGTATTTGTACCGCTTCATCTCATCGCACGCGCAAACCCACTCGCGACTGCGGTCCAACTCTGCTTTCTTGTCCGGATAGAAATTGCAGGGGCACAGTGGTCGGCCCAGTTCATCGATATGCAACGCCAGTCCCGTCACCACGGCATCCGTTACATTCTTATCGGGGTGGGGTGATGTTCCCGTCTTCGCCCAGTACTTCTCGGTGTACACTCGCATCCGCTTGAGGCTCGTCTCGGACGGTCCACTCATCAGTCTCATCCTCTCGTGAAACGGCACCGCTGCTGCTAGTGGTAGGTTGCAGCGCTGGAATGCAACTTAATTAGCTTAACCGCTTGGCAAGTACCCGCATGGTCTCGGCACGCCCGTCGGCGCCCGCCCACTCGAATGCAGCTGCTGCAGCGGTGTATGCGTCAACTGCCTGGTCACAGGACCGCAGGGCGGCGAGCACCGTGGCCAGTTGCTGTTGGGACTTGGCCAGCATCCAGGGATTGCCGACCTCTCCAGCCTCGTGCACCGCAGAGCGCGCGAGGTTCAACCCTTCGCTCAGGTTCCCCTCGGCAACAGCAATGCGTGATAGCACCCGCTTGCAGTCGATCTCGGTGAGTCGATCCTCGTGTTCCCTGGCGAGCTCGAGGGCCCGAGCCGTCCGCGCGCGGCCGAGGCGGAGGTCGCCCTGAAGGGCGTCGGTCTCGGCACGCCCGCCCAGCGTCCAACCGAGCATGCGGAAGTCACCCAACTGTTCGGCCGCATCGATCGCACGGTCGGCAGCTTCACCGGCAGCGTCGAACTCTCCCTGTTCTCGCCACACCACACCAGTGTTGTGCCATGCCTCCGCCACGCCACGGACGGATCCGACCCGGTCGAACAAACTGACGGCGTGCCCATACTGCCGCAGCGCTTCAGCCAGATCTCCACGATAGTAGGCCACATTGCCGATGTTATTGGCGCAGCGAGCCACCATCAGAGTGTCGCCGAACCGGTCGGCGAGGAGCTTTGCTCGCTCGAAGCCGTCCCTTGCTTCCTCCAGCCTGCCAATGGCAACCAACCCAGCCGCCGCCACGTTGTACGCCCGCATCTCGCCGTCTACATCGCCTCTGGAACGGAATCCAGTTAGAGCCTGCTGTGCGCTTTGATGACTCGCACGGAACTCTCCGAGCCTCCACGACGCCATGGCTGTCAAAAGCAACGATTCCGGCGACGATCTCATTTCGTCACTCAGAGCTGCAAGCAGCGCGAGAGCTTCCCGAAACCGGCCAGCTGAGACCGCATACCGGGCAGTTCGGATCGGGTCATCGGCGAAGGCACGCCTGCGGTCACTCATCACCTTCTCCTGATGCGGTCTGTTCCAGCAGGCGCTGGAGTCGAGCGCGCGATATGCCCAACTGGCGAGCTGCGGCGCTCTTATTTCCTCCGAGCGACTCGACCATGCGGCGTGCTGCCGCGGCACTTATCTCACGCAGGGTGGCCGGGAACGGGAGTTCTCCGGCCCGATCTTCTGCCAGTCGCCTGCCACCTTGAACCAACTGCGAGGGGTCCAGCGTGCCCGGCGGCGACAGTAGCAGGCATCTTTCGATGGCGTGTCGCAGCTCACGCACGTTCCCGGGCCAGCTGTGTGCCCTGAGAGCGTCCAGCAACTCAATGGTGAGCTTGGGAACCGGCAAGTTGTAGCGTGTGGCGAGAGCCTCCGTGAACACGCGAGCGAGTGCCACCACGTCGTCACCTCGCTCACGTAGCGGCGGCAGCTCGAGCGAGACAACGTTGAGTCGATAGTACAGGTCTTGTCGGAACTCACCACGTTGGGTTGCCAGCTCCAGATCAACATGCGTGGCTGCGATGATACGTACGTCAGTTTCGCGCGCCTCGTTGCTGCCCACCCGTCTTATCCGCTTCTCATCCAAAGCACGGAGCAGCTTACCCTGTAGCTCGAGAGGCAAATGCCCGATCTCATCCAACAGGAGGGTCCCCAGGTGTGCCTCCTCGAACAAGCCCGCCTTGGGAGCATGTGCGTCCGTAAAGGCACCTTTTTCGTGGCCAAATAGTTCGCTCTCTAACAGATTCGCAGGGATAGCAGCGCAGTTCACGGCCACAAACGGTCCGTCGCGGCGTGAGCCACCGTCGTGAATCGCCTTGGCCAGCAACTCCTTGCCCGTTCCGGTCTCACCTCCGATCAGAACAGTCACGTCGGCATGCTCGGTTACACGACGTGCCTTGTTGAGCATCGTGCGCAGTGCATCGCTCTCGCCTACGATTCCGGAGAATGGGTCGGCGGGACGCTCATACGCTCCCGATCTCCGCTCACGTTCCGCATCGACCCGGGAGATGAGAGTCCTGTAGAGCAGGTCGCGATCGTCCGGCAGCACAAAGTAGTCTGCAGCACCGCGCCTGACTGCCTCAACGCCGAACCTGTGCGATGGATTGGCGCCTATCAGATACATGGATGTGTTTGTCTCGGGTAGCGACAACAGAAAATCCAAACCGCGAGCCTCGTCTCCTCCGGCGGCAATAATGGTTGCAACACAGTCCGGTATGTTCCAGTCGGATCTGTCAGCCGCAATGACGAGGCCTTGCACACCCAGTTCCCGAGCGAGTTCCTGCCACAGTGATTCGAACGATTCGGATAGCCGCACGACGACGAGGGACGGCGTGTCGGGCACCTCGGCACTCCTGGCATTCGTGTCTCCAGTCACGGGACCAACGACACTGCCGGATGGACACGTCCGGACTGGGTCAACTAGCTCCGTCCGTTTCGGTCATCGTCCTCGAACGCTTCCATCGACTGCTTGATGTTGTCTTCGACGAGGCTCTCGTTCTGTCCACCCGTGTTGGCAGTGGCGGGATCTACGAGCCCGCCAGCCTGATCCCGGAACCAAGCACTGAGATCGACGAAGATTGTAATGTTGATTGTGCTGCTGCCCGCCTCGATCGCGACGGGTGGCATCAAATCCAGCTCCTGCTCCACGCCCAAGTCGGATTGGTAGACGAATGCGTTGCCGTTGAAGGTGCCCTCGACCCTGATACTCAGGTCCTGGAACGCCGGATGCTGCTGCAGAAAAGCAATGTCCGAAGGCTCATCCTCGACCTTGTGAATGTCGAACTCTATCTCGGAGTAGGTACCCTGAGGGATATCGAGCTCGAACTCGGTTTCCACACCGGGCGTGAGCGGCAGTGACACCAACACCGGTCCCGCTTCAAATTCCTCGCAGCCATCGTCATCCACTGAACTGTCGCAGTCACTGACGTCGATCCGCTTCAGTTCGATTTCCCGCAGCACCAGCTCGGCATTGGTGATGACCTCAATGTTCAGGTGCCTTCCGCACTCCACCAGCTTGGGTGAGAGGATACACATGGAGCAGTCATTGGTGGGGAAGGTCTTATCCAACTGGGCCATGG
>Ga0209427_10005020_pt1 | contig 15201 bp, 15 predicted proteins | sample DeeMarSWOR136_30_FD_187465 | JGI IMG/M metagenome (GOLD analysis project Ga0209427, IMG submission 187465) | Marine sediment microbial communities from White Oak River estuary, North Carolina - WOR-1-36_30 (SPAdes) (version 2) | ecosystem: Environmental > Aquatic > Marine > Intertidal zone >...
TCACTATGCCATTATGGATACGGGTTCGAATATAGAACTGATTGCAGATAAGATTGTTAAGAGGGTTCTTGAGGAAGCAGAGGTTAATTTTGATGATGTGGGAGGAATTGTTGCAACCGGCTATGGGCGTATCTCTGTTCCTCTTGCTGATAAAAAGGTAACCGAGATTACCTGCCATGCCAGGGGAGTTCACCATATAATCCCCGAGGCGAGAACCATCATTGACATCGGTGGGCAGGACAGTAAGGGGATGAGAGTGGATGAGGCAGGCAATGTGATCGATTTTGTTATGAATGATAAGTGTGCAGCTGGTACAGGTCGCTTTCTGGAGGTGATGGCAAAGGCATTGGAATTGAGAGTGGATGAGCTGGGTTCAATATCGCTTAAGAGTAAGAGCCCTTGCTGCATCAGCAGCGTGTGTACGGTATTTGCTGAATCGGAGGTTGTTTCTCTAAGGGCAGAGGGTAAAGCACGGGAAGATATCATTGCCGGAATTCATAGATCAATTGCCAGTCGAATAGCTTCCATGTTATCAGAGATTGGTCGAGAGGAATTGGTGGTCCTCACAGGGGAGGTTGCAAAGAATCGAGGCATGGTAAAAGCCCTGGAGAAAGAATGAAAAACAGCAATAAGCATACCAGAAAATCCCCAGATAACTGGTGCCTTTGGTGCAGCACTTATGAATTCAGAATAGAAGAAGCAGTTGATAGTTATGTCACTATTTCCTATTATAGTATTTTTCATTTAGCATTTTTTGACATATCTGCTATTATAACTATCTAATTATTAACCTACAATACAAGGAGTTTTTTTATGCTCATAGATTCTGTACTAGAAGCTGTAGGTAGTACCCCTTTAGTTCGACTAAAGAGTATGTCTTCCGGTAATGTATTTGGCAAGGCTGAATTTCTCAATCCGGGAGGGAGCGTTAAAGATAGGGTTGCCAAGCACATTATTGGAGAAGCAGAAAAAGAGGGTAAACTCAAATCCGGTATGGTTATCATAGAAGCGACTTCCGGGAATACCGGGATCGGCTTGAGCCTGGTAGGAGTGCAAAAGGGTTACCAAGTAATCTGTGTGATGCCTGAAAACATGAGTGTGGAACGAAAGAAGATTATTCAGGCCTTTGGGGGAGAGATTATCTTCACCTCTGCTTCGGAAAGTCTGTCAGGCAGTTTAAGAAAGATGCAAGAAATCACCCAGGCAGAACCAGAGAAATATTTTATCGCTAATCAATTTACCAACCCACACAATCCTGAAATTCACTACTTGCAAACCGGGCCTGAAATCTGGGATGATATGAATGGGGAGATTGATATTTTTGTTGCGGGAGTGGGAAGTGGTGGATCCCTTCAGGGAATTGGTAAATTTTTAAAAGAAAAGAATCCTGATATCAAAATTGTTGCCGTTGAACCAAAAAACAGTGCTGCCCTCCTAGGGAGGGAACCAGGACTTCACCAGATTCAGGGGATCGGTGATGGGTTTATTCCTGATGTCTTGGATGTAAAAATGGTGGATATGGTATTCACTGTATCTGATGAAGAAGCTATTGAAACTACACGCAGACTTTCCAAGGAAGAGGGGTTGCTGGTGGGAACTTCTTCTGGTGCCAATGTTTTTGTAGCGCTTCATATGGATAATGGGCGCAACAAAGTTGTAACCATCTTGCCTGATCGGGTTGAAAGGTATTTTAGTACCGCTCTCATTTAAGGGCAACTATAACAAGCCTGACTTAATCCTAGCATACTTTAGAGTAGTGATACTCTAACTCACCTTTTACAGATTATGGATAACCAAATGAATCCTAGAAGATGGAAAGAGTTAGACCTCAAGGTCAAGACCGCTGCTCTTGTAACGGGCATGAATATTGTCCTGACAGGGATCAAGTTTCTACTCTACTTTTTTTCTGGAAGTATGGCAATCCTGGCAGAGGCATGGCACAGCTTTACCGATATCGCAACCAGTTTCTTGGTGTTCATCGCGGTAAGACGTTCTAGTTTAAAAGCTCGAGAGCTTGAGGTCACAGGTAATACAGATGATACCAAGAACCTTCCACAGCAGTTCTCAAGTAAAATGGAACTCCTTATCTCTTTTTGTATTGGACTTTTGTTAACGATTGTAGCTGTGAGCCTGATCAAAAAATTTATCCAGGTAGGACCTCTGCCGATTGAAAATGCCCTTGTATCCGGACTTTTGTTTTTACTATTTTCCCTTGGCTCCTATTGTATATACCATCTTGAGACACACATTGGAAAAAAGGAAGGATCCCTTGGACTTGTTTCAGATGGTATGCATGCACGGGCAGACATGACCTCTTCTCTCCTCACCGGCTTTTCCCTCATTGTCTATTCCATGGGATTGAATCTTGATCGTTGGGTAGCGGGTTTGATAGCCCTTTTCATCCTATCGTTTGCCTTAGAGACCATTTTCAATGTAGCCCTAGTCTATTTTCACAAAGAATCAGAGTATCTCTTCCGATACCGTTCTCTCCAAATCATAGCATTACTCTTTGATAAGAATTCCATGGAAAAAATGACCAGTACAATAAAAACGTTTCTGGAGAAAAAATTCGGACATAAAAAGATCATGAAGGTTACCTATAAAGCATCCCTCTACGTGCCCTTCATAGCACTACTTATAGTGTATCTATCTACAGTCATTTTTAAGGTGGGAATTCGCGAGCAGGCCATTATCGAACGATGTGGTAAACCCTTAAGCTTGAAAGAACCGGCAGGTCCAGGATTACACCTCAAGCTGCCCTGGCCTTTGGATAGAGTCCAGAAGGTAAGGACTACCTATATCGAGGAATTAAACATTGGAAATATTACTGATAAACAGACCAGAGCTCTTATATGGACTAGGAAACACGGCACTGAGGAACCTTTCTTGAGCGGGGATAATAATTTCTTTTATCCTTATATTGTTCTCCATTATCGTATCAAAAACATTTTTCAATACCTTTATAAGAATGCTGATGCGAAAGTGCTTGTAAAAGAAGTTGCACATCGGGTTGCGACGGTTCTCTTCGCACATGAAACATTTTACAACATTGCAGCTACACATCGAAAAAGACTTGAACTGGAGGTTTTAAATAAACTTCAGAAGAACTTGGATGAACTGGAAAGTGGAATTGAACTACTTGCGGTAAATTTAAAGGATATTCATCCACCGATATCGATCGCTGATTCGTTTGAGAGGGTCATTGCAGGGTATCAGGAAAAGCAAAGGATAATCAACGATGCATTAGGATACCAAAATAAGGTTCTACCAGAATCCCGTGGCAAAGCTGTTCGAGAACTGGAGGAAGCAGGGAGTTACATTATAGACCGCAAGAAAAAAGCAGAAGGTAACGCTACCCGCTTCATTTTATCTTTGCCAAGATATAAACAGGAAAAGCAAATAGCCATGTCTCGGATTTATCTGCAGACCATACAGGAAATCTTACGGGAAAAAACAAAGATTGTTGTAGAACCAGGCTCAGGCGAGCCTGAGCTATGGATGGATTTTGAAAGTTTTTTCCCGATGGAATGGAAAGGAGGTAAAAATAAATGAGGTATATCTTTATCATTTGTGTAGCATTAGTTGTTATCCTGGGGTTTGTGTTCATGAGTACCTTTACTGTATCAGAAAGGGAATGTGTAGTCCTGACGCAGTTTGGTAAGCCCACTAGAACCATTAGTACCTCTGGACTCTATTTCAAACAGCCAGGATTTCTTGAGACCGTAAACCGGATCGACCGCCGCACTCATGTATTTACCACCCAGCCTATCCAGCTCCTGCTTGGAGATAAAAACCCTATCGTGCTGACATGCTATGTATGCTGGCGTGTTCGTGATCCACTCCTGTTTTTTCAATCCCTGGTAACTGCAGGGATTGCCACCCAGAAGATGGGGGATATGGTTAACTCTCAATTGGGGAGCGTACTGGGAGATTTTACATTAGGTAATATTATTAATACAAATCCAACTGATGTAAAGATCTCAACGATTGAGAGTCGGATTTTAGAAAATACCAATGTGAGGGCACAGGATAAATATGGTATTGAAGTGGTTCAAGTAGGGATTCGCAGAATTGCCTACCCCACTGTTGTGGCTGATGCCGTTTACAACCGCATGCGATCTGAAAGGGAAAAGGAAGCTATGAAGTATCGTGCAGAGGGAAGGGAAGAGGCAGCAAAAATTGAGGCAAAAGCAGATCGTGAAGTAACAGAGATTCTGGCTGAGGCTTACAAAAAAGCTCAGATGCTAAAGGGAGAGGGAGACCAACAGTCACTAAAGATTTATTCCGAGGCTTATGGTAAAGATAAAGAGTTTTTTGAATTTACCAAGTCCATGGAGGTATACAAGGATATTCTGACCCAGAAGAGCACCCTTATATTGTCTACAGACTCGGATCTCTTACGGTACCTCAATAATCCACGGGGACAGAAACAACAATGATTTCTAAAGAGAATAGAAGACAAGGCATTGTTCGAGAGACTTTTATAAATGCGTTCTCTTATCTTCGATGGATACTTGTATGCCTGATCTTCCTGTATCTTTTTTCGGGTATTTATTCCATCTCCTCTAATGAGATTGGTGTTTTGCAGCAGTTCGGGAAGGTTATAGATGACAAGGTTCAGCCAGGCATACACTATGCACTTCCTTGGCCAATCGACCGGGTAACCAAAGTGCCTATACGAATTGTAAAAAGGATTTTAATTGATGATTTTTATTCAGAATTAGGTCTGGAATCGATAGCGAGAGCTTTTTCAGGGATGACAGGACTTGGTTCATATTGTGTTTCAGGCGACAATAATCTTGTCAATATTATCTGTGTCATCCAATTTAATATTACTAATCCTTTTGATTATCTTTTTCGGGTAAAAGATCCGAACATCATGCTACGAAGCATGGCCTGTACTACCATTATTCATTGCCTGTCCAAGATGCCAATTGACGAGGCCCTCACCCGAGGAAAGCAGGAGATTGCAAATTATATAAAGTTCGAGCTACAGAGAAGGTTAGATGATTCACAGAGTGGCCTTAGTGTATCCTTTGTGGAGATCCGGGATATTAAACCTCCTGATCGTGTAGAGGAATTTTTTTCTGATGTAGTAAAGGCTAAGATTGACCGAGAGAAGATGATCAATGAAGCCGAATCATATCGGAATGAAAAGGTCCCTGCGGCAAAGGCAGATGCAACTCGTATCTTACAAGAGGCTGAGGCATATAAGAGAGAAGTGGTTTTAAGAGCAGAGGGAGAGTCAGATCGGTTTAAAAAGTTACTGAAGCGAGTCCGTGAAAAAGGAGATTCTGCCAGAAACATGATCTATATTGAAACCATGAAGGAGATCATGAAAAAGGTAGAGAAAAAGCGTATTGTGGTACGGGATAAAACCGGCAAGGTACCAGCACAAATAAGGCTTTATTGCCCGCCTTAGAAGAATTTGAAAATAATTTCTCTTCGAAAGGGAAATAGAAAAGTAATAAATTTTAATGATCTAGGCAATCTATTTTATCTACCATTTAATAACATTTGATTACTTTTACTGCAGGGAAAGGAGAGTATTATGAGGTGGGATAAAGACGCTGAGAAGGCACAAGAAATGTTGCCAATACCTCCTATGATGGGACCCTACGCCCGCTTGCAGTCTGAAAAGATTGCGAGGCGTAAGGGACTTGACCATGTAACTGTTGAGGTGGTTAAGGAAACGGAGAAGCTTTATGAAGATTTTATGGGCAAGGAAAAGGCCGATCAATTAAGAGCATTTATTGCAGGTAGGGGACCCGCACCCGAACTTGAAGATGAACTATTCTTTGAGGATGAAAACGCCCTATATTATATAGATGTGTGCTATACGAAATATGGTGGAAACAGTAGGTTAGTGCGAGATACACTTAAAGATATGATGCGATCGGTAAAATCTATTATGGAAGAAGAGAACGTAACCGAAATTATGGCTGATCTTTCAACCGTTGCCCTCCATGGTGGAAGCCGATTTAATGTGGGCATGGCCGGGTGCCCTAACTGCTGTGTGAGTCCCTATATGAAAGACTTTGGTATTATCATGCAGCATCGGGTGGATATTACTGACGCAGAGTGTACTCAATGTGGAAATTGCCTGAAAATGTGTTTTGATCAATCCATCCACTTAACCGATAAGGGCCCGGTTATCAACCGCACCACGTGTGCTCAATGTGAGCTTTGTGCCAGGGATTGTACCACCGGAAAACTGGTCGTAAGTGAAAGGGGATTCCGTGTTATTGCTGGAGGAACTGGGGGACGCCGCCCCAACCTCGCCGTTACCGTAGTAGATTTTACAAGCAAGGCGAGGGTAGAGACAATCTTGAGAAACGCCATTGCGAAATTGCGCGGTGCCCAACCAGGAACAACACTGAGAAGCATTATTGACCGTGAGGGTGTTGAGGCACTTCGATAACGAGCGGAATTGTTTATAAACTAAATCGGTAAAATAACCCCTCATAGATATAAAAACATACAAAGATCAGTCTATTCTGGATATTCATGTTTTACCAGGTGTACTGCTCACTACACACCACTCAAGGATCAAATAACCATGGGGAAGCGCATCAGGCACAGATTGCTTTTCAACGTATCCCTGGTAATTTTTGTTTTGCTTACCAATGCTACCAATTGCTGTGCTGCGACAGATGAACCTAGGAACGAACCGTTTATCCTACAATCTTCTGCGAAACCGCTTGTGATTTATTACTCGCGCACAGGTACCACTTACACTATAGCCCAAGAACTTGCCAAAAATCTCTCATGTGAGATGGAGGAAATTGTTTCCCGAAAAAACGGGTACTTATGGGGAACGATTACCTGTGTGTTTGATCAGCTCTTTGACCGAGATGATGATATTGAACCTACCAAAAAGGATCTATCAGTATACAATCCGCTTATTATAGCCTCACCTGTTTGGATTCATAGAATTTCCTCGCCTATAAGGACGTTCCTCAAATATTCAGGGTTAAAAGGAAAAGATGCCTATTTAATTCTCACCAACAATGGGAATTACGATGTGGAGGACGAAAGCAATATCATACAAAACGTACAATCCTACGGCATTACTACAAAAGGGTGCTACTCTGTTTGCACCAGAGGAAAAGATAAGCGTGAACTACGACAACACGCAACTTCAATTGTAAAGGATTTAGCCTCAGCAATTAACAAATGAGAAAGTTATACTAAAAGGAAAACTAATATGTTTGATATGGCCAAGTGTGATGAGTGCGGTACGTGTTTTGAGCAGTGTCAGTATGTTAATTTTTCTCGGGAAAAAGCTATACAAGAGATACAAGCTCTTAAAAAAGATAACAACGCTGATATTCTCAAAGAATGCATTACCTGCATGGCGTGCAATGAGTACTGTCCCAATGGAGCGAATCCTTATGATCTGATCTTAAGAACTCATGAGGAAAAAGGAATAAAGTTCGTTGCCGATGAAATCGTAGAAGTTATAGAGAGCACATTAACCAGTGTTCCCAATGAAATAATTGATGGGGATCCTGATAAGCCTATTCTTAACCTTTGTGTCATGGAGCATGCCTATCCCAGGAATATGACTGAGAGTAAAATGTTTAAGGGCTTAACCATTGTAAGGGGCAGTGATTACTTCTCACGCATCGTGTATCTCCACACTGGCATGGAGATTAAGGTGCGCGCACATGCACAAACATACATTGACAACCTGACAAAACTTAACAAGCCTGAGATCATCTTTGTCCATGATGACTGTTATACCATGGTGGCGAAAAAGGCACCGGAATATGGCATTTCCATGCCCTTTAAACCCGTTCATATTGTTGAATATATGGTGTGCTTCATGAAAGAACACACGCACTCTATTAGAAAATTGAGGAAGAAGATAGCATACCAGAGGCCTTGTATATCAAGATACACTCCTGAGAAGGAACCTTTTCTAGACGAGCTTTTCGAGCTCATAGGTGTTGAGCGTGTTGCAAGACGGTATGATCGAAAAAATGCTCTCTGCTGTGCATTTGGTCTAAGGGAAACAGATCCAGAGAGAGGGTTAAAAATACTGAAAAAGAATTTAGATGATGCAATAGAGCATGAAGCTGATGCCATGATATTTTTATGCCCAAGTTGTTACTGGTTAACAAGCGAAGCGTGTGAAGAGCGCTCAATGCCATCCATATTTATTACAGACCTTTGCCGCATGGCTCTTGGTGAACTATCCTTTTCCACAAGGCCATGGGTAGGATAATATTAATTGTTGAAACGGAGGGGTGAAAGGAGATCACAAATGACAAAGAAGAAGTTAAATACAGCGATAAAGAAAGAGATCATTCATTTCTTAAACTCCACATCCTGCCAGGTTGATCCTAAACCAGGAAGACATAGCTGTGGGTTGGTGCATAAAAATTCCCTTATTCTTGCAACATGCGTAAACAACAAACCCCGCGCAACTGTCCTTGAATTTTTTAATGAAGGACTTACTATCTACATTTTGGGAGAGCCTGGTGGTAAAATTGCAAATATAAGGAGAAACCCCAATGTGTCTGCTGTGGTGTATGAGCAGCCGCTTGATCATTCAAAATTTCAAAAACACCTTCAGATTTTTGGTAAGGCAGAATTAATCAATATTAGAAATAATCCAAGGCTGTTTCGGTCTAAGATGAGAAAATGGAACATCTATAACGTTGGAAGAAAAATCATGGCTCCTATGATTAAAGAAAAGAACCTAGGAGAAAAGGAGACCGATAAAAAAGTTAAAAAGGGGATAGGGTCACTCAATATAATTAAGATTTCTCCCCAACATATCATTTTAAAAGAATACTACCCAGATTTTTCGTTGAAAAAGTACGAGTGGAGAAAAAGGTAACTAAACTCCAGTTTCTCTTCAGAGAACTTTTTTAAATCACTATTAGCTCTTTTTATAAAAGGTGATAGAACAATGCAAAACAAAAGAATGGTTACGACCTATTGTAGTGTGTGCGAGCATTCCTGTGGCATGCAGATTACGGCACAGGGTAATGAAATAGTGGAGATAAAGGGACTTAAGGAACACCCTCACAGCAAAGGTTTTCTTTGCCCAAAGGGACTTGCAGCAAAAGATATCTGGGCGGCACCAGACCGTCTCAAAAATCCCTTGAAAAGAGATGGGGAGAACTGGAAACCGATTGCATGGGATGAGGCCCTGAACTTGTGTGTAGAAAAACTACGGGAGATAAAAGATAAATATGGCCCGGAAGGTTTATTTGTCTACCACGGCTATACATACCGGCCCAGCAGTCTTGCTTACTTTTTCATGAAAAGGTTCTTCAATATTTATGGTGCTTTCAACCTTGCATCCGCCGGAAGTGAGTGCTTTATTAGCTTCATGCTTGCCAATTTTGCGACCTTCGGTAATCTCCCCTTTCCCGATTATGAAAATAGCAACTGTATCGTGCTCTGGGGCACAAATCCCTATGCAAGCGGCGGGCTGGGGAAAAGCGCTCCCCAGATGATCCATCTGCTCAAGGAGAGGAAGAAGGAAGGCGCTAAATTTATTGTTATTGATCCTCGAAAAACGGCCTCAGCCGAACTGGCAGATATTTTCTTGCAACCGCGTCCGGGGTCCGATGGGGCACTTATCCTTGGTTTTATCAACGCCATCCTAGACCAGCATTTGGAAGATAGAGCATATATAGAAAGACACACATCAGGTTTCACCGAACTCAGGGAAATGTTAAAGGATTACCCACTTGATAAAATTGAACAGATTACCGGAATAGAGCAGGGTAACATAAAAGAGGTGGCCCGACTCTTTGCAGTGACAAAACCAGGCTGCATTAAGATGGGTAGCGGTCTTGAGCACCATACCAATGCTGTGCAGACCATCCGTGCCGCACACATCCTCCTTGCTTTAACGGGTAATATTGATGTTGAGGGCGGTAATACCTTTTTAAACCATGCCCCTCTTACCCCACCGGAGGTTAATACCTTGCCCAATGACAAGGCCTTCGGTGCAGGTGAACACCCCATGTTTGTCAGCATGATTGACCAGGCCCATGCCGTAGCTGCCCTTGAACCTCTTGCAACCGATACACCCTATCCGGTACGGGGGATGGTTGTGGCTGGGGGCGCTCCTCTAAAAGTTCTGGCCAATACTGGAAAAGTAAAGAGAGTAGTGGAGAAGATGGAGTTTATGGTGGTAATCGACCAGTTTATGACAGAAGCTGCAAAGTGTGCTCACTTGGTGCTGCCTGCTGCTACTTTTCTTGAAAGAGATGAAATAGACATAAATCCGTTTTTCCTCCAGCGAAAGGTGGTTGACCCTGATGGTCCCTGGCCGGATTGGAAGATATGGTGGGAACTGTCACGCAAAATGGGCTATGAGGAACACTTCCCGTGGAGTAGTGTGGAAAAGGTTATGGAACACCTGCTTGAAACTACAGGGTATACCTTGCAACAAATACGGGAAGCGCCCAGTGGCATTGTTTTGCCGCAGGAGGTGGGAAAATTTCTCAATGAGGGGTTTTATACCTATAGCGGAAAAATAGAGATTTATTCAAAATCCCTAGAAGCAAACGGCTATGATCCTCTTCCTCGTTACAAAGAACCAGCCGAAAGCCCAGTTAGCACTCCTGATGTTGCAAAGGAGTTTCCCCTCATCCTCATTACTGGTGGCAGATATCCGTTCTTTGTTCACTCACAGCATAGAAATATCAAGTCATTAAGAGAGTACTTCCCTGAGCCTCTGATGGAGATTCACCCGGAAACCGCACGGTCCTGTGGTATTGACGACGGTGGTGAAGCAATGGTGGAGTCAAGGCGGGGAACAATTCGCATAAAGGCTGCCTACAGTGAGGGTATACTCCCCGGTATTGTCCACCTCCCCCACGGCTGGGATGAAGCAAACTGTAATATGCTTACTGATGATGAAGCGAGAGACCCTATTTCCGGCTTTCCGGGTTTAAAATCATCCCTTTGCCGCATAAAGAAAGCTTAAGATATGAGATTATATTCTGCACAATGAGGGTCAGACTTCACCAGGGATGTATGCGTTGTTTCAAGAAATTAGTGTTAAGGATAATAAGTCCTACGTCCTTTTTAAATATTTTTAATTAATATTTTCTAGTGAGCTCCTGTCTGTTTCTTAACTTTGTGGTAAAAAATTTAACTTATCTAATTATATACCGAAAAATCTTTCCGCATTGTTTGTGGTGATGCGTTTCACCTCATCGAGTTTCAATCCTTTGATACGGCTTACCTCACGCAGTGTTACTATAAGGTCAGCGGGTTCTGACACTTTACCTTGATACTCCACTGGGGCATCAGTCTCTATAAGAAGTCGTTCAATGGGGGCATGCTTTATAGCGGCCTGATGGGATAGGCTATACGCAAGAGCTGGAGTTGCAGAAATAAAGTAACCATCTTCAATAATACGCTCTAGAATATCAATGGAACCGGAGTACCAGTGAAATACTGCGTTTTCGACACCTGCTTCTCTTACCATTTGATGAGTACGTTTATGCGAGAAGCGTGAGTGAACAATTACCGGACGACCAGAATTTTTTGCTATCAACAGAACACGAGAGAAAACCTCCCACTGAATATTCTTCTTCATAGGAGTTTTATAGTCGAGCCCTGCCTCTCCCAGAGCAATGCATGATGAGAGATTTTCTTCAATGAAAGTTAGATTTTTATCTATCTCTTCAAAAGTGATTGACCAAGGGTGATAGCCGATGGCAGGATAGATGATTTCAGGAAATTGGTTAGCGAGTGATAGGGTCTTTTTGTTGGAAGCAATGTCCATCCCCACCGCAACTATTCTATTGACTCCAGCACCTTGTGCTCTTTGTAGTGCCTTGTCAATCTCACCTATTTCATTCATGTGTGCGTGGGTATCGATCATAGCCTTAAAAAATTGATTATCTTACCTCATCTCGTTTCATGGTGTCTCTCTCCACTTTTGCATCCTCTCCTGCATCTTTTTAAACCGTGCTAACCTTTTTTCTACAAATTGATTAAATTTGCTTTTCTGCTCCTCATTTAAAATTGCAGCGATTTCGTACCTTGCCCGTTCTAACCTCTTTCTTATTTTAGGTTTTACTTCATCTCTCAGATGAAGGAGATCTTTTCGCGTTCGTTGAACGATCTGCTCTACCGTTTCTTTTTGCTCTTGATTTAGGTTCAGCGTCTTGGTGAGTCTACTCATTATCCTGGCCGGATCTCCCATATATGAGAGAGGACTAAATTTAAAATACCATAGAGAGATAAGGGTTCCTATTCCTGCCAGATAGCCTATGATAAATATCAACACTACAATCAGACCTAGTTTCCATTTGGACTTTTTATTGTTCATTGTCACCTACCTCCGTAGTGATAGCAGATAGTACATAATATTCATTTAAAGGGGCGTCATCAAAAAGGATAACCTCTTCTATGGGGGGAAGGGGGGTTCTCATTGTAGATAAGTTTTTGTAGTGGTAAACGAGAAAACCTGTGAGGAGGATCAAGATGGCAGCCATAGTCGGAACCAATTTCCATCCCCTCTGCAAGAGTATTTCAATGGAGGTGATCTCTTGAGTGTGATATTCGACTTTGTCCAGTTTTTTCGCGAGATTGTCGAAGAAACGTTTAGAAGGTTCAGGGGCATCTTCTCCATATGACTCTTTTAAAAGGGGAGACAAACTGTACTTATATGCAAATTCCCTGCACGCGGGGCATGTTGTGAGATGGTTTTTCATCTCCCTGATCACCTTGGAATTGGGAGATTTCCCTTTTCTATATGATTCCCATTGATCCTGTATAAGTTGGCACTGGATCTTCATTAAATAACCTCATGTTGTTAGGATATTTTTGATAGAGTCTTCAAAACTTTCAAAGCATGTCTCTTAGCTCGAAACTTTACTACCTTGATATTTACAGGAGATAATCCCATTAGCTGTGATACTTCTTGAGTTGTCATGCCATCTACTTCAGTAAGGATAAGAACTATCTTCTCTTTGGGAGAGAGTTTTTGCAAGATTTTTTCAGCGATATCCCGATAGAGGACTCTTTGCTCTTGATTAACTGTATTTACATGATGAGAAGGAAAACAAAAACCATCAAGTAGTGCACAATCCTCAGAGGAAATATCACTCTGTAAGGTTTTTCTGTGTTTTCTTTGAATCTGAAGCTGTCTATAACATATATGAATAGTTATTTTTAAGAGCCAGTTTTCGAAAGGGGTCTTTTGTCTATAGGTTTTCAGAGAGGTGTAGGCTTTTATAAAAACTTCTTGTGCAATATCAGCAACTAAAAATTTATCATTAAAGAACCGATGAATTATACGAAAAACGTGAGGTGAATAACGTCTTACTAATTGTTCAAAAGCTTTTTTGTCCCCCGATAAGCACTTATTGACAAGAGTATGATCATCGAAATTCATCGCGTACTTTTTTTACCATAGTAAGGTACTTATATAAAGATTTAAATGGGGGTGTTTTATGAAGACACCCCCATGCCTTTGTATCCTTCACCCTATGAGATGATCAATTGAAGATTAGCTTGCTGAAAAAATCCCGCCATTCTCGAAAACGTTCCCTCCATTCTTCCATATGTTTTCTGTGCTCTTTCTTTTTTTCTAAAATGATCGCCCTCTGTTCAGATGTGAGTACTACTGCTCCTTTTAGTTTAGCGCTGAGTACTATGGTTGATAGTTCTGATTTTAATTTATTAATCTCTTGATTCAGTTCAGTGGCTTTCGTGTCATCTATAGGTTCAGCTAAAAGTGCCTCATCCATTTCATCACGCAATTCCTTCATTTCATCAATTAATGGTTCTACAGTGTCACACGTTTCAGTTATCAACGCTTTCAAAGTGGTCTTCTGCTCTTCTGTGAGATCCAAATCTGCAATAAAATTGAGAAAATCTACAAGACGCTCTAGTATAAAGGGATGGTGTCGTTCTGGTCTTTCTTGTGAAAGGGCATAGACACTGTAGGGTAAGCACAGTGACGCTCCCAGAATCAAAACTAGTAATATTTGTGGTGCTCGTATCTTCTTCATAGTTGTACCTCCTTTATTAAATTGGTTTTCTATATATTAGATCAGCCAGCTGTTATTATATAAGATACATGAAATAGAAGAAAAGTTACAAAAATTTTCAAATATTTATGTGTATTTTTCTCCTCACTACTTCTATAGAGAAGCGGGCGTCAGACAGAAGTCCTTTACGACGGAGCAATTGGCTAGATTCTTACAAGCCTGCAATGATCCAGTAAGGAGGCATCTGATACATATAAGATTAAAGCTGTATCGTTAGAACTGCGAAGGGGTGAACTATTAAATCTTGAATGGGAAAAGCATAGTAAAGACGATTTTATTTTAGTGACTGAGACGAAGGAAGGCAAAAAGCGAGGAGATTCCATTTACTGACACGTTGAGGAAGAGCCTTTCAGAAGATCAGGGAAGACAGAGGGCGTGGGGCTTAAAAATCCTAAGTATGTTTTCACCAAGCCAACGGGTGAGTCTTATAAGGACATTAACAGAAGCTATGAAGCCTTTGAGGGTGGGAGCTGGGCGGCAATAATCTATTCACATATCACTGTTGAGCAAATCTGTGAGATTATGAATGCAGTTTAAATTTAATGGGGGATAAGTTGTAAGTATCTGGATTTGACCTGAGTGAAGGATACCAAAAGTAAGTCGTAATAAATGCGCTCTTAATGTGAACTGTTATTAAGCAGTAATGTTAACTTTTAGTGGACAAAATGAGACTACAAGATGTAGTATATTTATGTTAAGCTTGAGCTCTTTAACTCAGACATTTTCAGGAATTTCAAGGAGAATTATATGAAAGAAGAAAATACAAATTCAAATCAAGACAAAATAAATGAAGATCTTGCAGAGGTAATTAAGGCTATCAATCGCTATCACCAGGAAGTAACCATAACAGCGGTCACAGGGAATTGTCCTTATGGACACATAGAAGGAGAAAAATTTATAGTAACTGCTATGAATAGTGACGGGCTCTGCGGATCGCTCTACCAAGCTATTCATCCCTCTATTGTCACTCTTGAGAATGGAGGAGGGGTTATTTGGGAAAGAAATGCAGGGAGTTTTAAGTCATCTTGTCCAGAGGGAGGAAAGGTGCAGGTGGAGGTAAAGCGCTTCGAGAATAAAAATCCTACTAAGCGTTTGAAAACGGTAAAAGACTTAAAAGACATGACTAAAAAGGGCTTTCTTGGACTTGATGAGTACAGAGTAT